>JADMIO010703418.1_pt1 | contig 15616 bp, 11 predicted proteins | sample 8958161 | NCBI WGS metagenome assembly JADMIO01 (sample SAMN16585339, study PRJNA669376) | soil metagenome | isolation source: Crop rotation soil | place: USA: Cullars Rotation, Alabama | collected 2011
CGCGACAACTTGTCCACGTGGAATTCTAAGCTTAGGATCCCAATGTGCTGGAAAGATCATTGTGACGTCATCGTCGACGACGTCGCGTACTCCAATGAGCCACCGTTTCAGGATGGAACAGTTGCACGCGCTGTAAACGACGTCACTGCTTCCGGTGCAATCTATTTCTCGGCGTCGGGTAATAGTGGGAATCTGACATCAGGCACTTCGAGTGTCTACGAAGGTGATTTCGTAGACGGCGGAACGAACGCGCTGCTTCCTGGCTATTCACTTCATAGTTTTGTTTCCGGACAAAACTTCAACAGACTTCTTTCCACGACTACCGCTGTGGAATTGTTTTGGTCAGACCCGCTCGGCGGATCCAGGAATGATTACGACTTATTTATCGTGAACGCCGCTGGAACCGCTGTGCTCGCGGCTTCTACGAATGTGCAGAACGGCACACAGAACCCCTTCGAAGAAGTGTTTAGTCCGAGTGGTCTTCCCGCGAACAGTCTTGTAGTAATCGCCGCAAAGACAGGAGCAGCCCAGCGCGCTCTGCATTTGCAGAATTTCTTCGGCGAGCGTTATCAAATAGCGACGTCAGGCGCAACGACCGGCCACAACGCGGGATCATCCACGGTATCGGTCGCGGCAGTTGCGTGGAATAGCGCTCGCATTGGGACACGGCCCTTTGTCGGAGGCGCGGCAAATCCGACTGAAATTTTCAGTTCGGATGGACCACGCAAACAGTTTTATCAAGCCGACGGAACTCCGATCACGCCGGGAAATTTTCTGTTCGGCACAAATGGCGGAGCGACACTTGTGAAGCCCGACATCGCCGCCGCAGATGGAGTCACTGCTCGCACGCCAGGCTTCAGTCCATTCTTCGGTACCTCCGCCGCTGCGCCGCATGCCGCCGGGATTGCGGCTCTAATCAAATCCGCAAAGCCTTCGGCAACTGTCATGGAGATCTACAACGCGATGACTTCAACGGCGCTCGACGTTCGAGCTGTAGGAATCGACAGAGACTCCGGCTATGGCATCGTCATGGCGCCGCCGGCGGTCGCGCAGGTTCAATAGCGTACAATGGGTCCGCCATGACCCCGTCGCACTTGGAAATCGGCTCTTACAAAATTGAGAGCCAGCTTGGTGAGGGTGGAATGGGCGTCGTATACAAGGCCCTCGACACCAAGCTGAATCGTCGCGTTGCGGTGAAGCTGCTTTCCGATAAGCTCGCCGATGCTGCAGCGCGCCGACGGTTTCAGCGCGAAGCACAAACTGCGTCGTCTCTCAATCATCCGCACATCCTGACGGTTTACGACACCGGCGAATTCGAAGGCCGTCAGTACTTGGTTACTGAATACATCGATGGCGGTACGCTGCACGAATGGGCGCAAAGTGCTGACCGTACATGGCGCGAGATCGTGGAGCTTTTGACAGGCGTGGCTGACGGCCTCGCGACAGCGCACGAAGCGAAGATCCTCCACCGAGACATCAAGCCGGCCAACATTCTCGTCATGAAGAGCGGCTACGCGAAGCTCGCGGATTTTGGCTTGGCGAAATTAGCCGAAGAATCACTGGGCGCAACGAGTGATGCGAAAACGCTTATCGAATCGCTTCCGGAACAAACGCGCACAGGAACAGTAGTGGGCACCGTCGTCTATATGTCTCCGGAGCAGGCCCAGGGAAAAACCATCGATGCGCGAAGCGATATTTTTTCTTTTGGGGTAGTGCTGTACGAGTTGCTGGCGCCTCGCAGACCGTTTGACGGCCGCAACGATCTCGAGACGCTACAGAAAGTGATTCACGAAACGCCGCCGCCTCTGGGCGAGTTGGTCCCGACGGCATTGCGCGCTTTGGTGGAGAAGGCACTACAGAAGGATCCTGCCGAGCGTTTTCAGGATATGCGGGAACTGGTCGCGGACCTGCGTGCGCTGACGCGCGCGAGCGATGTGCAGGCACTATCAACACCAACACCGCCAATCCCTGCCGCACCCAAACGCGACACCGCGCGCAGTTATTTGATGGCTGCCATGGTCCTGCTGCTGGCTGTTGCGGCTGGAGCGTGGTATTTCCTCGCTCCCAAAGGTTCCGTAACGAATCCTTCAGAGTTCGTCCAACTGACGAACTTCAGCGACTACGCGACTGCTCCTGCCATTTCTCCCGACGGCACAATGGTCGCGTTCTTCCGCGCGGGAAACTACTTTCTCGGATCGGGACAGGTCTATGTGAAGTTGCTGTCTTCCGGCGAATCCAAACTACTAACCGACGATCCGAGTAAAAAGTACGACCCTGTCTTTACGCCCGACGGTTCTCGCGTCGCATACACCATCCAGAATCCAAGAACGCAAACTTGGGACACGTGGACCGTGCCCGTGCTCGGAGGCTCGCCCTCACGTCTGATGCAAAACGCGGCGGGGCTTAGTTGGTTTGCTCCTGATCGTATCGTCTTTTCCGAAGTCATGGCCGGGACCGCGCTACACATGGGGGTGGTCACGGCACGAGAAAATCGCGCGGAAGAACATGAGATCTACTTTCCTTCGCATGAGCGCGCGATGGCTCATTACTCCTATCCATCGCCGGATCGCCGCTCTCTTCTGCTCGTCGAAATGGATCGAACTCCGTCGTGGCAACGTTGTCGTCTTCTACCCATGGATGGAACCTCGGCCGGTGAACAAGTAGGCCCGCAGGGTGCTTGCCTTCAAGCGGGCTGGTCGCCTGATGGAAAGTGGATGTACTTCAACGTGGACGTCGCTGGCGCCACTCACTTGTGGCGACAACGCTTTCCCAAGGGCATGTCGGAACAAATCACATTTGGTCCGACAGAAGAAGAAGGTTTGGCGGTCGCGCCGGACGGAAGGTCTCTCATTACTTCGATTGGTGCACGACAGAGTTCCGTGTGGCTGAAAGATGAGACGGGAGAACAGCGACTTCCCGTCGAGGGATCGGCTTCCCAGCCGATATTTTCCGCCGATGGAAAGCGGCTCTACTACCTCGTTAAGAAAGCCAGTTCCGCAGAATCTACCGAGCTTTGGGTGACGGACATTGCGTCCAGCAAATCGAACCAGGTTTTGACGGGACAGACAATCGTGGAGTACGACATTTCACCGAATCAGAAGAATGTTGCGTTCACTGTTAGAACCGGCGGCGTCTCCACTATTTTCATGGCGGCAGTGGATCGTGGATCTGCGCCGCGTTTGATCACCAAAGATGGAGATTCCCCCTCGTTCCTAGGTGCAACGGATTTGTTATTTCGCCAGCTCGGGGAAAAAGCCAGTTACCTGGCGCGCATTCATGCCGACGGGACCGGCTTGGCGCGCGTTATCGAAACGCCAATCTTAGGTAAGGGTGGAACATCCCCAGATGGGGAGTGGGTGATTGCGTCAGGTTTGATCGATCCATCGAAACCAGGAGGAACGTACGCGATCTCGCTGAAAGACGGGAGCCTCCGTGCTTTGTGCATCAGCGGGTGCTTCGTGAAATGGTCTCTTGACGGCAAGATCTTGTTCTTGTCGTTACTGGCCTTCACTGGGAATTCAAGGAATACGTTGAGCAACGCGGGGCGAACGCTTGTCATCGCCCTGCCCCGGGGTCTCGAGGAAGCCGCGATTCCCGCCCTTGGATTTAGTCCAGGATCAGACGAGGAACTGGCCGGCATTCGCGTAATTCGGCAAGACCAAGTGGCCCCAGGTTTCGATGCCAACACGTACGCTTACAGCACAGCTGAGTTCCAGGGAAATCTTTTCCGCATTCCGCTTCACTAGACCTTTCGTCGAGATCGAATCGCGCTGACTAAACGTCGTCCACTTTCTTCAAATTGATCATCACGCATGTCGAGGCAGAGCGAATCTTTGAATGCGGCGAGTATTGTGCCGAGGTTGTTCCGGAGATCGTACAAACGAGTCTTCTCGTCGTTCAGGTCTGAAGAATCCAATTTCTTCGTCGCATATTCAGGAATCAACTGCTCGATCCGTTTCAATCGCTCGTCGATCTTGTCGGTGCACTTCAATCGGAATTCAGGCTGGAACCATTCATCGTCCAGATAACAAGCAATGAGAGTGACTTCTTCTCCCCATTTGTTCCGATTGATGCTTCCGATCGTCTCCGATGCAACCCAAGCCGAATTCAAACTACGACTGGAGATGATCGAAACAACCACATCTGAATCGAGAATCGATCGCCGAATAAACTCCCCGATGTGCTCACCGGCAAGCATTGAGTCCGCGTCGATGATCACTTCCACACCATTCTTTTCCAGCAACTTCTTTACGCGCTGTGCCGCGGCTGTGTCGTCATGGTTGTAAGAGATGAATGCACGTGGCTTGACCCCAGCTGGCTTGGCATCCAGGCGCGATGAGTCTTTCGAAACCGAAACCACTGCAACGGCCGCCATACCGAACAATGGGATCCACAAGGCGCCCGTGAGCGCCAGTGCAATACGGCACTGTCGAATCGATTGAGATGTCCACGCCAAATCAGGATCGCGTCCGCCGAGTGATTCGAGGATCGCATTGTTGTCGTCCGCAGGATTATTTTGTTTGTAGAGTCTTCCTTGCTCCGTCAATTCCGTACCGATGACGACCCGCTCTCCCGATGCATTCACCGCCGTGCACGCATTCTCTTTCGTTGTGTGCACAATGAGCGCAGCGATCGCGCCGGCAACACCGGCCACAAGAACAATGAATGACACTCTCGTGCTGATTTGTTTTCTTGTGTAAGCGACGAAAGAAGCCGCTCCGATAATGCTGGCCGCGGCGGCGGCATTTAATAGACGGTATTCGTCGCCGAGGAGAGCTGCCGCCCCAGTCCCTGTCGCGAATATCGCAGCAAGAATCCATGCCTTCAAGGAGCGAGAACCTCAATCGGACCAGCCGGACTGCCTCTGCTGACACGCGCTTCCTTAGGCGCTGCGGTCCGACCGGCAGCGCCGGGTTCTTTTGCCCAAAACAGATACCGTCCGGGTACAAGGTCATTGGAGGCAGGACTGCTGAACCCGGGAAATTGCTGCGGTTTCGCACCGCTGTCCGACATTAGAAATTTCTCGAGGTACAACACCTCGAATCCTTTGACCTCCGTGACTCCGCCGCGCTTCGTAACGACGCTCACTCGCCTGCGGCCGCCGAGTCCTTGTGCCTCGCAGTAGGTGACTTTATCTTTGAGATCATCGTCGAGGGATATCAAGAACTCCGGCAGCCTTGAAACCTGCTCCCTCACTTTGCGGACAGCTGCACTCATGCGTTCGAACGATTCGCGAAGCCCACGACCGTCAACCGGCGTCAGCGGCCTCCATTCCTGAGCATTTCTATCGAACCATGAGAGTGACTGAAGCGAACTCGCGTAATGAGGCTTCGTTTCGGCTGACAGCAACGGCTCCAACTTCCCTAGATCGCTTCTCAAATTCGTCAAAGCCCGTAACAGCGCAGGCTTTTCGGAAACGGTCTGGAGCAGCGGAAGGTAGACCGCACTTAAAAGGAGTCCCCGACGTGTCATAGCGCGAATTATACGTTCTGTTACAACACTGCGTAGCGAATGACGAATAAAGCAGTGAACAGGATCATCAACCAGTGCAGCTTTCTTGCACGGCCGGAAAGGATGCTGAGCAATACATACGAAATGAACCCAAAGGCAATCCCGTCGGTGATGCTGAACGTGAACGGAATGAAAGCGATCGTGATGAAGGCCGGAATATATTCGAGCGGATCATCCCATTCGATTCGCCCGACGTTGCGCATCATGAATGCGCCGACCACGATGAGCGCGGGCGCGACGGTTGGATAGAGTGTCAGGCCGGCAGGATTCTTGTAGCCTTCGCCGATCATTTGCGCGAGAGGAGAAAGAAACAAGCCAGATAACATCAATAGCCCTGTAGCAATATTGGCGAGCCCTGTCTTCCCGCCTTCAGCCACTCCTGCGGCGCTTTCGATATAGCTAACAACAGGCGAGTTCCCCAGCAGCCCCGACACGGACGTTCCGAGCGCGTCCGCCAACAGCGCTTCGCGAGCTCGCGGCAGCTGCCCGTGGCGCATGAACCCACCCTGCTCAGCAATGCCGATCAAAGAACCGATGCTGTCGAACAGATCCAAAAAGAAAAACGTAAAGATGATGGGTACAGCGCCCAGCTTGAGCGCGCCAACGACATCGAGCTTGAACGCGACGGGAAGAATCGAGGGCGGTGCGCTCACCAAACCATGAAAGCGTACGATTCCGAATGCCAATCCAAGCAACGTGCTGGTCAAAATGCCGGCGAGAATCGCGCCACGCACCCGCCGTACAAGAAGGATCGACGTGACGAGAATTCCTGCGGCCGACATCCACACCGCCGGATGATGCAAATCGCCGAGTGTGACGAGCGTACCGGGATTCGAAGCAAGAAAACCGCTCCACTCCAAACCCACCAGCGTAATCAGCAGTCCGATGCCGACTGCGATGCCGCGCTTCAACGAATCCGGTATCGCGTCAACCAACGCTTCGCGCACGCCCCAAATCGACATCACTAAAAACACCACGCCGGAAATGAAAACCGCGCCGAGGGCGACCTGCCACGAATAGTGCATTGCTGCGACGACTGTGAACGCGAAGAAGAAGTTGTGGCCCATGGCTGGCGCTACCGCGATGGGATAGTTTGCAAGCCATGCCATCAAGAAACATCCGATTGCACTGGTGATGCACGTCGCTGAAAGCACCGCACCGAAGTCCATTCCCGTTGTGGAGAGCACGGCCGGCTGAACGAAGATGATGTACGACATCGTCATGAAGGTTGTGAGGCCGGCGAGGAGCTCTGTGCGGATGGTTGTGCGGGAGGCTGACAGCTGGAAGGCCTTTTCTAGGAAGTTACGCATCGTTGCGAAATTGGACGAACCACAGAGGCACAGAGACACAGCCAATCTTCTCTGTGTCTCTGTGCCTCTGTGGTTGTTTCAGAATTTCACGATCCTGCAAGCTTTGACAAAACAGCGTCGCCAACTTCCCTGGTCCCAAGCCTCCCCCCGATGTCTTGCGTAGTCTGCCCTTGTTCCACGCAAGCAATCACTGCCCTTTCAACGGCAGCGGAGGCGTCATTGAGACCGAGGTATTCAAGCATCATTCCGGCAGTGAGAATCGATCCCATCGGGTTCGCGACATTCTTCCCGGCCAACGGCGGCGACGATCCGTGCACCGGCTCGAAGAGCGACACGTTTCCGGGATTGATGTTGGCCGACGCTGCCATGCCTAATCCACCTTGCAGCGCTGCAGCGAGATCAGTGACGATGTCGCCGAACATGTTGTTCGTCACGATCACTTGAAAATCTTGCGGCTGGCGGACCATCAGTAAACACAGTGCATCAATGTACAAGTGACTCGGTTGAATCGCGGGATATCTAGAAGCGGCGGCTTTGAAGGATCGTTGCCAAAGGTCACCGGCATAGCCCATCACATTGGACTTGTCGCTCATGCAGACTTTCGATCGCCCGTGGCGAGCCGCGTACTGAAACGCAAACTCGACAATTCGATCGACGCCCTTCCGCGTATGCACCTCGACTTGGTTCGCAACCTCATCGGGCGTTCCCTTCTTAAACACGCCTCCGGAATTCACATACGCGCCTTCGGTGTTTTCACGAACGACGGTGAAGTTCACATCCTTAACCCCGACGCCCTTCAACGGACAAAGCCGTTCGTGAAACAGCCGCACAGGCCGGACGTTCGCATACAAGTCCAACCCGAATCGCAGCGCCAAAAGAATCTCGGCTGCGTGTTTCTGATCGGGCACGCGAGGATCGCCCACAGCGCCAAAGAGAATCGCGTCGAAATCTTTGCGAAACATTTCGAATGCGCCCGGAGGAAGCGCAATGCCTTCCTTCAAGTATTTTTCGGCGCCCCAATCGAACTCGACGAACTCGAGGCCGGCGCCAAAGATCTCATTCACACGACGCAACACGCGCATGGACTCGCGCGTGACGTCGATACCAATTCCATCACCTGGAATAACTGCGATTCGCTTCATTAAGAATTACGACCTTGTAAGTGAGTTGTATTCGGATACGAGCGCTTGAAGATGCGACTCTTCGTCCTTCGCAAAATCCATGAAGATCTTCCGTCCGTTGGCGTCTGCAATCTGTTTTGCGAAATCCGTGAAGAACTGGTGCGAGCGGCGCTCGAGATTCATTGCGATATTCAACGCATCGAGATCGCTCGTCCCGTCCTTCACTTCGATCTTCAACAGCTCTTTTTGAGGAAAAATCTCTTCGACGATCTTGCGGCTCAGGGGCAATCGCGCGGGTTCGCGTTTGAGCCATTCGTTTTTGTCGAGCAGGCTTTGACGTTCGGCTTGAATGCGCCGGAGATGATCGGACTCTTCTGCGGCGAGACGCTGAAACATCAATCGACCGCTGTCATTCTTCGTCTTTCGTGAAGCGTTTGTATAAAACGTGTAGCCCCGTCGCTCGATCGCTAACGTCAATTCGAGAGCATCGCGCACGACGGTGGTTTGAAGCCGCTGCTGTTCGTTGAACTCTGCAGATTTTCGCTGTTTCCGCTGACACGCTTTGCAAAGGCCAAAGATGGCATAGCGGCTATATCGCTCTTCGAAACCGTTTTGCTTGGTCACACGCTGGATCAGATTCTCGATCTTCCGGGACGGAAACTCGACAGTGGTGCCGCACGAATTACAAATGAAATGCAAATGATTCGGCTGACTGATGACGGGTTCGTATCGAGTCATACCGTGAAGCTTTGACTGACGAATAAAACCCGACTGCAGCAGAAGTTTGATCGTTCGATAAATCGTTGCCAAACCAATGCGATGACCCTGCGCCATCAGCGCGTCTCGGATCTGTTCGACCGAAGGATGGTCCTTGGCTTCGAGCAACGCCGCCCATATCAGAGCGCGCTGCGATGTTTTCTTTAGCTTCTTTTCTGTCAGTAGTTTCTGCAGCTCTTTGCGTTGTTTCATCGGTGCGTGATTATACGTTATAGTTAGGGCTATGAAGACCCTCGCCCTGATCGTTCTCCTAGCCACAATATTATTGGGATGCAGCAGCCCATCTTCCGTCTCTGTCCAAAGCAAAGATCCCAATCTTCGACCGGTTTTGATGAAGGGCCCTGCTCCGGATTTCGATTTGGAAAATATCGAGGGCGGCAAACTCAAAGCCGCGGACCTGAAGGGCAAAGTGTCGATCATTGATTTCTGGGCCACATGGTGTGAGCCCTGCTGGTCCGAAATTCCAAAATACAACAAAATGCTGGACGAGTTCCGCGGCAAAGACGTTCAAATCGTCGGCATCACCGTCGAATCGCCGTATAAAGACATCAAGCCGAAGGCGAAAGAGCTTGGAATCAAATACACGGTGCTCGTCGGGGACGACAAAGTCCAGGATGGTTTCGGCGGAATGATCGGCTATCCCACCACATTCATCGTCACGAAAGATTGGAAGATCTACAAAAAGTACATGGGCGCACTTGCAGATAAAGATCAACGCATCCGCAAGGACATCGAAGCGCTCCTCGGTAAAGACCAGCCCGAAAAAGCCACAGATTAATCAGTGTCCCCCTTGAAAAGGGGATTGACATACATGGCGTACCGCGCCGCTGTAGGCGCGGTCTATGAAGGTGTGAAGGAATTGCCCGCGAGTTGTAACTCGTGGGCAATTTGTTTTTGGGTTGATAAAAGTGGGGACCTAAGCAGAACGATTGGTATCAGAAGATGGGTTCCAGAGGTCGGAATGGGAGAAACAAGTCTTTGGGGCGAAGAGTTGGGGAAGCCAAGTTCTGAAGTGAAGAGGGTAGCCGATTCTGGAAAAAAACGACTGAAGCCAATCGATCGAAGTCAGAGCTTTTGGGGCGCCATCGACGTCGAGAAGCTGATTGAGCAGGATCATCCGGCAAGAGGGATTTGGGCGATGGTCATGCAGCTGGATCTAAGCGGGCTGGAGGAAAAGATTCAGGCGGTTGAAGGACGAGCCGGACAAAACAGCTTCGATCCCCGCTTGTTAATGGCGCTGTGGCTGTATGGCTATAGCGAAGGAATCAGCTCGGCCCGAGAGTTGTCACGAATGTGCGAGTACGAACCGGGCTGCCAATGGCTGACGGGAATGCAGTCGGTCAACTATCACGCGTTATCGGATTTTCGGGCAAATCACCCAGCAGAACTGAAACAAATCTTTATTCGAGTGTTGGGCCTGCTGAGCGCAGAAGGTCTGATTGAGATGAAGCGAATCACGCAGGATGGGACGAAGGTACGAGCGCACGCGGCGGCGAAAAGCTTTCGCCGGAAACAACGAATCCAAGAGCACCTACAATTTGCGCGCAAGCATGTAGAAGCGATGAGCCGGCCCGAGTCGGAGCAATTGAGCCAAAGAGTGATCCAAGCGCGTCAGCGAGCGGCGCAGGAGAAGATGCAACGACTGGAGGGAGCGCTAAAGCAACTCGAACAGCTTGAGCAGGATGGAGACGAGGAAATTCGAGTCAGCGAGACCGACCCGGAAGCCCGAATCATGAAGCAAGCAGACGGAGGATTTGCCGCCAGCTACAACGTGCAGATCACGACGGATGCGAGTCATAGAATCATCGTCGGAGTCGATGTCACGCAAGCTGGCAATGACTGCGATCAACTGGTAGAGGCGATCGAACGCGTCGAGGCCAATACCGGACAAACTCCCGAGCAAGTTTTGGTGGATGGCGGCTACACGATGAAGAACGCCAACGTCGAGGCGATGGCGGAACGGCAAATTGAATTGATTGGGCCGGTGCCTAAAATCAACAGTGAAGCATCGTTGAAGAAGCGCGGTATCCAACCGGAGTTTTACCCGGACAAGTTTCAGTACGAATCCGTATTGGATGTGTTCATCTGTCCAGCTGGAAAGCAACTCCACGCAACTCAGACGCGTTCACGCGATGGTCGCGTGGAATACAGTTATCGCGCCTCCTCAACAGACTGTCAGGCCTGCCCATTTCGGGATCAATGCTGCCCCAAGAACGCTCCACGGATGGTCGTGCGTAAAGAAGACTCCCCGGCAGTGCACGCATTTCGAAACAAGATGGAAACCGACGAAGCGAAGCAACTCTATCGGACGCGGGCTCAAATTGCGGAATTTCCGCATGCGTGGATCAAGGAGAAATTGGGGTTCAGACGGTTCCAATTGAGAGGTTCTGAAAAAGTCTGCACCGAGGCCATCTGGGCCTGTCTGACTTATAACATCCAGCAATGGTTGCGGCTGGTCTGGACGCCTTCGCTTCAAGTTGCCGCATAGTTGTCGGCTTCGGGCAAATGGCCAGCTTAAGCCCACAGCTATAGCTCGCTTTAGCGCTGGGCAACGTAAACGTCTGCTGCCAACGCTCTCTTCGCGGCTGATTGGACTTTCGGCGCAGTTCAAAGTCGAATTGAATGGATTCTTAATTCCTTCACGGCTTCTATGACCGCGCGATTTATTGTTGCAGGAACAGAACATTCTTTATTTCTGCCGGCTTCGGGATCTAAATAATAAAGCGCGCGGTCAATAGACCGCGCCTACAGCCGCGCGGTACGCCATGTATATGAATGCCCTTTGTAAGGGGGACAATAAAACCCAAACAAATCCTTAACTCCACGCTTCAGAAATTCTTCAGGAACTCTTCAGTTTTTGTGCTTGGGCTTAGCCAGCTATCCTCACAAATCTTTGGGGATCTTTCGTGGAGGAAAAATCATGGTTTCGTTTTTGCGGCTAGCCCTGTTCGGCATATTTACGCTCACGCAAGCACAAATAACCCAACAACTCTTTATTACAGTCACAGACGTGGACGGTGACCGCGTTCCGAATGCAACAATCACACTCACTCAAGGAAACATCGAACGCACACTGACGTCGGGGCCGGATGGCACAGCCTCTTCGACGGATCTGCCTCTTGGCGAATGGACACTGAGCGTCAAGAAAGATGGATTCGCCACCAAACAACGTCCTGTCGTGATTTCGGCAGTTCCGAGCAACATCACCGTATCGCTTGAGAACGCGACTGAAACATTGAAGGTGGATGTCGAAGATCGCCTGCGCATTGCCAATGACGCTGTTCGTCTGAATTCCAACGCGATGGGCGGAACTTATGTCGACGTGCCGGTGCGCGAACTGCCGGCAACGTTGACTATCGTCAATCAGGATCTAATTCAGGAACGCGGTATCACGACGGCTCTCGACGCGCTTGAACTCGTACCGGGTATGAACATCTGGCCGGACACCGGATGGATTCCCGCCGTCGATGCACGCGGTTTTTCTACGACGAGTTCGGGCATCTCGATTTCGTACGATGGTATTCGACCGAACAGTGTGCCGCAATCCGGCCGCCCTCTCGATGCGTTTCTCATCGATCGTGTCGAGGTGCTCAAAGGACCTGCTTCATTGATGTCGGGTGAAGGCGCCGCCGGCAGCAACATCAACTATGTGACGAAAGAGCCGAACAAGGATTTCTTCATTGATAGCTTGCTGGCATACGGATCGTACGGAAAGACACGCACCGGAATCGGATTCAACGTCCCGCTGCGCCGCGATCTCTCGGCGCGCGTCGATGCCGTGTATGCCAATGGCGGCGGTTACGTGCAGCGCACGGGCAACCGCAATCGCGCAATGAACGGTCAGTTGCTCTGGACGCCTCGCGAGAACATCAAAGTCAAAGGCGCTGGAATTTATACGGACGATAACCTCCGCACCTACTTCGGGACGCCCTTGCTCAACAACAGAGTCGATCCCAATATCGACTACATCCAATTCGGCCCGACCAGTTTTCTCGATCCTCGCGTCCGCTACACGAACTACGAGATTCGCGACGAGTTGAACAAGTCTCACAACAATCACGGCATGCTCGACAGCGAGATTCGCTTGAAACATGGATGGACGCTGCGCAACACCTTCGCTGCTTATGTTCAACGGCTCGATGATCGGGAATACGAAAGCGTGCAATACGTGCCGGCAACCGGAAAAGTAACGCTAGGTAGTTACTTTCTCGCGAAGCGCGCAGACCGCCTGCTACAAGACCAAGCCACCGTCCGCAAGGGCTTGAAGTTCTTGGGCCGCGACATTGACTTCACGCTTGGAGCGGGCTGGATCGATAACGATCAACAACGATGGGGTACTCCGGCCGGAGCGCCATCATTTACTTTGGATTTCCTGAATCCCGCACCAGTGTTCGACCCCGGTCTTCCCTACGCGAAGACTCGCGATGTTTTCACAACAACAAAATACGCATTCTTGGAAGGCTACGTTCGCCTCACAGGCCGGCTGACACTGACCGGAGCCGGGCGTTACGACGACATCGAAAACATTCGGTTCGACAACCTCATAAACCAGTACACGCCAGCGAAGTATGTTCCATGGACCGGACGTGGCGGCCTCGTTTACAGGGTCTTTCGCGACATCAATGTCTACGTCAGCAAAAGCAAGGCAGTGCAGCCCGTGAGTCCGCTGGTGGGTCTGGCTACCGATCAAACATTGTTCAGCCTTCAGCCCACGCGAAGCTGGGAAGCGGGCGTTAAGGGATCGACATTACACGGCCACATCGACGCGACACTCGCGTACTTCGACATGGCGAAATACAACATCCTCACATCGAACGTCGTGGAGGGCGTCCGGCTCACTCAGCAAATCGGCCGGCAAGAAGCGAATGGCGTGGAATTGTCTATCGCAGGAAGACCTCACCGAATGCTCAATCTCATGGCGGACTATGCATATACGAATGCCGTATACGGTGAGTTCAACGAGAATGTTGGAACCACGGTCGTTTCTCGTTCCGGCAAGAAAGTTCAGCAAGTTCCCGAATCGATCTTTAACCTGACGCCGACATTCCGCATCGGACCTGTCTTCATCTCATCAACAATTCGTTACGTCGGGGGACGATGGCGCGACAACGCAAACACGATCCCATTGGACGGCTACACGACGCTCAACAGCAACATCGGGATCGATCTGCCCGGCGGCGCACGTCTGACATTGACTGGACGTAACATGACCAACACCGTTTACATGGGCCGCAATACATCGGATGTGACAGGCCGTATCGCGGCACCACGAAATTACGGCATCCAGCTGACGAAAGTGTTCGCGTTCAACGGACAGTAGAGGAACCATCCCGTGAAATACGTGTTGCGATTTCTGATCTTCTTCCATCGCTGGATCGGCATAGCGCTGTGCGTTGTCTTCTTGCTTTGGTTCCCTTCGGGAATCGGAATGATGTATTGGGGTTATCCAAGCGTGTCCGCGCAGGATCGACTCGATCGATCACCCAAACTCGATCCTTCGAAGATTGTCCTCTCGCCGCAAGACGCCGCGGAAAAAGCAGGTGCGCAACTCAGTCCCGCACAAGTGCGGCTGAATTCGTTTGATGGACGACCCGTCTATCGTTTCGGTGGCGGCGGACGAGGAGGTCGGGGCGGCGCGGGACGAATCATTTACGCAGACACCGGAGAAGAACAGACGGTGGTGTCTGCGGAGATGTTGGACCGCATCGCATCCACCTGGACAGGCAGACCGATTGCTGAGTCAACAAAGACGTCGGTCGAAGAACCCGATCAATGGACTGTCGGCGGGCAACTCCGCAGTCGACCTGTTTATAAGTATTCGTGGCCGGACGGTCAGCAGGTTTATCTCAACGGCACTACTGGCGACGTCGTTCAGTACACAACATTCACAACCCGCCTGCAGGCGCATCTCAGCGCGATTCCTCATTGGCTTTACTACACGCCGTTGCGCAAGCATCAGCCGCTGTGGCTCGAATTCATGATCTGGAGCTCGATCATCGGCACGGTCGGCGCGATCGTCGGTGTGGTCGTCGCCGTTTTAATGTATTCACCAAAAAAGAAGTACCGATTCGAAGGTGAACCGACTGGCGTTCCTTACCGCGGTCAAAAACGCTGGCATTGGATTTTGGGAATCGTGTTCGGAATTGCCACAGGGACGTGGACATTCAGCGGACTCATGACCTTGGGTCCGTTTCCGCTCGTACAACGACTGACGCAGACTGCCCCTCGACGCGGTCAACCCGGAATTGGTGAGGCATTGCGCGGACGCGTCACGATGAACGATTTCGCCTCAGTGCATCCTCGTGATCTGCTTGCAAAAGCTCCGGGATTGGATGTGAAGGAACTCGAATGGACCTCGTTTGCGGGCACACCACTCTTCAATGCAAATCTCAGCAATGGAAAGTCGCAGTTGCTTTCCCTCGAAGGCAAGACCATCGATGGCTTCGACACAAATCGCATCGTCGAGATCGTCAAGAGCAGCGCCGCAGATCCCAACACACTCGAAATCGAAACGATCGATCACTACGACTTCTACTATCTCGATCGCACGCGAGAGCGTCCGCTTCCGGTCATACGCGTTTTGACGAACGATGCGGACAACACCCGTTATTACATCGATCCGAAGTCAGGACGCGTCGTCTCGACATACAGCAATCGGAATTGGGTGAATCGCTGGCTCGACTCCGCACTTCACTCCCTGAGCTTTCCCTTCCTCTACAACCATCGGCCACTTTGGGATGTAGTCGTCATCGCTTTCATGGTCGGAGGAACTGCACTCTGTGTGACATCACTTGTCCTGGCGTGGCGAGTGCTCGGAAGAAAACTCAAGCGTGTAAAAGCTGCCACGGATGTTCTGACGGCTGAGACTTAGCTGGTCGCAGCTGTAGCGGCGGTCTG
>JADMIO011432841.1_pt1 | contig 15615 bp, 15 predicted proteins | sample 8958161 | NCBI WGS metagenome assembly JADMIO01 (sample SAMN16585339, study PRJNA669376) | soil metagenome | isolation source: Crop rotation soil | place: USA: Cullars Rotation, Alabama | collected 2011
GCGACTTCAAGTCACGTGAATTCCAAGCTTCGGATCCCACTGTGCTGGAAAGGGGAACGCGCCTCGGCCCTGGCCACGGTCAACCGTTATGGCGCGGCCCGGGTGCAGCGCGATTGGGCGGCCCTCCCCGAGCCGCCGCCGATCGAAGTTCCGGACGGGCATCCCTATGCCCGCGATCTGGACATCATCGGGCACGCATCGCTGCAACAGCTCGTCGATACCACCGGCACGACCATGGGGCGCGATCGACTGGCGGATTGGTTGCTCGACCCGATCGAACCGTCCGCCATTCCCGCCCAGCAAGACGCCGTCCGGGAGCTCTCGGGAGATCTGGACTGGTTGCAGGAGCTGCAACAACGGGCGTTGCGCGGCAAGATCGACGACGAGCAAACATCCGCATTCCTCGAATGGATCGAAAGTCCCGGTCTGCGGTTGCCGGTGCTCACCTGGCTGGCGCGGCTGAGTGTGCTTGGGTTGCTGGCGATCGTCGCGCTCTCAATCGCGCGGGTGATCGATTCATCGCTGCTGGCATTCGCGTTCGTTGTCAACCTCGTGATCTCCGCCGCGTTGCATCGCAAGGCGGGACAGCGGCTCGACGCCGCCATCGAGCACGGCACGGCAATTCGCTCCTATGCCGAGCTTCTGGAATTGCTTAGTCATCGACCACATACCGCCGCCTTGTTGCGGGAGATCGATGCGCCCCTGCAGATCGACGGTGTCGCCGCATCCGACGCGGCGGAAAAACTGGCCAAAATCCTTTCGTACGGCGTTCCGCGTGGCTCGCTGCAAAGTTATGTGATGCAGGCCGCGGTGGCCTGGGATGTCCATTTCTACGATCGGCTGGAAGCCTGGCGCGAGCAATACGGCACGCACGTGCCAGGCTGGCTGGACGCAATCGGCTGGTACGAAGCACTCGGGGCTTTGGCGAATCTGGCGCATGACAATCCGGCATGGGTCTACCCCAATCTCAGCCGAACCAACGATCGACTCTCGGCCACCGAACTGGGACACGCGCTCATCCCCGAATCACGGCGCGTCTGCAACGATGTTACGATCGGGCCGCCCGGGACATTCCTCTTTGTGACCGGTTCCAATATGTCCGGCAAGAGCACATTGCTGCGCTCGGTTGGCATGAATGTGGTGTTGGCGAACATGGGCGGTCCCGCCTGCGCGCGCGCGATGGCGCTGCCGCCGATCTCGCTCTGGACCAGCGTGCGCATCGTCGATTCGCTGGAGGCGGGTATCTCGTACTACATGGCGGAGCTTTTGCGGCTCAAGCAGGTCGTCGATGCCGCGCTGGCCGATACATCGGACGAGCGGACGATTTGCTTCCTGCTCGACGAGATTCTTTCCGGCACCAATACCGGCGAGCGGCAGATCGCCGCCCGGCGAATCATTTCGCTCCTGGTCGATCACGGGGCCATCGGGGCCGTTTCGACGCACGATCTCGATCTGATCGAGGGCGACAGCCTGAGCGCCAAAGCGCAGAAGGTCCATTTTACCGAAACCGTCATGCGCTCGAATGGCGTGCTGGACATGACATTCGATTACAAACTCCGCCCGGGGCTGGCGACATCGACCAATGCGCTCAAGCTGATGGAGCTGGTCGGCATTCCCCTGCAGGATCAACCCGGTTCGACGCTCTGATCCGTCACACGGCATCTCGACACGTCACAGCCGCGCCGGGTTCCTCGCGACGCGAACGATACGGATGCACACGAACGGGAAATCCCCTATCGTGACGCCGCACCAAATGTCGTTCGCAATGGAGCAGAGGAGCATTCGATGTCAGAATTCGCATTCGATCGTCGAACCGCAGTCAAGGCCGGAGTTGGGCTCGCCGCCATCGGAGCGATCGGGTTGAACGCCGCGACCGCAACCGCACAAGACGCCTCACCGACGGCGATACCCGACGTGCCCGATGACTTCAAAGTTGTCTTGCATGCCGCCGAAGAACAGAACTGGGCCTATGTGCTCTCGAATCTCGACAATCTCACCGCAGAGTGGCCAAACGCGAGCCTGCAGGTGGTGGTCGATGGCACCGCCGTCTACACCCTCGCCAGCGACAACGATCTCAGCGATCACCTCGGCCAACTTGCGATGGCCGGCGTCGAAGTGCATGTCTGTCCGAACGCCCTGAAGGAACACAAGATCGACCCGAGCGAGATCGGCTCGTACGCCCGGACCGATCTCGGCGGAGTGGTGGCCCTGGTTCAGGCAATGAACCAGGGATTCCTTTACATCAAGCCGTGAGACCTGAGACGTTGGTCTAGAGTTCAGGGTCAAGCGTCAAGCGCTGACGACTGACTGCTGACTGCCAAACTCTGCGTGCTGCGTGCTCCGGATCAGCCGCTACCGGTATGCCTCGGCCGGAATCTCGCCCATCTTCTGCAGGTACATGATGGTGGCGATGGGGCCGGTGCGGAAGTCTTGCAGGCGCAGCCATTCGTTCGGGGCATGCGCGTTGCAGGCCTCCAGACCGAAGGCAAAGAAGACCATTTCGGCGCCGAGATGCTTTTTGAACACTTCGGCGATGGGAATGGTGCCGCCGGTGCGGCCGTAGACCGGATCCTTGCCGGCCAGCTCGCGCAGCGTCTCTTCGGCGGCGATCAGGAACGGATTGTCCCGGTCGATCGAGAACGGTTGAGCGGTGCCAATTTTCATCTGAAACTCTGCCCGGCATCCCGCCGGCAGATGCGTCTGCACGTGCATGCGGATCAGCTCGAGGATCGCCTGCGGATTCTGATCGGGCACGAGGCGGCAGGTGAACTTGATATGCCCCTGTGACGGAGTCACCGTCTTGCCGCCATCACCCAGATAACCACTCCAGATGCCATTGATATCGAGCGTCGGCCGCAGCCAGGCGCGTTCCAGGGTGGAATAGTCGGGCTCGCCCCAGGTGGCTTTGGCGCCCAGGCGCCCGATGAACTCCTTTTCGTCGAAGGGAATCGCCTGGATCTCGGCGACTTGCTGCTCCGTAACCGGGAGCACTTCGTCGTAGAAACCCTGGACCGCGATCTTGCCATTTGCGTCGTGGAATGAAGCCGCGATGCGGGCAGTGACATCGGCCGCGTTATGCACCGTTGCGCCGTAGATGCCGGAATGGGCGTCGATATCGGCGGTGAAGATATCGATCTGCCCGCCGGCCATTCCCTTGGACGAAAGAACCAGCGAGTAATTGTCCTCATCCCACATCAGACCGTCGGCGCTGACCACGACATCGCAGGTCCAGCGCGCGGCCTCACGTTCCAGGAACGGGATGACCGATGGGCTGCCGCTTTCCTCTTCGCCTTCGTAGAAGAAGACGAGATTGACCGGCGGACCGCCAGCCGTCTTTCCAAGTGCCTCGACCGCGAGAAGCGTGGCAAAGAGCCCGCCCTTGTCGTCGGCAACGCCACGCGCATAGATATTGCCGTCACGGATTTGCGGTTCGAATGGTTCGGAAATCCACTGCTCGAGCGGGTCCGGTGGCTGCACATCATAGTGGGCATAGATCATGACGGTCGGTTTGCCGTCATCCACATGCCAACGGCCATAGATCAACGGGTGACCGCCGGTTTCCAGAAGCTCGACCTCGGGAATCCCCGCTTTTTTCATTCGGGCGACGACCCATTCGGCCGCTTTGCGCACCTCGCCGGCATATTCCGGCATGGTGCTGATGCTGGGAATGCGCAGGAAGCCTTCGAACTCCGCCAGATCCTGCGCTTCGCGCTCGGCAAAATAGGCGCGCCAATCGACCGCGGTCACCGTTACTCCTCCAAATTCATTCGATACGGCTGGAATGTCTGAGAAAAAAGCCACCGGAGCAAGACCCCGGTGGCCGTCGAAGCTAGACGAGCGCCTGCAAGACGATGCGCTCGACGAATTGCAGCAGGATGATGGCAATAATGGGCGAAAAATCGAGCCCACCCGCGGACGGGATCATCCGCCGAATCGGACCGAGTATCGGCTCGGTGATATCGACCAGGATCTTTCCGACCGACGAGCGCATTCCCGGGTCGAACCAGGAAAGCAGTGCCCGCGCAATGAGCAGCAATGTCAGCGCATTGAAGAGATAACTGATGAGCGTGATCAGACTGTCCGACATTCGGAGCTCCGTCGAGTAGGCGCGACCGCCCTACTTCGCTTGCGTCGCCTTCGATTCGAGACATCCGAAGAACTGTCCGACGATCTGCCGGGCGGCCGGCTGGATCATGCGGGCGCCAACCCGGGCAATGGTTCCGCGAATGTTCGCCTCGCCGTTGTATCGAACGGTGGTCTGGTTGTCCTGCATAATCAGCTCGAGCGTGCCCGCACCAGAGACCTGTCCCTGCGGACCGCTCCCTTCGACCTCCATACGGTAGGACGACGGCTCGACCTTGTCGAGGATCTTCACCTTCCCGGTGAAGGTGCCCTTGATCATCGCAATCCCGACCTTCATAGTGGCGGTGTATTCGTCCGGGCCGACCTCGGTCATCCCTTCGGCGCCGGGCAGGCAAGCCTCGAGGACGGCCGGATCCATCAGGAAATCCCAGACAACCTCGCGCGGCGCGTCGAAGGTGTGTTCTCCAGTAAGTTGCATCGATTCCTCTCCAAAAACCGGGTGGAAACCGGCGGAAATGTTCAGATTTGGCAGTGTAGCACGGGGCCAGATGGGGACCCGTTTGGGCACAAGGTAATGGGCAATAGTGATCGATCTTCGTGTGATCCACACCCTCAGGAGTGGTTCGACGATTGCCTATTGCCTTTTGTCCATTGCCGTCAGTATTTCCCGGTCATGGGGAAAGGCGAGCTCGGGGAGGGCGTCTGGGGAAAACCAGCCGAGCTCGATGAGGTCGTCCCCGGGATGCTGGTCACCGCCGACGATCGTGCCGGTATACACCGCAAGCACGACAGTTTCTCCTTCGGACGAGAGCAGCGCGATCAGCGGCCCCAGCTCGATGGCAAAGCCGGTTTCCTCGCTCACCTCGCGAATGGCGGCCGCTTCGACGACTTCGCCCCGCTCGACAAACCCGGCCGGAAAACTCCATTTTCCGGCCGCGCGGGCGCCGGGTCCGCGGCGACCCATCAGCACGCATCCGTCACGCTGCAGGACGACCGCCACGGCCAGCTTGGGATCGAGATAGGTGACGGCGCAGCAGTTGGCGCAAACCGGTCGCTCACGGCCATCGATGAATTGTTGGTTGGTAATGCCGCCACAACGCTGGCAATGCAGCTCAGTCGTCTCCATGATGCCGGCAATGGTGCACCATCTCGGGATTGCTATGCTTCCGATATCGAGTGAGCGATACCGCCCGATTCAGCTCATCAATCGAAGGAGACCTTGTGGCGCGAACCATCGATCGCGACGATCTCGAACGGCTGGCGATCGGCGCCGGCATTCTCGGCACCGGCGGCGGCGGCAATCCCTATCTGGGCAAGCTTCAGGCGCGGAGTCTTCTCGAGCAGGGCAAAACGATCGAGGTCGTTCCCGCCTGCGATGTGCCAGACGATGCGCTTGTCACGACCGTAGGATCAATTGGCGCTCCGGTCGTGAGCAATGAGCGGCCCAAGCAGGGTGAGGAATTTCTGGTTTCGTTGCGCGCGTTGGAAACGCATCTGGGACGCACGATCACGCATGTCACCTGCGCCGAGATCGGTGGCTCGAACAGCATGTCGCCCATGATTGTGGCCGCACAGGCAAACCTGCCGGTGGTCGATGGCGACGGCATGGGTCGGGCCTTTCCCGAGCTGCAAATGGACACCTTCATGATCTACGGGATCAAGCCGGCGCCGGTTGTCATCTCCGATCCGCGGGGTCATGTCGCGATTTTCGACAAGCTCGACGATCCGACCACGCTGGAACGCTATGCGCGGACGGTCACCATTCAGATGGGCGGCTCTGCTGGGGCGGCGGGACCGGCCATGTCCGGCCGCGACATGAAGCGCGTGTTGATTCGCGACACGATCACGCTGGCGATCGAAATCGGGGACGCGGTGCTGAAGGCACGCGCCGGACACAGCGATCCAGTTGATGCCGTGCTCGCCATCTCCGGCGGACAACGGCTCTTCCGGGGCAAGATCGTCGATGTCGACCGGCGGCTGGTGGGCGGATTCGCGCGCGGCGTTCTCGAAGTCGAGGGTATTGGCCCACATGACGGCGAGCGTCTGACGATCGACTTCCAGAATGAAAACCTGATTGCGCGCACTCATGCGGGCGAGATCCTTGCAGTCGTCCCCGATCTGATCTGCATCGTCGATGCCGAAACCGCCGAGCCGATCACCACCGAGCTACTGCGCTACGGGCTGCGGATCGAAGTGCTTGGCATCCCCGCGCCCGAGGCGCTGAAATCCGACGCGGCCATGCGCTACGTCGGCCCCGAAGCCTTCGGATACAAGGGCGTCGAGTTCATCCCGTTGCCGGGCCATTTCGCCAACCAGCCGGACGCATTCGATCTGGCCGCGGCCATGACGTTTTAGGTCCGGAGTCCGGTGCCGAGGGCCAAGAGTCCAGGATCAAGAGTCAAGTGCTGACGACTGATGGCTGACTACTGACGACTCCTCCCTGCGTGTCGCCTGCTACGTCGTGGTACGCTGATTGCCTGTACGAACGGCCACTTCGTACGTTATCGGTGTGGATACAAGGATCGAACCAATGGAAATGACCGAAGCCGCTCAATTGGGGTATGCCCAGTTCTGGAAGCGCATGTCGATGCATATCGGATTGAGCGAGGCTGCCAAGGCCATTGGCGGCATCAAGGCATCACAGCTCAGCGCCTTCGAGCAGGGAAAAGAGCATTCCCTGTCCGACGAGGAGATCCAGCGCTATATCGCCTATCTCGACCAGCGTAAGGCGGAGGAGCCGCCCCACATCCCCACGGACGACGAGTTGCCATCCTTTGAGGATGAGGAATAGCTCGCGGCAGGCAGAAAGAGAATGGTACGAACGGCTCCCAGGAAATTGGAAGCCGTTCGTCATTTCGTGGGTGCGGTTTCAGAGTTGAGAGTTATGTGCCCTGGGTCAGGCCATGCTCTTTCAGGAATGCCTCGATCTCCGCCACGGCTTGCGGCGAGAACTCGAGATCGGGGTTCGCGTAGTCGGCCGCTGGGTCGGCGGCGCCTTCGATAATGCGCAGGGTGTGGTCAGCTTTCGGCAGAGAGCCAAGGTGCGCATTGTCGTTGCCGGCCTCCTGGAATCCGTCCATCAGATGGCGGACCTGATCGCCGGTAACCTGGGCGTCTTTGAAACCGAGCAGCACCAGCACCGGCAGATCCGGCGGCAGGCCGGCAGCGACCTCGCTCGGATCGATCTTGTCGATCTGCGACAGGAAGGGCGCGTTGGCTTGCGAGAAGATCTGCGCAAGTCCGGGGTCTTGGAGCGTCATTGGCAAGGTGCCGGTCGTGCGCAGGCGGTCGATGCTGCTGTCCAGCTCAGCGGTGATCTTGTCGGCCTCATCCTCGGTCAGGGTTTGCGCGGTCACTGCCGCCTTGATTTTTGCGATGTACTGCTCGTGCAAAACGTCGAGATAGCGCTCCGACAACGGCGCCGCCAGGATGAGAGCCGCCGGCGGCGTCCCCGCATCGGTCAGTTCCTTGGCCAGCACCAGTGCGAAGAGCGCGCCTTCGCTATGGCCGACGAGGATCAGCTTGCCCGGATCGACGCCGGGTTGCTGGGAGAGGAATGCGGCCGCGTCACGCGCTTCCTGCAGGAAGAGCTCGTAGTCGACGCCTGACGGCTCTGTATGCGAGCCAGGGCCCGTTTGCCCGGAACCAAGCTTGTCGTAGCGGAGCGACGGAATCCCCTCCTGGGCTAGGGTGATGGCCAGATTGAGCGTCGTGTTTGCCGAGATTCCGGGGCTGTTGCCATTGCGGTCGGCTGAGCCGCTGCCGGAGATGATCAGCGCGGCGGGCGCTGCACCGGCGGCCGAAAGGCTGTCGGGAGCGAGGAACGAGCCGTAGAGTGTGTCGGCGCCACTCGTGAACGAGACGTCGGTGTCGGTCATACCCGCGGGGAGCACCACTGCCACGGGTGTTCCCGGTGCGCTCGCCGGGCTGATCGTGAAGCCGTTTATGAGGCCGGTCGCCGGATTGACCGAAACAGCGACCTGGAATCTGACGTCGTCCTGGCCGGCGATTTCATAGGTCAGACTTGTGGGCGGCTCATTTTCCGCGACGAGCGTCGATTCAGGCACGAGCGTAAAGGGACCGTAATTCTCCTGCAGCCGCACTACGACGCCCGAAATGTGCCCAGCCAAAACTTGCGTCCGGATTTCCGGCGAGAGATGCGACTCGATCTCGCTGACCGGAACCGTCCCACCGCCGTTGCTCAGGATCGACCAGGTCCAGGCTGCCTGCTCGCCCAGCGGTCCCGAGGGGAATTCGGACGCGACTGGTGAAGCCGCGGTGGGTGATGCTGCGACCGGCGAAGCTGCAACTGGTGATGGTGAAACTGGTGATGCCGCGACTGGCGAAGCTGCAACTGGTGAGGCCGCAATCGGCGAGGACACACCGGTCTCCGCAGGAGAAGCGATTTCGGTAACGGCTTCTGTCGCAACCGGCGAGGCCGCGGCGATGACTTCTTCGGTCGCCGTTGCCGAGGGCGAAGCGGTTTCGGTTGGTTCCTCGGTCGCCGTCATGGTTGTCGTTTCGGTCGGCTCTTCGGTTGCCGTCATTGTCTCGGTCGGCACTTGGGTCGCTGTGGCCGTATCCGTGGGGCGTTCAGTGGCGGTGGCGGTCTCGGTCGGCTCCAGGGTCGCCGTGGCCGTTTCGGTCGGCTCTTCGGTTGCGGTGGACGTTCGAGTGGGGACCTTGGTTGCGCTCGCGGTCTCGGTCGGCTCCAACGTGGCCGTTGCCGTTTTGGTTGGAACCAGGGTTGCCGTGGCGGTCTCTGTCGGTTCCGGCGTCGCCGTCTTGGTTGGTGTCGATGTCGCGGTCCCGGTCGGCGTTTCCGTCGGTTTCGGAGTTGCCGTCTTGGTTGGCGCGAGTGTTGCGGTCTCGGTCGGCGGCTGAGTCGGCGTCTTGGTCGGCGCCGGCGTTGCCGTCTTTGTTGGAGGCAAGGTTGGCGTCTCGGTCGGCTCCGGTGTCGAGGTTTCGGTTGGAATTTCGGTCGCGGTTTCGGTCGGCGACGAAGTTGGTGTTTCCGTCGGTTCCGGAGTTGCCGTTTCGGTCGGCGCAGGCGTATTCGTCTCGGTCGGCGCCAGGGTTGGCGTTTCAGTCGGAGGGAGGGTTGATGTTTCCGTTGGTTCTGGGGTGGCGGTCTCAGTTGGAACTTCGGTTGCGGTTTCAGTTGGCGCGAGCGTTGCCGTGGACGTTGCCGTCTCGGTTGGCTCGAGGGTCGCCGTGGCAGTCGACGTTTCCGTCGGGACCAGGGTTTCCGTCGGAATAACGGTTTCGCTCGGGATCGCCGTCGGGGCCGGGGCAATCGGGGCGGCGAACCAGATCGAGCCGATCAGCCCAGATGTGGGATCGACCGTCATCGTAGTCGGGAGCTGGGTGCCGTCCGCACCGACCAGATAGAAATTGGCAGTGGTCGGGGGAAGCTCACTGGTGGTGACCATGGTCTCGGTATCGACCGTCACCGGAGCGAGCTGAGTGCGAATGTTATTCAGAATCTGCTGAAGCTGGGGCGCCGGGACGTCTGCCAGCACCCAGGGAGCAAAGATTGTGGTGAAATCGACCGAGGCGGCCTCACTTTCCGGGGTGTTGATGTAGTCGACCAACCATTGGATTTGCTCTCCAAGTGGTCCTTCGGGGAGCGCGGCGCCTGCCGTTGGGGAAGCGTCTTGCGCCTTTGTTTGGGTGGTCGAGACCAGGCCAGCGCCCAGGAGCGTGACGAGCAGCAAGACCGCGGCGCCTCGCTGCAAAAGGTAGAATCGCATGGGGTTTCCAATCCTTCTCTCTGGAACACGGTTCCCGGTCGGTTGCATTTCAGGCTAAACCAAATGTTCGATGCACATATGATCTCGGCGCAACGGGACACCTCACCCGTTAATGAGATGCTGACTGTCAGTTGTCATCCTGAATGAATCATCTCTCTGCATCGAGGGTTCTCCGTATTCTGGTCGCCTGCACTCACGAACCCTGAAAGCATAGGTTTTATCGCGTCACTTTTGCAGAAACTTGTCAGATTTCGGCGGCAGGGCTGTTGGCAAGGTCGACGAGAGATCCTTCATTCCGTTCAGGATGACAATGAGGCGAGGCTCGAGATGACTCTGGGGCGACAGTGCTACCGGTCGCCGGGGACGCCGTAGGCGGGAGCGGAGGCGGGATCGAGCGCGCGGGTGACATAGTCGTCCTTGAGGGGACGCCAGAGCCACCAGAGTTTTTCGAGGTCATGGATTGGGTCGTCCGACCAGTCGACCCGCAGGTCGGTTTCCGGCCAGGGGACCGATCCGGCGATCTTCAAGCCGGCGGAGTGCACCGGTCCTTCCTCGCCACCGAGGGAGAGCGCGGTTTTCATGGCCGCCAGGAGGCGCTCCTCGAGATCCGATTCTGGCTTCTCCTCGAACGCGGCAACCATCCGAGCCGGAATCGACTGATCTTTCAGCAGGTTACCGGCGGTGGCGACAAAGGGGGAGCGGGCGATGTCATAGGTTCCCAGCACGCGCTCGCCGCTGAAAGCGCTGCTGCCGCCGTGCCCGTCGACGACGCTGAGCTGACGATACTGGATCAGGTCGGTTTCGTTGACGACCTGGGCCATCGCTTCGTCGGCCGATTTGCCTTGCGCGAGGAGATCGAGCAGGCGTTCGCCCAGGCGAGGGTCGGTGATGTTCTGGCTGCAGGCCGCGCCGATGCCCGCGCGCACATAGGCGCACCGCGCGGCCACGGCCGGACTCGAGGAAGAAACCGCAACGCCGAAGCGGCCGGTGCGCTGGCAATATCCCGCAATCGAGAAGGTCATTTCGCTCTCCGCTCCTCAGGGATCACGGCGGTCGCGTCGATCTCGACCACCCACTCCGGCCGCGCCAATGCGGTGACCACGATACCGGTCGAGACCGGAAAGACACCTTTCAGCCACCTGCCGACCACCGGGTAGACGGCATCACGATAGCGGGCATCGGTCAGATAAATGACGATCTTGACGATGTCGCCCAGCTCGGATCCTGCCTCGTCCAGGAGCATGGCAATGTTCTGCATCGCCTTTTCGGTCTGGGCGGCGGCATCGCCGATTCCAACCGATTCGCGCGTTTCCAGATCCTGGCCGACCTGACCGCGCAGGTAAACCGTGTTTCCGGCGACAACCGCCTGGCAGAGGTCGTTGTCGAGTTTCTGCTCGGGATAGGTGTCCTTCGTATTGAAGAGCCGAATGCGGCGATGGGTCGGCATCGGTCAGCCCTGCGCTTTCTTGCGTTTTCTCGGGAGGACAGTCGGGGAGAGATCGGCGGCCTGTTGCACCTTCTGCAACGGTCCATCCCAGTCGAAGGACCGATAGACCGCGGCAAGGTTGGCGAACGGCGGCGATTGCGCGAAGAGCTGGAAGGTCAACCGGTGGCCGGCATAGTCGGAATTGATCAAATCGCGCGCAAAGGCCAGCAGTTTGCGCCGATCGTCGGCATCCCACTCTTCATTGATCGTATAGAACTTTTCCAGCCAGGGCGCGGTAGCGGGCGCCTGGAAGGCGGCCACGTCGGGAGTGACGCAGATCTGCCCACCGCAAAGCTCGCGGGCAATGTGCATCATCGCCGGAAGCTGCGAGGTCGCCAGCACACGGCCGGTGTAGAGCAACGACTGGTTCGGCATCAACAACCCACCGGGGCTTTCTTCCGCCTGCTCGATGGCGGCGGTCAGGTGCGCGTTGATCCCCTCCCGATAGCAGGCCAGGGCGGCAAGTTTTTCCTGCACCGCTTGTTGCTTGTCCAGTCCCGTCTGGCGGACATTGAAGAGGGCGGCGCCAATGAGCAGATCGGCCATGCGCAGGGTGCGCTGCACGAAGGGGAAGGCGCTATAGCGGTGCAAGGTCGCCCGGATATAGGCCGCGGCGCGGGTGTGCCGGTAGAAGAGGACGTTTTCCCAGGGAATTTCGACATTGTCGAACACCACGAGGGTATCGACCTCATCGAAATGGTTGGCAAGCGGATAGTCGGCCGCGGGAGCGCGGCCGGCGAACCCGGTGCGGCAGATGTGCTTCATCCCCGGTTGGCCCATCTGGACGATGAACCCGACCGCGTAGTCGGAAAGCTCGTCGTCGCCCCAGTTGGCAATCGTTGGCTTGACGAATGCCTGGTTGGAATAGGCCGCCGCGGTTTCGTATTTCGCGCCGCGCACGACGATCCCGTTCTCGGTCTCCTTGACGACATGCAGCAGCATGTCCGGATCCTGGTCCTGCGGCCGCTTCGAGCGGTCACCCTTGGGATCGGTATTCGCCGAGACATGGAAGGGGTCGGACCGCACCGCGTAGGAAACGTGATTGCGGATGTTCTCCGCGAATTGCGGATCGACTTCGTTGAGCACATCCTGCCCATCGAACAGCGACCACATTTCGCCGACGGTTTCGTCGCCAACGCGGGTGACGATTCCCTTGATGTCGTCGAGCACGGTATCGACCGCCAACCGCTTGGCGCGCCAATCACCCCGGGTGCGCGGCAGCTTGGGACCGATGGCATTGCGCTCGCCGGTGCGCGGATCGTTGTAGCTCATGATGTCGGCCGTTTCGGCCTCATGAGCCATATCGTAAATACGCGCGCGAATATCGACGATCGGTTTGAACGCGGGATGCGTGGTCACGTCGGAGATTTGCTCTCCGTTCATATAGACCTCGCGGCCATCCCGCAGCGATTCGCGGTACTCCTCACCGGTGCGGATCATGCGTCGCCCTCCTGTTGGTCCGGAGTCCGGGGCCCGGAGTCCGGAGTCATCTCGTTCGTCGTTCTACTTCGGGCTCCGGGCTCAGGCCTCCGGACCTACAAATCCGGTTCATCCCAGATCGGATACGGCCATTCGCTCGCGCCTTCGTTATTCGTCGGCAGCTGTACCAGTTCGCCGAACGAGCGCCGGCCGTAGATGAGCGGCGTTCCCGGTTCACTGCCGGCGGCCACCACCCGCCCGATGGCGATCGTGTGGGTGCCGACATGATGCGCCGCGATCATCACACAGTCGAACCAGGCAACCGCTCCCGTCAGGAGGGGTGATCCCGTGTTTTCGATGTGCCATGCGCCCGCCTGGAAATCATAGGGGTTTCCGCGCCGCGGACGCCCGGCGAAGGTTTCCGCCACCCAACGCTGATCGGCCCGCAGCGCATTCACTCCGAACACGCCATTGCTGCGGATGGCGGCATCCATGGGATTGCGGCGGTTGACGCAGATCAGCAGCGTGGGTGGATCGGCCGTGACCGAGGACATCGCGCTGACGGTGAGCCCGAATCTGCCTGCCTCGCCATCGGTCGTCACGATGGTCACGCTGGTCGCCACCCGGCTCATCCCGTCGATGAACGACATCCGCATGGTCTGGTCGGTGAGCGTGGTGTCGACCGAGTGGTGGTGCTCGTCCCTCACGATGCCTCTGCTGCCTTCTGCTCTTCGGGCGTCAGCTCACCAATCTTTTCTTTCGCGCGAATTTCTGCGATCTCGGCGAGCTGAAGCTTGCCCATCTCCGTGAGCGACGACATCCATTTCTTCTTATAGGGTTCCATGGCCTCGACGATCTGTTTCGCCACCGCCAGATCCCGATACCATTTGTGATCGGCCGGAATCACATACCAGGGGGCTACCTCGGTGGAACACTTGGTGAGCGCAATCTCATAGGCGCGCTGATACTGATTCCAGTATTGCCGCTCCACCCAGTCACCGGCCGAAAGCTTCCACGCTTTGATGGGATCTTCTTCCCGCTTCATGAGCCGCTCTTTTTGCTCGTCCTTGCCGATGTGCAGGAAGAACTTAAGGATGATCGTGCCCGATTCGGTCAACAGCTCCTCGAACTCGTTGATCTGATCGTAGCGTTTGCTCCAGACCGCTTTCGGCACCAGGTTCTTGACCCGGGCGATCAGCACGTCTTCATAGTGCGAGCGATTGAAAACGGTCATCATCCCCTTTTCGGGGACCTTCTCGTGCACCCGCCAGAGAAAATCGTGCGCCGATTCGAGCGGGGTCGGCGTCTTGAACGGCCAGACTCGGCAGCCCAGGGGGTTGACGCTCTCCAGCACACTGCTGACCGTGCCGTCCTTGCCGCTGGTGTCCATTCCCTGCAGAACGATCAGCACCGAGTTTTGCCCGGCGGCGTAGAGAATGCCTTGCAGATCGCGAATCTCGTCTTTGAGTGGTTTGAGAAGGTCGTGGCCGGCCTGCTTGTTGAGGTCGCCGGTCTCGTCGGTCGAAAAGTTGGAGAGCTTGACGGTCGTCCCTGGTTTGACGGTCAGCGCGTACTGCATCGAATTCCTTTCGTGACTACGGGCCCGGAATGGCCGGCGATTTCGCGTCATGATCGGGCGCCATCCCAGTTGCTTCCGCCGCCATGATCGCATTGGCGCGCTCGGCCGATGGCGCGGACCTTCGCGCGAGCGCCACCCCGGCGAGCGCGATGGCCCCGCCGATCACCTGGGGGGCTTCCAAACGGTCGTCGCGAAAGACGACCGAGAAGAGCCCCGTGAAGACCGGTATGAGGAAAAGATACGGCACCGACCGCCCCGCGCCAGCGCGGGCGATGGCCCAACCCCACAGCGAATAGCCGATCATCACCGAAACGATGGCCGCGTAGGCGATCGAAAACCACTCCAACCCGGTGAGGGCGCTCCACTGCTCATCGAGCGCGGCGCCCGCCGTAAATGGAATCACCGCGACCAAACCGAAGAGCACCGCCCAGGCGGTCGTGGTCTCCGGTCCGTAGCGGAGCACGAGCGGCCGGGTCGTCAGGGTATAGAGCGCGAAACAGAGCGCCGCGACCAGATTCAGCAGATCGCCGGCGGCCGGCTCCCCTGCCAGCAGCTTGTCACCGATGAAAACCGCCACGCCAAGAAATGAGAGCGCGACGCCTGCCCATTGCAGGGCGCCCACTCGCTCCATCCCGAACGCGGCCGAGATCATCAAAATGAAGATCGGCGCCAGCGAGACCAGGATTGCCGCCGAAAACGCCGAGGTGTGCGAGAGCCCGATGACATAGAGCAGGTTGTAGAAGGTGAAACCGCACAGACCGCTGACGATGAAGCGCGGCAGATCGGCCCGCCGGATGCGCAGCGGCACGCGCCGCAACCACAAATAGGGAAAGAGCAGCCCGGCGACCAGCACGAAACGCAGGAGGATATAGACCAGTGGTTCGAGCCCCTGGTCGAGCGCGGCTTTGGTGATGACGTTGTTGGATGCCCAGAGAATCGCGACGGTGAGCATGACGCCGTCGGCAATCTCGATCGATCTCGCTCGGGAAAACATTGCCTCGACGGCCTTTGGCACTGGCGCACGACTGGCGGCGCTTGGCCGTCACCGGGAGTCTACGAGACCAGCGCCCCCGTGGGCAGCAAGGCGCCCTCGAGTGAGAGCAGCTTCACTTTGATATCGACCCCGCCGGTGTAATTGCCGATGGAATGATCGGCCGGCACCACCCGATGGCACGGCAGGATGATCGGCACCGGATTTCGGCCCAGCGCGTTGCCGACGGCGCGGGTCGCGCCGGGGTTGCTTTCCAGCACATTGGGATCCTAAGCTTAGAATTCCACGTGGACAAGTTGTCGCG
>JADMIO010607265.1_pt1 | contig 15611 bp, 14 predicted proteins | sample 8958161 | NCBI WGS metagenome assembly JADMIO01 (sample SAMN16585339, study PRJNA669376) | soil metagenome | isolation source: Crop rotation soil | place: USA: Cullars Rotation, Alabama | collected 2011
GCGCCGAACGCGCGGACCTCGGCGAGCGCGCGCGACGCGGCCCCCAGATACGGCGCGGCGATCAGCGCCTCGAACCACGAGGTCGAGTAGCTGCAGAGGTGCATGCTCAGCTCCTCGGTCTCCGCGAGCACGTCCTCCGGGTCGATGCGCACCGCGTCGAACACCACGGGCCGCGTGTCGGTGAGCGCCATCGGGCCTTCGAACACAGGCTCGCCGAACGCGACGCGAGGCTGGCGCGCATCGACCACGAAGAACGCGAGCGCGCCGCTCGGCAACCGCCCCGTCACCGTGAGCTGATCGGCGGCGCGCGCCATCGACTGGAAGTGCTTCTGTCCGCTGAGGAGCCAGTGATCGCTCTCGACGGCGATCGTGACGTCGGCCGGAGCGCGCGCGCCCTGGTGCACGTTGTTGCCGAAGCTCGACACGCCGACGAGCAACCGGCGGTCCACGAGGCGCTGAACGAAGCGCTGCCTGCGCCGGACCGACGCGGCGTCGACCAGCGGGATCGTCGCGATCGCGGCCGACATGTACATGTGCATCGTCAGGCTCACCGCGAGCGGCAGCGACGCCTCGCCGAGGATGAAGAGCGCATCGAACGCGCGATCGAACACCGCCGCGATGTCGGCCTCGCTCGCCCACGCGTAGGGCAGGCTCGTGTGGCGCACGCGCTCGAAGAGGAGCTCGCGCTTCGCGTCCGGCGCGGCTTCGGTGACGGCCTTGGCGAGCTCGCGAGCTTCGTGCATGGCCCCTCCTACCACGCTCGGTCGTCGTGTCGAGGCTCGCGGCGCGACCCGACAAAGGTGCGTCGTGCGATCCGCAGCCGGGCCCGCTGGCGGGCGCATCACGTGGTGGCGCGCGCCTTGCGTTGGCCTCGCCGCGAATGTGCAAGATCAAGAAGCAAGACCCGAAGACGTGTCACAAGCCGGAGCCCATCCTCCCGCCGCCGGTTCAGGACAGCTCGAGCGCCGAGCCGCCATCTTCGGACTCGAGCTCGTCGCCCACGGGCTTCTCGCCGACCGACTCCTTCTCGCTCGGAAGCAGCGGGGACAGCTCCATGTGCGGCTCGCCTGCGCCATCGCAGTGGGCGGGCTCGTGTCCGCCCTCCGATAGCGCCTCCCCCAACGCGCCCGCCGCGATGACCCCGGAGGCCGCGCGCATGATCGAAGGCGTCATGCAGCAGCTGCTGGTGAGCATGTACCTGTCGCGCGTCATGCGCTGAGCGCGATCGCGCGGGCTACGCGTACCGCGTCGTGCCCGACGGCGAGCTCGTGCCCTGAGGCGGCGCCACGCGATCGGGCACGCGGCCCTCGAGCTGCCGCAGGATCGCGTCGGTGAACTGAGGGAGATCGTCGGGCTTGCGCGAGGTGATGAGGTTGCCGTCCTCGACGAGCGGCCGGTTCACCCACCGCGCTCCCGCGTTGACCAGATCCGTCTGGATCGACGGCCACGAGGTCACGGTGCGCCCGTCGACGAGCTCCGCCTCGATCAGCATCGAGCCCGCGTGACAGATCGCGGCGACCGGCTTGTTCGCAGCGAAGACCTGGCGGACGAGGCCGACCATCTGCTGGCTCGTGCGGAGCTTGTCGGGCGAATATCCGCCGGGGATCACCACAGCATCGAACTGTTCGGGAGTGACCTCGTCGATGACGAGATCGGGCTTGATCGTCTCCTTGCCCTTCTTTCCGTGGAGCTCCTTGTCGCGCGAGATCCCGACGACGGCCACCTCGTGGCCCGCGCTCTTCACGCGATCGTAGGGGACGCGAAACTCCGAGTCCTCGAAGTCGTCGGCCAGAATGAATGCCACGCGTGCCATGTCGAATCTCCTCTCTCGGGAGCAGCCCGGTGCACGACCGAGGCCGGCGCCATCCGCAGCGCGCTCGGGCCTCGATCCCCCGCGAGGACGCGCGCGCGCGCCCCGCCGTGTCAGACGGTCTCAGGGTCCGCGCTGCGAGCGGAAGCGCCGCGCGAGCGCGCCGAGGCCCCAGCCCGCGAGCGCGAAGAGCAGCACGAGGAGGATCGACGCGAGGGGCATCGCCAGCCAGTGGAACTGCGGTACCGGGACCACCGAAGGGTGCGGCGCGGGCTTCGGCAGGAACGCGGACACGAGGAGCAGCAGGAAGAAGTCGATCATCGCGACCGGCGCGAGCAGCCATTCGAGGACGCCGATCTGCAAGAGGAGCAGCGCGAGCGCGCCGACGGCCGCGCCGCAGAGCGGGTCTCTCCAGCGACGCGCCATCATCGATCCTCAGTAGCGCGACGAGATCGGCAGGAGCGCGAGCGAGAAGCGGATGGGGTTCTTGACGTTCTGCTCGTGCATCGCCGCGAACGCCTGGCCCACGAGCTCGCGGCCTTCTTCTTCGCCGACGAGCTCGCCCAGCCGCAGCCGCGCGGCCGCCTCCGCCATCGCCATGCCCGTGGCCTGGAACCCCGCGATCGCCGCGCGATACTGGCGGACCGCCTCGTCGAGCTCGCCGCGATGCTCGGCCACCGCCGCGAAGAGCACGGCCGCGTTCGGCGCGGTCCACTTCATCCCTTCGCTCGCGATCTCCTGCGCGCAGCGATGCGCGAGGATGAGCAGCCCGCTCTTCTTGCGCGCGTTCGCGTGCGCGTACGAGACCGCGGTGAGCGCGCGGCAGAACAAGGCCTCGACCCGCATGTACTGCAGCTTGAGGAAGTAGTTCTCCTCGAGCATCGGCCACGCCTTTTCCATAAGATCGTGCGCGTCCTCGGGGCGCGCCGCGTACAGATAGATGCGCGCGCGCGCGAAGAGCTCGAGCGCGTGCTGCACGTAATAGCCTTGGTGCGACCACTGCGACATCGCCTCGTCGATGTTACGGAGCGCGCGCTCGGGGTTGTCGGCAGCGAGCCACATCGAGGTGGAGTGGCCGACGCGATAGATCGTGCCCGCGAAGAGATCGCCGCGCAGCGCCGCCTCGTCGACCAGGATCGAGACGCGCTTGGCCAGCAAGGCGACCAGACCGAGGTGATAGATCGCGCCGTGGAGCAGCACGCGCGTCGCCATGATCTCCCAGTGCACGCCGAAGCAATTGTCGCGGAAGATCTCCTCCGCCCGCTCGAGCAGCAGGCGCGCCCGCGCCCAGTGCCCCTCGAAGTACGCCGCCGCGCCCTCCGCGAACGAGGCGAGCCCGATCGCGTGCGGGTTGTCGATGCGGCGCGCGAGCTTCGACGCCTCCTCGACGAGGCGCGCGGTGCGCCACTGGCCGTGACCTCCGCCGGTCGCGACGTAACAAGCCTCGAGCGACAGCGCGCGCACGATCCGGTACGGCTCGCCCGCGTCGAGCGCGAGCAAGAGGTGCCGCGACTGGAAGTCGGCGCCGCGGATGAAGTCGACCAGCACGAGCCCGACCACCGCCGACCAGAGCACGTCGATGCGCATGAGATCTTCGGGCGGGATCTCGCTCGTGCTCCGCTCGTCGAAGTCGAAGCCGCGCCGCCACACCGCGCCTCGCCGCAAAACCCGGGAAAAATAGGCGCGACGCGGGGTCTTGGCCAGCTTGAGATCCTGCGCTGCGAGCACGCCCCGCAGCTCCTCGAGCCCGCGATCGAAGTGGCCCGACACCAGCAGCTGCTCGGCCGCCATGCGGCGCAGATCGAGCGACTCGAGATCGTTCTTGCCCTCGGCGGCCTCGAGGTACTGATCTGCGGCCTCGCGCCCGCGGCCCGCCATCGCCATCGCGCTCCCCAGCCGCGCGTGGACGAGGCTGCGATCCTCGTCGGGGCCGAGGTGCTCGAGCGCGAAGATGTACAGCTGCGCCGCGCGATCGAACGCGAGCGCGCGCGAGGCCTCCTCCGCAGCGACCAGCGCGTGACGCGCGGCCGCGAGGGGCTCCTGCGCCGCGCGATAGTGGTGGAAGATCGCCTCGGCGGCGCCGGGTCCGGTGCGCTGCGCCTTCATCTCGCGCTCGACCGCCTGCGCGATCGCGCGGTGCCGATCGCGCACGGACTCGGGCGTCATCTGCGACATCACCGAGACGCGCACGCGATCGTGGAAGGTCTCGACGAGCTCCCCGCTCGTGCTCGGCGTCGCGCGCACGAAGCCGGAAGCGCGGAGGCTCGCGAGGATCGACGCGGCCTCTTCCATCGGCGTGCTCGCGGCCGCCATCGCGATCTCGATCGGCAGCGGTCGCCCCGCGGTCGCGATCACCTCGAGCACCATGCGCGCCGCGCGGCCGAGCCGGGCGAGCCGGATCTGCATCACCCGATCGAGGCTCACCGGCTGCGCGGGCGTGTGGCTGCTCAGCTCCGCGGGCCTGCGCTCGTGGCGCACGAGGGCCTCGATGAAGAACGGGTTGCCGTCGGCCTCGAGCGCGATCTCTTCGGCGCGCGCCTCGTCGGTGGCGCCGCGCTCGTGGAGCAGCGTCATCGCGAGATCGCGCCCCTCGTCGGGCTCGAGCGAGCCGACGTTGAGCACGCGCACGTCGGCGCCCTCGGCCTTGCTCCGCTGGAGCATGTCGCGCAGCACCGGGCTCGAAGCCTCCTCGTCGCTCCGGTGGCACGCGATGAAGAGCACCGGCGGCCCGTCGGGCGAGCGCAGCAGATCCATGATCAGCATCGCGCTGTCCGCGTCGCCCCACTGCAGATCGTCGATGAACAGCACGACGGGCTGGCGATCGGCGAGGTTGGTGAGCAGCTCGCCCGCGGCGGCGAACGCGCGGCGCCGCAGCTCCTGGCGATCGGGCGTCTCGGCCGCGAGCTTCGGCGCGCGCTCGATCGCCTCGACCCGCAGGAGCACGGGAAACACGCGGGCGAGCGCGCGGATCGTGCGCGGCAACAGCTCCGACGTCTCCTGGAAGCTCAGCCGACCGAGGTGCCGCGACACCGCGTCGACCAGCCCGTCGACCGCCTTGAACGGCACGCTCTCGCGCTCGTAGCAGCGGCCGGCGAACACCACCGCGCCCTCGCGGCTGCGCAGATCTTCGAGGAAGCTCTTCACCAGCGCCGTCTTGCCGATGCCCGACGCGCCGCGCACGAACACCGCGACCGGGTGCCCCAGCCGTGACGCGCCGAACGCGGCCTCGAGCGCCTCGAGGTGCCGGTGCCGGCCGACGAACGGTCCCTCCGACGTGCGGATCGGCGCCGCGATGTTCGACGCGCGTCTGCGCACCGGAGCGCCGAGCCGCGCGAGGATCTCTTCGCCCGTGGGCCGCTTGAACGGATCGCGATCGAGGAGCTGCATCGCGAGCAGCTCGAGATCGGGCGGGACGTTGCGCGCGTACGTCGACGGCCGCTCCGGATCTTCGCGCTGCTTGCGGATGAGCACGTCGATCCCCGTGCCCGGGAACGGCAGCCGACCCGCGAGCGCCTCGTACAGCATCACGCCGACGCTGTACCAATCGGCGGGCGGCGCGCGGCCCTCGGGCGATCCTTGCTCGGGCGCCATGTAGGGCACGGTCCCCGAGAAACCGTGCTCCGTTCCGCTCGCGTTCATGTCCGGGAACAGCTCGGTGACGAGGCCGAAGTCGAGGATGACCACGCGTCCCGTCGGGGTGACGAGCACGTTCGAAGGCTTCAGATCGCGGTGCAGCTTGCCTGCAGCGTGGAGCGCGAGCGTGCCTTGCACGAGCTGCTTCAGCGCGGCGCGCAGGCGCACGACGTTGGGCCGCTCGCCCTTCGTGCTGCGATACGTGTCGGCGGTGGACCCGGTGATCGGCCCCGACGGCATGGTGCTGTTGTTCGACGACGCGTGCAGCTCGAGCGTCTCGCGGCGGATGCGCAGCGACACGCTGACGTCCGTGCTCTCCTTCTTGTTGTCGGCGAGCGTGGACTCCTCGCCGTCGATCGGCTCCTGCACGAAGACGGTGTTCGCGTCGATGCCGACCGTCGAGGGTCCGGGCACGAACCCGCCGGTCCCGCGCACGTGCTCGAGGAACGTCGATCCGCGCACGAGCTCCATCACGATGAACCAGTGCTCGCCCTCGCTGACGAGCTCGTGCAGGCCGACGAGGTTCGGGTGGCTGACGTCGGCGAGCGAGCGGAACTCGCGCTTGAGGCGGTAGATCGCCTCCGGATCGAGGAAGCGCAAGGTCTTGAGCGCGACGTCGAAGCCCTTCACCCGATCGTAGCCGTGATAGACCACGCCCATCCCGCCCGAGCCGAGCGTGCGCCGGACGGCGAAGCGGTCGGTGCCCGCGAATTCTGTCGGCAGGAGGCTCACGTGGGCCTGACATTCGCGCTTTGCACGGTGCCGCCGCGCTTGCAAGTGCTGTAGGAGACGCGGGTGCCGCCGCGGAACGTCATCGTCGCCCTCGTGGCGGCGCTGGTGCTCGCGGTCTCGGTGGTGATGATCGTGAAGCGGCGCGCGCCCGATGATCCCGAGGCGATCATCCGCGCGGCGCTCTCGCGCACGGCTTCGGTGGCCGAGGCGCAGGACATGTCGAAGGTGATGGAGATCGTGAGCAAGGAGTTCAAGGCGCAGGGCATGGGCCGCGACGACGCCAAGCGCGTGCTGTACATGCACCTGCGCACGTCGGGCTGGAAGCGCGTCGCGCTGCTCGACGTCGACGTTCGCGTCACGCCTCCGGCGATCGCGAAGGCCACCTTCGCCGCGGTGCTCGCCAAGGGCGACTCGCACGACGGGACCTGGCGGGATCTGGCGCCGACCGATGCGTCGGTCTACCGTTTCGAGCTGGATTTCGTGCGCGAAGACGACGGCGAATGGCGTGTCCGCCAGGCCGCTTATCGCCCCGCGCGCCTGGGAGAGCCGTGAAGAAGCGCCGCCCGCCGACGACCCCGGGAAGTCCCCGGCGGGGGACAAAGGAGTTGACGGCCGCACCGGCGCCAGGCAAAGTCTCTCTTGCGACCCGGTCTCAACAAGACGCTTCCATGGAACAGGCTCTCGACAAGTTTCGCGACTTCCTCCGCGACAAGGCGCTGCGCATGACCGACGCCCGCGAGGCGATCGTCCGCATCGCGCTCGAGAAGCGCGGCCACTTCGACGTCGACGAGCTGGTCCTCGAGGTCAACCGCCAGGGCTACGACGCGTCGCGCGCGACCGTGTACCGCATGCTCCCGCTCCTCATGGAGGCCGGCATCGTCCAGCCCGCGATGATCTCGGGCGAGCGGCGGCGCTACGAGGCCGCTTTCGGGCACGAGCACCACGATCACCTCGTCTGCAGCAGCTGCGGGAAGGTCGTCGAGTTCCACTTCGAAGCGTTCGAGATGCTCCAGCGCGATCTCGCGGCGAAGTACGACTTCGAGCTCACCGCCCACTTCCACGAGCTGATCGGCGTCTGCGGCGACTGCAGGAAGAAGAGCTGACCCGTATGCGCTCCTTCGTCCGCCGAGTCGTGTCCCGCGTAGTTGCGATTGAGTCGCATGTTCTGTTGGCGCTCGCGATCTCTTCGGGGTGCGCGACGCTCCCGGTGCCGACGCCGAAGGACGCGGAGCGCGTCCAGAGCACCGTCGAGTCGCTGAGCGCGGGCCGATCGATCTATCTGTCGCGGTGCGGGAGCTGCCACCAGACGCACCAGCCTTCGCGGTTCGCGCCGGACGCGTGGCCGAAGCTCGTCGGTGAGATGCGCGCGCGCGCGAAGCTGACGCCCGAGGACCAGAGCCGGATCCTCGAGTACCTCATCACGATGAGCACCGCGGACAGCACGACCGCGGTGAGATAATTCTCAACAAGCAGGAGCCAGGATGTCGATTTTCAGCGGAAACGGGCGTGTGTCGGTTCGGTTATTGAGACTGAATGTCATCTTCAGTCTGAGCGGGCTGGCGGCGGCGTGCGGGGACGACGCCGTCGACGCGTCCGCGGTGGTCACGCAGTACGCGGCGATCGTCCGCGCGAGCTACGGCGACACCGTCGCGAAGGCGACCGAGCTCGACACCGCGATCCGCGCGCTCACCGCCGCGCCGAGCGACGCGACGCTGGCCGCCGCCAAGACCGCGTGGATCGCGTCGCGCATCCCGTACGCAGAGACCGAGGCCTACCGCTTCTACGACGGCCCGATCGACGACGCGGAGACCGGCCCCGAAGGTCGGATCAACTCGTGGCCGCTCGACGAGGTGTTCATCGACTATGTCGACGGGAGCACGCTCGGCGCCGGCATCATCGGATCGACCGAGCCGATCACCCGCGAGCTGCTCATCGCGAAGAACGAGCTCGGCGGCGAGAAGAACATCGCGACCGGCTATCACGCGATCGAGTTCCTGCTCTGGGGCCAGGACCACGACGTCGGCGGGCCCGGGCAGCGGCCGTTCACCGACTATTCGACGGAGACGAACGCGGCGCGGCGAAAGCAGTACCTCGAGACGGTGAGCGCGCTGCTCGTCGCGGATCTCACGAGCGTGCGCGACGCGTGGATCGAGGGCGCGGCGTATCCGACGGCGCTCCTGGCCGAGCCCTCGACGTCGTCGCTCCAGAAGATCCTGACTGGCATGGGCAGCCTCGCGGGCGCGGAGCTCTCCGGCGAGCGCATGACGGTCGCCTACGACAACAAGGATCAAGAGGACGAGCACTCGTGCTTCTCGGACAACACGGTCGCCGATCTCACCCACAACGCGATCAGCATCCAGAACGTGTGGCTCGGTAAGTACGGAACGAATGACGGGCCCGGCGTCGACGACCTCGTGCGCGCGCGCGATCCGGCGCTGGCGGATCGGCTCACGAGCGAGCTCGCCGAGGCGGTCACCGCGGTCGGCGCGATCCCGCAGCCGTTCGATCAGGCGATCATGGGCGCGGACTCGGCGCCGGGGCGGGTGAAGGTGAAGGCCGCGATCGACGCGCTGAAGAAGGCGGCGGGCACGATCGTGGAGGCAGCGACGGCGCTCGGCGTCACGCTGAACCTGGAGTGAGGTTCTTCGGGGCGGTCGTGCTGCTGGCGGCGGGCTGCGGCTCGCTCGACGGTTACGAGCCGGGCGAGGAGCTCTCCGGCGGGGACACGACCGTCTTCGACGTCACCCGCGAGGCATACTCTCGCGCCGCGAAGAACTTATCCCAGGCGCGGCGCGACCCATTTTTTCTGGGTAACTCATTTTTCAACCGGAGCTGGGTGACGGCGCCTTCGTCCACCGAAGGCTTCGACGGCCTCGGCCCGACGTTCAACGCGATCTCGTGCTCGGCGTGCCACTTCAAGGACGGGCGCGGCGCGCCGCCGGCCGGCCCCGACGAGCGGCCGCTCGGGCTCCTCGTGCGCCTCTCGATCCCGGGCGTCGATCCGCACGGCGGGCCGCTCGGCGAGCCGAGCTATGGCGGGCAGATCCAGGGCGGATCGATCCTCGGCGTCCCGGTCGAGGTCGACGTGCGGGTGAGCTGGGTGGAGGTGCCGGGCAACTATCTCGACGGGACGGCGTACTCCCTCCGCCGCCCGGTGCTCGAGATGCGCGATCCCGCGTACGGCCCGCTCGCCGCCGACGTGCTGACCTCGCCCCGGGTGGCGCCCGCGGTGTTCGGGCTCGGCTTGCTCGAGTCGATCGACGAGGCGGACATCCTCGCGAACGCCGACGAGATGGACGCCGATGGCGACGGGATCTCGGGGAAGGCCAACCGCGTCTGGGACGTCGCGCGCGGGGACACCGTGCTCGGGCGCTTCGGGTGGAAGGCGAACCAGCCCAGCGTCGCCCAGCAAAATGCCGGCGCGTTCAACGGCGACATGGGTATAACTTCCGACCTATTTTCCGAGGAGAACTGCCCCGAGGCCCAGCCGGCGTGCCGCGCGGCGCCAAAGGGTGGGGCGCCCGAGATCGCGGCGGACAAGCTCGCGGACATGGCGTTTTACGTGCGCACGCTGGCGGTGCCCGGGCGGCGCGACGAAAAAGATCCGGAAGTCCTCGCCGGAAAATCGCGCTTCGTCGAGGCCGGCTGCGAGGGATGTCACCGCGCGTCGTTCGTGACCTCGGCTTCCCGCGCGGTCGAGCCCGAGCTCGCGGCGCAGGCGATCCGGCCGTACACCGATCTGTTGCTCCACGACATGGGTGAGGGCCTCGCCGACGGGCGCCCGGACTATCTCGCGGACGGGCATGAGTGGAGGACCTCGCCGCTGTGGGGCGCGGGGCTCCTGCCGCTAGTGAACCGGCACTCGAACTATCTCCACGACGGGCGCGCGCGCGGCGTGGCGGAGGCGATCCTCTGGCACGGCGGCGAGGCGGAAAAAGCCAAGGAGGCCTTCCGCGGAATGTCGGCCGCCGATCGCGCGGCGCTCCTCCGGTTCGTGGAGTCGCTTTGATCGATCGGCGCATCGCCGCCGCGCTCGTCGTCCTCGGAGGGATCGGCGCGTGCGAGCCGCTGCCGCTCGGTGATGGGCCGCGGCGCACGGCGATCAAGGCCCTCGCGCGCGAGGTGATCGTGCCCGAGCTCGAGGACTTCGAGGCTTCGGCCCACGCCCTCGAGGCCGCGGTGCGCACGAGCTCGCGCGCGGAGCAGCAGGCGGCGTGGCGGACGGCGCGGGCAGCGTGGAAGAGGCTCGAGCCGCTGAGCCTGGGGCCCGCGGCGGATCAGCGGCTCGCCGCTCGGATCGATCAGTCGCCGGTCGATCCCGAGCAGATCTTCGAGCTCGCCCGCACCGCGACGCTGACGGCGGAGAACATCGCGGAGCTCGGCGCGAACAAGGTCGGGTTCCATGCGCTCGAGGCGCTGCTGTTCGCGGGCGACGGATCGGCGCGGCAGGCGTCGCTCGCGGGCGCGCTGGCCGCGGTGCTCGCGGCGGACGCGACCCGGCTCGCGAGCGCTTGGTCCGACGAGTATCTGGCGCGCTTCACCGAGATCGGCGCGGCGAACGCGGCGTTCGCGACGGCGGGAGATGCGGTCGACGCGGTGGTGAACGCGATCGTCTCCCACGCGGAGAAGATGATGGCGCTGCGACTCGGCGGTCCGCTCGGCCACGCGTCGGGCGGGCAGGTCGCGCCCGAGCTCGCGGAGTCGCCGCTCGCGGATGGAGCGATCGACGATCTGCTGGCGAACCTCGAGGGCCTCGAGCGGATCTACCGGACCGCGCTCTCGCCGCTGGTCTCGGCGCGATCTCAGTCGCTCGACGGGCGCGTGCTCGCGGCGATCACCGCGCTGCGCTCGGACCTCCTCGCCCTGCCGCGGCCTTTCGCCACGGCGCTCGCCGACCACACGGCGGCGGTCGAGGCGACCTACTCTCACGCCCACGATCTGTGGGTCGTGCTCGGCACCGAGGTCGTGGGCGCGCTCGGTGCGGTGCTGAAGTTCGACGACTCGGACGGCGACTGATGATCGACGGCGCGTCGCTCAGGTGGTTCCGGCTGATCTTCGGCGCGCTGATGGCGTTCGCGGTGGTGCGCTTCGCCGCGCACGGCTGGATCGCCGAATACTATCTCCTGCCGCGGTATTTCTTCCCTTTCCCGGGCCTGGACTTCATCCGGCCGTGGCCGGGCGCGGGGATGTACGTGCACTACGCGGTGATGCTCGCGGCGGCGGTGGGGATGGCGCTCGGCTCGCGGATCTCGGCGCTGGTCTTCGCGGTGCTCTTCACCTGGGCGCACCTGATCGATCGGACCAACTATCTCAATCACTATCACCTGATCAGCTTGCTCGCCCTGATGCTGGCGCTGCTCCCCAAGGGCGAGAAGGTGCCCGCGTGGGCGGTGCGCCTGCTCCAGGCCCAGATCGGGCTCGTGTATCTCTTCGGTGGGCTGGCGAAGATCCAGCCGGACTGGCTGCTCCGCGGCGAGCCGCTCGCGACGTGGCTCCTCCGGAACCAGGATTTTCCCGTGATCGGAGCCTATTTCGCGTCTTCGGGGGCGGCGATCGCGCTGAGCTGGGCGGCTGCGATCTTCGATCTGTCGATCGTGCCGCTGTTGCTTTGCGCGCGCACGCGCGGCCCGGCGTACGTCGTGCTGGTGCTCTTCCACCTGATGACGGCGCGGCTGTTCGATATCGGCATGTTCCCGTGGATCATGATCGGCGCGTCGCTGATCTATTTCCCGCCCGACTGGCCGCGGCGCGCGCGGGCGTGGCTGCGCGGCGCTCCGCCTCTGCCGCTCGCGGCGCGCCTTCCCTGGGTCCCGCGCTGGATCTTCGCCCCGATCGCGCTCCAGGCGCTCTTCGCGCTCCGCGGCCCGATCGATCTGTGGAGCGAGGATGGGTTCCGCTTCGCGTGGCGGGTGATGGTGATGGAGAAGAACGGCGCGCTCACGATGCGGGTGCGCGATCCCGACGACGGCCGCGAGTGGCGGGTGCAGCCGCGCGACTATCTCACGCCGCTCCAGGCGCGGATGGTGGCGACCCAGCCCGACATGATCCTCGCGTTCGCCCACCTCGTCGACGCGCGCATGCGCGAGCGCGGCGTCCGCGATCCCGAGGTCCGCGCCGACGCGATGGTCTCGCTCAACGGGCGGCCCGCGCGGCGGCTCATGAACCCCTCGGTCGATCTCAGCCGAGAAGATGACGCCCAGAAATGGGTGCTGGAGATGACGCCATGATGAGTACGTTCCTGGCCCTCGCGCTCGTCGCGCACCCGCGGCCATTTCCCTTTACTTATATTTATCCGACGATGCCCGAGGGCGGCCTCGAGCTCGAGCAGTACGTCGACATCGTGCCGGTGCGCATCACGGAGGAGAAGCCGGACGGCACGCTCGAGGGTCCGATCCGGCCCCGCTTCGCGCTCCAGACCGAGCTCGAGCTGGGCATCACCGATAAGCTCGAGCTCGGCTTCTATCTGGTCGCCAACCAGAGCGGCGAGGGGAGCTTCGTGTTCGACGGGCTCAAGCAGCGCCTGAAGTATCGCCTGTTCGAGCAGGGCGAGATGCCGCTCGATATCGCGCTCTACGGAGAGATCGCGGAGAAGATCGACGAGCTCGAGCTCGAGGAGAAGATCATCCTCTCGCGCCGCTTCGGGCCGGTGATCGTGGCGGCGAACATCTGGTTCGAGGAAGAGTACGCGTACGGCGGCGAGTGGGAGCTGCTCTACAACCCGACGGCCGGGGTCTCGTTCGAACTCATCCCCGAGATCAGCCTCGGGCTCGAGGGCTGGGTCCGCGGCGCGGCCGGCGACGAGTCGTTCACCCACGGCTTCCTCGGGCCAGTGCTCCTGGCGCAGAAAGGTGAGTACTGGCTGAGCCTGGGCGGCTACGTGAAGCTCGACGGGCTCGGAGATACTTTGCTCCCCGGCGAGGCGTTCGGACCGGTCTATGTCCGGGTCATCGCGGGGATCGGGCTGCACTGAGGCCGTTTGCCTCACTCTTCGGAGCGGTGCTCAGGAGTCCAGCTCGGTACGGGGCGTGCTTTTCGGACCCCCGTGATCGTGCCGGTCGTATTTCTCGTGGCGTCCTCGACGGTCGTCGTCGATCCGCTGGAGGCGCGCGGCATCGATCAGGACGGCGTCACCGGAACGGACGTCGCGCTCTTCGTCCCTCGCCTCGTGCTCACGCCGGTTCGCTGGGCGCTGACGGGCCTCTTCTGGCCGGTCGAGCAGAGCCTGGTCTTCGTCGAGGAGCACGACGTCCCGGGCGAGGTGATCGACCTGCTCTACAACGACGAGCGCACCGCGGCGATCATCCCCTCGCTCTCGATCTTCTCGCAAAACGGGCTGACGATCGGGCTCACCGCGTTCCACGAAGATCTCCTGGGCCACCACGAGCGCCTGTCCGGCAGCGTGAAGTTCCTCGGGCGCGTGGTGCAGTCCTACGAGCTCGCGTTCGAGGCCGAGCACTTCGCGGGCACGTGGCTGTGGCTCGAGGCGCAGGGGCGGTACGAGGACCAGCCGAACCTCCGCTACTATTTCGGGCCGGGATACACGCTTTTCGAGGAGCAGCGCGTCCTCGGGCGGCTGCGGCTCGGGACGGTGCTCGACATCGGCGTGGGCGAGCTGAAGCTCGGAGGCTCGGCGATCTACAACCACCGGCGCTTCGACGGCCCGCTCGATGGGCAGCTGGTGAGCTTCAGCGACGGCACCGATCTGATCGAGGCGACGGGCGATCTCATCCTCGATCTCCGCAACGGCGAGGCGTCGCGCGGCGTGTACCTGGAGGCCTTCGCCGGCGGAGTGCCCCCGCAAGAAGGGTATGAGTACGTCCACTGGGGCGCGGAGGCCGTGGGCTACATCGATCTCTATCGCGGCACGCGGATCTTCGCGCTGCGTCTGGCGATCGAGAGCGTGGAGGGCGACAACATCCCCTTCACCTCGCTCCCCCGGCTGGGCGGGCCTTATCGCTTGCGCGGCCATCCGTGGGACGCATATCGCGACGAAAAATCCCTGCTGGGGACCTTCGAATATCGCTACCCGATCCATCAATCCATCCAGGGCGTCCTGTTCTTCGACCTCGGGCGCGTCGCGCGAAACTACGCCGAGCTCTTCGTCGGCTCGCCCCAGACCCCGTGGCACTTCGGCGCGGGCGGCGGCTTCATCTTCTCGACCGCAGGAACCGAGCTCTTTCGCCTCGATATCAGCTACGGCGACGGGCTCTTCTTTTTTCTCACGACGGACGCGCTCATCGGTAATTACCGGCGGCGCGCGGAGCGGCTATGAAGAGGCTTTTCATATTATTCGTGCTGGCGCCGGCGTGCGCGTCTCAGCCGCGGTTCCCGGATCGGCCGATCGTGCTCGCGGTCGACGATACCAAGAACATCCCGGAGCCCGCGGAGAACGAGTATCACCGCTACGCTTATTTCGGCGATGCGTTCTTCATGCGGCGGAGCACCCGCGCGCTCGAGCTCCATACTTATCAGCCGGCGCTCGGGGTGAATCAGCTCGACGACGTGCCGGACTCGGCGTGGTTCACCAACCGGCACCTCACGCCGGAAGAGGCAGCGCGCGGCCCAGGCAAGCACGGACCACCGGTGCTGCCGTGGACGGTGGTGGGCGGCAAGCTCAGCGGCGGCAACCCGGGGTTCGAGGCGAAGGACGCGACCGGTCGCCGCTTCGTGGTGAAGTTCGATCGGAAAAAGAACCCCGAGCAGCAGACCGCGGCGGACATCATCGTGGGCCGGCTGTTCTACGCGCTGGGATACAACGTGCCGGCGGACTATCTCAGCTTCTTCACGCGCGAGCAGATCGAGATCTCGCCCGAGGCGAAGATCAAGATGAAGCTGGAGGCGAAGCGGCCGATGCAGGTCGCCGATCTCGAGCGGATCCTGGATACGGCGCCGCTCGGCCTCGACGGGAAGTATCGCGCGATCGTGAGCGAGTATCTGCCGGGAAAGCCGATCGGCGGCGTGACTCCGGAGGGGCTGCGCGAGGACGATCCGAACGACGTGGTGCCGCACGAGCGGCGGCGCGAGCTGCGCGCGATGCGGGTGATCGGCGCGTGGGTCAACCACACGGACATGAAGGAAGACAACACGATCGACGTGTACGTGGAGGACGGCGGGCGAAAGTACGTGCGGCATTACTTCATCGACTTCGGCGAGGCGTTCGGCGGGCACGGATCGGAGCAGGGGCGGCTCGAGGATGGGTACGAGTACCAGTTCGACTGGAGCCGGCAGTTCCTCGCCACGGTCTCGCTCGGCCTGTGGGTGCGGCCGTGGGAGCGGCTGGAGGTGACCGAGTGGCCTTCGGTCGGCGCGTTCACCTGGGAGCACTTCGATCCGGAGTACTGGCGCGAGGCCTATCCGTACTGGCCGATCATGGAGTCGGGGCTTTCCAGCACATTGGGATCCTAAGCTTAGAATTCCACGTGGACAAGTTGTCGCG
>JADMIO010849055.1_pt1 | contig 15611 bp, 14 predicted proteins | sample 8958161 | NCBI WGS metagenome assembly JADMIO01 (sample SAMN16585339, study PRJNA669376) | soil metagenome | isolation source: Crop rotation soil | place: USA: Cullars Rotation, Alabama | collected 2011
CTTTCCCTTTATTATATATTCAGATAAATATTTATTATTTAAGCTATTGATCATATAAAAACTTAGAATTTATTTTAATAAATTTTTTATTATTAAACCAATGATAATTTTTTTTGGTGCTTATGATGCAATAATAATAATATTTTATGATATAAATGATCAAGATCTGCAAATAATAATTTTTTGTTATATAGTAATCAGAGATAAAATCAAAAAAATATGTGATAGTACTAAGTATGGATTATAATAATTTAAATGAGATTTTTCTTGGTTATAAAATTAAGTTTATGCTATAATAATTATTTGTTTTTCTAAGCTTATTATTATATCAGTGCATCTTATCTTATGCTAAGATTGCTGATGTGATCATATGATTTAAAATTTTATATGAGATTGTTTTCATGAAATACCAGCAATGCGTGGTTTTGATTTTATGCTTAAATAAAATATGAAAAAAACTAGTGATTATAATGTTTTATTTGTTAATATTGGTAATAATTATATTATATATAATTTTATACAAATTTTTTTTTTGTAATTATAAGTTTAAAAAAATAAAAAAAATAATAATAATAATAAATTTACCTAATATAATTTATTTATTATTTTATTAATAAATTTTGCCTTATGTTTAGATATATCCTATTTTTATTGATTTTATTATTATAATTGCTACTTATTATTTCTTATGATAATATGATTTTTATTTGAGCTTATTATTATTATTGCTTTCTGAGCTATTGATATTATTTTGCTTATTTATCTTAAAGCTAATAAATAAAAATAATATTAATAATCATAGGTTTTCTATAAATTTTTTAGAATCATTAGAGGTATTATTTACTGAAAGAACTATAATTTTGGCTTATTAAGTTAAAAGACATAATTAAAAAAATCGAAAATAAATTGATAAGATAATTTCTTTGGGTAAGTATAATTTTTTTTTTTAAAAAAAAAAAAAAAATTTCAGGTAAAAACCAATAAAATACATTCTATGCTTATTTATATTATTAAAAAATTATTATTTTTTAAATTAATTCACGATATAAGAGTTTTAATAAAAAACACAATTTAAATTTTTTAAAATTAATTTATGCTTAATATCTAAGATAGTTTATATTAAGAGAATTTATTATGAAAATTTTTTTTTATCACTTGAGATTAGTTTTTTATTTTGCATTTAAGATATAAGCATAGATATAGTTTTTCAAGCTCAGTGATATCAAAACTCTGTTAGAAAAAAATCTAAGAGTATTAGTAAAAAAAAAAGTGAAAAAAGTAAATCTTATAATATTAGAAATATTATAAGATAAATATTACTTAGAAATCAGAAAGCAGTGATTTTGTCTTGATAATGCTAATAATAAAGAGTACATGAAGAAACACCAAGTTTTAAGGATACTTAAGTAGTAATAAAAAATATTTTTACATATTAAAAAAATGAAAAATATAAAAAATATCTTTTTACTTGCTTATTATATATATATATAGTTTGGTTTGGTTTATTTTTGTTATCAGTATTGTCATAGAAAAATAGTATGCACTTGCGTAAAACCTGACATTATATAAAACCTGAAAACAATCACATATTAATCAAGACTAATCAAATAATTTTAATTTTGAGCGATTTTTGATGCAATCTCCAGTAAACCACGCAAGAGCTATGAATAAATAAAAAATTACCTTTGCACTAAGGATTACGATTGAATTTTTATACCTACAGGTCATGTCATCACAGACTTACCAATTGCTAATATCTCATGGTCCAGCTGTGCACTGAGCGTTTATGCGTTTTATTAATAAGCAACGAAATAAATAAATAAATAAATTAATAAATTAATAAAATATAAATATATCTATATTAATTCCACCGAGAAGATCATAGCATATGAATCTCTCCTCTATCGTATTGATTAAACTCTTTGGTTTAGAATTTGACATTCTGACCATAGCTCATTCGCACCGCTCAGGTGATCGAAAAATCTAACATGGCCTTTGATACTGCCTTACCTTCTTCTATCTGCTAATACCCTCCGTTATCTTCGAAATAATAACCCCATTGGTATAGTAGTATGGATTCTTCCAAGATGCCAAACAAGACGGGGGACCACAAAAACCATATATATATATTTATGGGTTCTTTTTTTCTGTAAATCGAACTTGGTCACTCTCAGGTCCTGAAAATGCAACCTCCCCCCCGGCCACGTTTCCCCTCCCACCTGGTCACCGTTAGGTGGTTCCATGCGGGCCGCGCATCGATGGCGCTGAGGTCCCCAACGGGTTGGCGTCGCGTCGACGTCGAGGACGATTATTTGCGAGCGACGAGTGGGGAGGCTGAGCCCGCTACGAGCTTTAGGTAGGTTCTTCTGATGAAAATTCGAAAATGCGTAGGCGTTGGATGAAGTCGCGAAAGAGAGAACAGGAGTCCCTATTATGATAACGTACTTTGTAGGATCAATTGTATTATTCAATCTTGGCAAGCTGACCGATGAGTGAGTAATTGTTGTCGAGAGCGCATCGGTTGGGAAGAAAAAAAAAGCGAGGAAGGGAGCGAATAAATAGAAATATTTTGAGGAATGCGAACCGGCGATTGTGTGGCACGAGGCAATTGATGCGCTCGTTTGCATAGTGACTTGACCCGGATCAATCAGAATCGTGTCTCAGGCGGCTCGGTCAGGTCAATTTCCCACGTAATTCTCGCGACTTGATGTCTCTTGTATATTAAAAAAAAAATACAGCAGACTTGGTCCCCACGGCTATTTTTTCTCCTGCGACTCTGTCACACCTGGTATACCAGTCCAGCGAAACGCTAGCGATGCCATTCTGAATAAGTTGTTGCGTTGTTTTACAGTGAATTCAATAATAAAGGAATCAAGTTATGTTTCTTTCTTTAACGCTACAGCCCGCCCCTCAATCCCTCTAATTTCCTCGTCGTCAAAAGCCATCCCAAACACATCGCGTAGAGCAACAGCCCTTTCCTCCTCGGAAGCAAAAATTCGCTCAACGGCGTTAACACTCCCTATACGTCTCTTCAGCGTTCCATCCATCAAAATCAACTTTCCCAACCGCCCTTCTGCGTCCCGAAATACCCTTGTCGCCACAAACGACTTCATAAAGAACGAAGTCGAGGAGTTCGACGTATAATAATTGAGAACCTCGAAATCCGGTAACCCATACTCCTGCAATGTCGTCGCAAAAGCATAGAGATCCCCCCACGCCCCTTCTGCCTCCTTCCGAATCTGCAAAATCCAACACTCAAACCTGGTTACCCCAGAGGGCCACACGCCCCTCTTCAACATAAACTCCTCGGGCTCCACCCCGGACACTATGGCGCCCTCCTTTAGCGCCATGGGGAAAATTGGTCCACTAAACCCAACATCGACGAGGTAAACCTCCGAGCCAAGACGAACAAGGTTTATCTGGTGCGACATGCCGCGAATGAAGCCGCTCGAGTTCATTCCTCCGGGAGCGGAAACCCAGCCCGCAGAACTCCAGAAGTGGAAACCGAGAGAGCAAAGGACCAGCCTCATGAGGCCGTTCATCTCAAAGCAGTAGCCCCCTCGCTGCTGGGTGACGAGCTTGGCAAAGATCGCGTCGGGGTCGAGAGAGATTGTATGGTGAGTCGAGTAATGGAGCGAGGCATTCGAGAAGGCGATATGAAGCGAGGTTTGGAGAGTGAGGGTTTTCAAGGTTTCAAGTGTGGGTGGAGGAGGGTCGGCTGTTAGGTTTGGGTACGCAATGCGGACGAGAAAGGCGCGCAGCTGAACAGGGGAAAGACCTTCCGTCATGGTGATTGCTAAGGATCGAAAGGGTAAAGGTGAGTTCTATTTATCGTAATTCCAGGATCATATGCCACACTTGAACCCTGTGAATTGGCAAGATTTTGCTTGGCTCAACTTTGCGCGTATACTTACATGCTCAAAAATGAATTTCTGAAAATGTTCGAGCTAACCAAGTTGGTATTTTGCATGCCTGTTTTCAATTGTATATAAGCCACATTTCCGAAAGTTTGCATCTGGAATGTAAAGTTTGATTCAGTCCATAATTACATCAAAGACAATATTTATATGATCAAATTATCCTGAAACAATAGCCTAGCTGCATCTGAGCTGAAATAAGTGTAAATATAAGAAAAAAACTATTATAACAAGATGGGCTTTTCAATATTTAGATTAAAAAAATCCTTGTTTATTAAATCCTACCATTTTCTTATATACATGTATATACTGGGTTTTCAACTTATTAAAGGTTTCAAAATTGATATAGAACTATAGAAAAGACTGTTTTCAGGGATTTTTCAAAAAAATTCATTTGATTAAAAATATCATTATTTTATTATTTAAGCTCTATTTTTCTGATCTATCCATAGAAATAATATATGCTAAAAACTTTAACTTTTTTTTTCTATAATTCAGACACTCAGTGAGTGTCTGAATATAGATCTAGAAATTTAAAGATTTTTTAATCATGCTTAAGCTTTTCTATGCATAAATAAATTTTCTATAAATGCAATTAGCCATTGGGCAATCACTTTTATGAGATAGCTTAGCTAATCATATGATGTGTTATTTATAATCATATCACCTGCTACAATGCTATTTATAATCATATTAAATTCAATACTATACCAAATCAAAATGAATTTTCAGTTAATACATTTCTATAAATCATGTTTTCTAAATTTTTAAATTAATTTTGAAACCTCTTATTATTAATATAATTATTTATAACATTGGAATTAAGGTGTCTTTGTCTTTTATATATATATATAATCTAAGTCATCTGATTACAATTGTATGATTTTGTAACAGATTGGCTTAGTAAAGATTATGATATCGCTCTGATGATATCAAACCTTGTAATGCGATGCATGTGATGCCATGTTCAACATGAACATAGGTAAGATAACCAAGCTTACACAGGTGCATCTGACTAATATATGACATAATGTAAAGATAAAATAAATTCTTAAAAAATTATTGTAGCCTGATGACTCCAATAAAATTTAGATAGAAAATGCCTAAATGCTCAGAAGTAAAATTAATGAATGTAAAACTAAGAATACATTATTAAAAAAATATATATAATGTGGTAAAACGATGGTTTTAGCCTATACAAGTGAGATTTTGATAAACCCTTCGATTGTCCCCAGTTCAACAGCAATTTTGAAAGAAATTCATACAGGCATTCTCTTTTTATTTTATTTTCTATCCCTATATCTTTTTTACTTCAACCCCTGCAATACAATCTAACCGCCTTAGCTATTCATAAGCGATATCATATGGATCAGCCCGAACAAGCAATAAAGCAATGATGTTTTTGTAAACTTATTATAATCCTTATAATTTGAGAATAAACCCTTATAATTACAGTTTAATTATTGCTATTTGAACGTGATTCTTGTAATTAGCTCACAAACCTTATAATCTTCTTGCAAAATCTATTTTTTACATAGTATTTTATTGCTTCTTTGAATTTTTATCTGTTTTATTTTTTTCTATAAATACTCAGTGAATTTTTCACTGAAATACATATTTTTCCATCTTACTGTAAAAAATACCTTTACTTGATTATATTAGCATTAGAATATAAAATTTCTAGTTCTAAAAACCTGCACTCACATAGTATTTTGCAACAGATCTTACTTAGTTATTTCAGTACAAATTTAAAAAATAATATTAAAATCATCTTGAGAACTTTTTGATTTTAGAAAAAAACTTAAATTACTCTTAGAATAATCTCAAGATGATTTTAAAAGAAAAAAAAAATCAAGAAAAAAATTTTCATCTTGATTTTTGTTCTTTCTCAAGATTATTTTAAGATTATCCTAAGAGTAATTTAAGTTTTTTTACCAAAACCAAAAGGTTTTCAAGATAATTTTAATATTATTTTTTAAATTTGCACTGAAATAGCTAAGTAGTATTATTTACACGCAATTAAGCTTTTAACCATAACTCATTATAAGATTTAATCACTTAAGAAAAACTATAAAAAAATAATTAGCTTTAATAAAATAACATGAGCAAACGCTGGTAAAGCACTTTGGTGAAATATACAAAATATATTATAATAAAGACTATATGTGTAATTACAGGAATAATATAATTTTTCAAAGATAAATTACTTATAAGCCTGACTTATTATAATTTTTTTTCTTGTGTTAGCATGTCAGCAAAGTTAATTTATCCAAATATTGATTACATGTATTAACATCACTTGATCTGCTTTGCTTAGTTTATAATTTTTCTCTTAATTTATTAAGAGGTTTTAAAGCACTTGTAAATTTTAAAATCAGTTATTTTATAAAATTTTAAATAGCTTTGATTTGTTAATTATAATTATAAATAATTTAAATTTATATATTAATTATTTAAAATAATATATTAAATATATAGACTTTTTATGAATAATTAAAGTTAATAATCATTATTTTGAAATTACTGATTTATAAGTTTATAATTATCTTATTCAACTAGTGAGTTAATAGTAAAACTATAATTTCAAAAATTATTGATTAATTTCAGTATTTTTTCTAATAATTAGATTAATAATAATCTAGCTAATTAATCATCAAATAAATTAAATAATTAAATCATAGCAGTAGTTTTATATCTGTGGTAATTTTTCATGTAATAATTTATTATTAATTTAATATATAATGACTTACAAAACTATAATAATATTTATGATTTTTTAATTTATAAGCTAATATCTTTATAACTACTTATTATTTTTTTTATCTAAAAATAATTTTATATAATCTTACTTTTTAATTATTTATTGTAATGATATTATATAAGATCCTTAGGGCACAGCACGAGGCATAGTCAGGGGGAAGCACAGCATAGCATGTGAGCAGCATAGTTAGGGCACAGCGAGGCACAAGCGGCAAAGCCAAAAGCATAGGCAACACAGCAAGGCACAGGCAGCAAAGCCAAAGGCACAGGCAGCACAGTGAGGCATAGCTGATAACATAGCCTGTGGCATAGTCAAATAAGCATGGCATAATCATGGCTTATAGTTAATGAATAATCTATACTTAGCTCATATATACATGTAATTTGCTATATAAGCACAGTGAGTTATCTTAATAAATTTTATTCTAATCCACTCAAACCATTCATACCCTTCCTTTACCTAAGAAAACCTCGCTTTATTACATTTATGCAATGTTATTTTATTAAAAACAAGCAATTATTTATAAAATTATGTATTTTCAAATATTATCGCAGTATTATTATAGTTTTATGACTTATATTTGCTAAGCTAAACATATAAACATTTAATATTTCATATACTTACTTTTAGCTTTTAATACATTAGCAATGCACTTAGGCATACTTTCAATCAGATTTATGCAAATTTCTACAGGTATTTTACTTTATTAATATAATCTTTAATTTCTTAAGATATGATTTTTTTATTTTATAAATATTTCATTAAGGGCTTGTTTAGCTAATGCTTAAAATTAAAATTTTGCCATTTAAATTCTAATTATACCAAAATTCCAATTTTTAAATTTCATGTGGTGTTTAGTAACCAGGGCTTTTTGGCATAATCAAAGGATGACTTCCTCATCAACCAAGGCAGTTTCAAAAATTCTCAATTAACAGGGCGCAAATTCTAATTTTGGCCAATTCTAATTTTTAAAAATTTGGTTGCCAAACAGGCCCTAAACTATTCTCTGTAAGTTTTATATTACATGATCTACATCACTTTATCTACATCATTGGGTGATGTCGCAGCTGTGGCGGCTTGGCCGTTAGGCTGATCCGTCACATATTCTCTATTTTCCGCGCCCTCCCCATTATGGATCTGAAATTTACAAAGACACCATCTCTGTAGCACGTCGTAGTGTGCTAATTATTTACATGCTAATAAATTCTTGCGATAAAGCTATGTACATACCTCAAACTCTCAACCGTCTCAGCACATTCTGTACCGTTTCTCCAAACCTGGCTATCGTTGACCAGATGAACACACGTGCAGAGTCATCTTGCGCGGTTTGCTTCTGTATCGCTGATAGCTCCTCTTTTATACCTCTTGTTAATTCTTCCACCCGACTTCGTACCCCATCGATGAGAGTCTTATCCCCCCAATCAACCAATTCCACTAGTTCATCAAAATAAGGATCATCTGAGAGAGGTTTGAAGGGTACGGTGGTGAGAATCACGACGTGGTATGTGCAATATGCGAACGGCGAATACGAAAAGCATCTTACCGAAAGTCACCCGAATGCCGCTTTTTGGATCATTGCGAATCATATGCTTGTAGTAGGAAATATCGGATAGGTTCAAGTCCAACCCAACAAGAGGCACCAACGCCAAAGCTTTGCGCTCAATTTTCCGAAGAAATGTTGGCGATGTGGTACCTATCTCCTCGATTATGGCACGTTTAAAATTACCCCAATCGTTACATTTCATCACGGCATTCGAATTCTTGTCGCGAATCAACATCCAACAAACGTTGTCAGCATCAGGTTGAACGCTTTTGAAGCCAATTGGGCACGCGCGACGCCGCTTTTTGGGACGAAAAAATTGGCCGGCCACTTCGGAGGGGATCGCAATTCCAATGACATAGCCAGGCTTGATGATGGGTTTCTCTTGTTCGCCAATCATGTACTCATCTGTGTCTCTGACCAAGTCGAACTCCATCGACCAGTGCAGGCGATACTCCCGGTTTTCATCGTTGCTTGGCTGAGTCTTCGGTTCCCAGAGCTGAAATCGAACTCTTTTACAATCATCGACCACCTTGCACCTGAAAGCTAGCACCGTGCTTTCGTATTGATCGCCAAATCGTCGTCATTGATAAGCAAAGTGTAATCATTGTCGGCACCGTGGACGTTGACTCTCGCTCCTACCTCACCTTCATTGTAATTTCGAAGATGAATTCGACGTTTTCAAGAGAGAGAGGCGTAGCACTTCCAATTTGTAAAAGAAATGTTTTTTCATCTTGTCGACTTCGTTTTCCATACCTCGAAGTGGCTCCAACGTCCATAGCGGCGCCACGTGCTTCAATAAAACGATAGGCTGGGATTGACTGCCTTGCTCATGCCGTTCTGTGTGGCCTATATTATGGTCGGTCCCCGATTTTCTTGAACCACTGGCGGAAACGTTCACAGCTTCTAGGAGGGATAAAGCCGCAAACTGCGTGTTGCCTCTGATCATGGACGATTGATGTTGCTCGGAGCGAGAGCCAAGTATGCGACCGACTTCTACCTCGCGAACGAAATGGGTACCGACGCTATCGTAGAATTGTTGCAACTTTTCGCTCGGGGTCTCCAGAAACTTGAGAAGATCGTGGAATGTGGGGCCCCAGAAGGAGCTGTGCTTATTAGTGATCATGTTGCTGGTGATTAGCAAACGATATAGCGTGGTCTTGCCGTTCTCTTCCTCCTCAGTCAATGACAGTCTTGACGCCACGTTTTCACTCGCCCTAGACGCAACCTTGAAAGATCCAACACCGACGCTCCCCGTAAAGCCAATTTCTCTCGCCTTGCCTTTCTTGGACTGCGCCGAGTGGGTCCTGGTCATGTCATATATCAAAACATCGCCATGAGCGAAGAATTGGAGAAACCGTCTTGGATCATAATCGTCGAACGGCTTGGTTGGAAGTATATCTTTGGTGAGTCGGGGATACCCAGAGGAATTACCGTCGACTTTCTCGGAAATAGGATAGACGGTGAGGAAATAGCTCGCTCCGACGGCAAGTAGTTTATGATTGTCTTCAAGCATGGATGGTCGTTTATGAATGCACTGTCTAAAGTTTCACGACCAAGTCTTAGGGCGCGTTTATAAAACATAATTGAATTTTGATTGAGATGCTGATTGAACCAGTAATTGAGGTTCTTATTGAACTCTTGAACTCAACTACCAAATTCAACCAATAACTATAAACGCTTTACCATCACACCTCGATTATGTTTAGCTAACCAAAACCTCAATTTCTCGATTATGTTTATAAACACTTTCGTGATCGAGATACTGATTGAACCACTAATTGGGGCTCTCGTTGAACTCTGGATTGAGTTCCCCAAGGTAATTTGAACTCGATCAAGAGTTCAAGGAGAGTCCCAATTGCTGGTTTAATCAGCATCTCGATCAAAATTTCAATTATGTTTATAAACGCGCTCTTATTTAGGGGTGACCGGTATTTTCCATCAGATGGCGTTGTGATAAAAGATATCACTGCAAAATGCACCAAACTCATTATATAATGTGATGTAATAGATTATGACAGGATATCAATGCTGATAAAAAAAATAACCAGGTGGCCAGGTGGCGAAAAATTGGGTGACTGAAAATCTCGAAAATGTAAATAGCCCTTCCGTACAGCACTATTTTCCCCCGACCGCTGCACACCCAACAAACAAATAAACGCTATTCCAATATTTTCCAGCTAGGACTCGAAGATGGCCGAACAAGCATTTTCAGAAGAAGAAGACAACGCAGCATGGGCTCTGGAAATAGAACTTTTGAAATCAAATATGGCAAAACTTCCGGAGAGTCTGCAGGAGGTCCCACGCGACATTCTCGGTCAGCTTGAGAAGTTACGAGAGCTGCTCTCCAGTCAGCCGCAGATTGAACCGCTCGCAAATGACAAGCGCCCCCTTGGCCAAAGGACTGACGCGGAGATACAAGAAGAGCAATTCGATGTGGCAGCGCGACTATTAGCGGCTAAATCTCGAGCGGCTTCCGTGGTTATGATCATCGAAAATGCAAAGCGGCTTCAAGATCGAATGGACCGTTTCGCGTCAAACTTACCCGATGTTATAGAACTCTCCTCTTCCATAAAAGTATGCCCATCTTTCCTTCATTGATTTGTGTATTTTACGAACGCAAGGGATTGCTCAATAACTTCCGATATTGTCAATGCCACCAGGTGCTAGATCTTTTTGGTATGTCAAAACTCACGGGTCAATTGGTTGAAAATGTGAAATGACAACGGCCCCATGAACTTTGCGTGCCCACCAAATAGACAGGTCCTTTGGTATTGAAGATGCCTGCAATCTGGCCGAGTCTCTGAAACAGGATTCAAGCGTCACTGAGCTGAATCTTGCATGTATGTCAGGTTCCGATGGATTTTTTTTGGTGCTATGTGACAAATTCCAGCTGACATCCTCTGTTATTTATTTTTAGTGAATGCGATTAGTGATAAGGGATCCCAAGCTTTGGCTGAGTCTCTGAAGCAAAACAAAACCCTCACGAAGCTGAATCTCCAAAGTGTGTCAGGTTTGGGTAGATTGTTGCTGGACTTATATGACAAAACCCAGCTGATAGCTTCCACCATTTTATCTTTAGGTAATAGTATTGGCTCAGAGGGAGTCCATGCTCTGGCCGAGTATCTGAAGTAGAACACAACACTCAATGAACTGAAGCTTGGATGTATGTCAGGTTTGGGTAGATTAATTTTTGGAGTTGTGACAAAATCCAACTGACAGCTTCTGCTATTTTATTTTAGTTAATAAGATTGGCGATGAGGGTGCCCATGCTCTGGCAGAGTCTCTGAAGCAGAACACAATCCTCACTACTCTGGATCTATCCGGTATGTAGATTGTTGTTTGGATCAATGGGACAAAACCCTGCTGACAGCCTGTTAATTAACCAGGGAATAATATTGGTGGTGAGGGTGCCCATGCTCTAGCGGAGGTTCTGAAGCAGAATACAACCCTCACTAAGCTGGATCTTGGAGGTATGTCAGGTTTAGGTAGATTATCCCTAGAGCAATGTGACAAATCCAGCCGACAGCCTGTGCGTTTATTAGCGAATTCTATTGACGACAAGGGTGCTCTCGCTCTGGCTGAGTCTCTGAAGCAGAACACAACCCTCACTGAGCTGGATCTTGGAGGTAAGTAGATTGTTGTTTGGATCAATGGGACAAAATCCACCTGACAGCCTGTTAATTAACCAGGGAATGATATTGGTGACGAGGGTGCTCTCGCTCTGGCTAAGTCTCTAAAGCAGAACACAGCCCACGTTTTGGTGAATCTCTACGGTATGTCAGGTTTGGGTAGATTATTGTTCAGAGCTTTGTGGTAAACTACCGCTGACATCCTCTGTGGTTCGATTTTTAGGTAATAGGATAATCCTTACTAAGCTAGATTCCAATGGTAAGTAGATTATTATTTGAGCTTTGTGATATAATTCAGCTGAGCTTCCACTATTTTATTTTTAGGTAAGATCATTGGTATCAGGCCAGGCCGAGTATATGAATCAGAGCATGACTTTCCCTAAGCTGGATTTCACTGGTATGTAATTTATATATGCTCTTAGCACAATAGCATGCTTGTGCAATGTGACCATTACAAAGTCCACCCCTTCGTTTGTAGGGGCCCGATGTGTGGAACGATGTTGAGATGCTGGGGTGAGGTGGTGTGGAAGGCTAGCTTCCAGGGCCGCCGTTCGTGGGTGGGAGGGAAAAGGAATTCTATGTAGCGTTTGTTACTCTAGCTCGAGATGAGAGAGGGATTTCTGGCACAGTATTTTGGAATATTTTACTCCGATGGTGCCTCCGACCTGTTTGACTCTGATAGTGTCCCTTGACCGTGTTCACAATGCAGGCTCTGAGGCTGAGATCAGTGAGACGTGGCAACGGAGGAGGTGAACTATATAATTTGTTTGATTCTTCGCGTGTGATAATGATGTGACTTCTCGAGAGCGCGCACACCATTATTGAAAGAAAAGCAGAGAAGAAAAGAAAAGGAGAGAAAATGAAAAAGCGTTATCCTAACCGCGTAAAATCTACGGTATTTTTATATAAGTGAAATCAATGAGAAAGAACGCTGTATGAGAAGAAGCGCCTTAACATGAAACGTAAAACAGGAGCATAAGGGACAGTGTCGCATTACCAAACCGGATGTTTAACTCCCGGAATGCGTGTTTGGCCTCTGAAGGGCGCGTGGAACACACACATGCCTCTGAGGGCGTGTGGAGCGCGCACACACCGTATATTGAATAAAGAAAGAAAAGAAAGAAAAGAAAGAAAGAAGAAGAAAAAGAGAAAAAAAAAAAAAAAAAAAAAAAAAAAAAAAATTCGGATGCTCTCTCTACGTATAATTCTATGGCCTTTTTATATGTACAGGGGGCTAGGTGTAATCAGTGACACGGAACGATGTAACATGTATGAGAAGCGCCCTAGACATGTAAGAGAACGCCAAGATATGAGCGAGGGAGTACTACATATAAAACATGAATCAAACATTTAATGAGAAACAAAAGATGCCGCGTTGTCAAACCGGATGAACAACCTTGCAGGTAGTTCACTCGTAACAACCCTGCGGGTTGTTCACCCACAACAATAAATATATCTGCACCCGTCGAATCTTGCATGTTGGATCAGTATTGGCCCTAAAAATGAAAGCAAATATCTATCACATCGACAATGAACACGGCGAGAACACAAATCCAACCACATTACGGGCATTAGTTCGGCACGCTATTCATCATCAGAGGGTTTACTTTGCCTTGGTTTGAACCGTGTTCAGAGCTTTGAACGGTACTTTCGTGCTCCACCGCCAACTCGCCATCGGTGGTGAGCAGAGTGAAGTCTCTCCCGGCATTGCTAACGGCTCTCACGTTCGTTGAAGTTTTGAAGAGGCTTCCACCGGAGGCGTTGCCTCTCCAGCTCGCAGAAAAAAACTTTCTTCGTCCGTTGAGTATCATCCAAATTCCTCAACAGCGGATTAAGCGTCCACAACGGCACCATGTGCTTCAAAACAACGATAGGTTGTGATTCGCCGCCTTGATCGAGCCGCCTGGTTTGGTCTTCACCAGCATTGTTTCTAATTTGGTTTGAGCGATTTATCGACAAGTTTCCAAACCAAACACGCAGTCTGGGACCCTCTCTGTGCTGGGATTTGGAAACCTATCAATGAATCGCTCAAACCGAATTGGAACCAACAGTGGTAAAGGCTACACCAGGCGATGCGAACAAGGCAGCGAATCGCTGCCTATAGAGATTTTAAAGCGCCTGATGCCATTATGGACGCTCAACTCACCGTTGGGGGATTTGGAAGATAAAGATAGCCTTCTACTGCGAGGTGGAGAGGCAAAGCCTCCGGTGGAAGCCTCGGACCGACCTTTGAAATTTCAACGAACGCGAAATAGGAACGAGAGCCACCGTTAGCGACGCTGGGAGAGACTTGACTTTATCCATCATCGATGGCAAGTTGGCGGTGGAGCACGAAAGCACTGTTCAAAGTTCTGAGATGCAAGGCGGTCGATGACTGCGTAGGATTCTGCTGTGCGCATAAATATGAACCAAGGATCAGTCGACGAATGAAGCGCGGGAAGAGATTACGAAAAAGTTATTCTTGATGTGCTGGCTCTCATAGTTGAAGCCGAGCAGTGGAAAGGTGGGATGGAAGGTTTAATGTGGTGTGCAAGATGGACGAGCGGTACGGCAGGACGGTGTGATTTGAGCGAAACGAACGACCATGAGGAGGTTGTTTGAGATGGAGCCAAAAGAGATAGCTGATAATAATGAATTTAAAAACCAAGACTGACGTTACTTTCGAACGCGCAGAGCAAACTTTGTCGCGATGGATGGGGCTATCGACGAAATCACGGAAGAGGGTGAGAATTTCAGAGAAACAAAGGTCAGCAGACCAAAAGGCATGCGCGGCAAACAATCTATGGTGTTGTATACAAGATGCATACCTGGCTGTAGTGGCGAGGTCGATTTTGGTATAAGGGTATGGTTCTGCAAGAATTAAATTAGCAAGGGATAAATGAATAAAGAAATTCAATATACCGGTAATGTAACCGCACGGGGGAGGGGGAGGGGGAGTGAAGGAATGGGGTGCCATGCAGAAATTTTGGCTATATATATAGACGTAGTAATCGAACTTCTCAGAATGCACGACATTTTATTAAAAATCAATGAAACAAAACGCCGTATCATGCAGAAGAGCTGCCCATTGACAAGTATAAGGAACGCCAAGACATGAACGAGATAACAAAGAACATGGAAAGTGAATGGCGTAAACATGGAAAACCGGATGAACGATCTGCACCAAGGGATCGGAGCATGTGTAGGTGATCGGCGAAGAATAGCTCCAAGATCTGATCGACTGATCAGCTGCATCATTGGCATCATTCCAACTGCACGTGCAAGAAAATGGATACGTCATGAGCATTGTCGCTTTGACGTTTTACCCATCCATCTCTCATTAATGATCGTCAAGACAGACATGAGACCTTGACTGTGAACGATAAAAATAACGAAAAAAAATGAATAAATGTAGTGTATGGTGGATGGGACTCGAGAATCGAACGGGTTAAACGGTCGCAAAGTGATCAAAAGGATGGAAATAGCCGATGGCGTGCTTCTCGTATGCATGCCTCCAGATCAAGAGCCAATTGGGTCTGGCCGATTGACTCTAAACAACTTTGGCAAGTCTCGATCGGTCGATCAACTACCCTTACCCTACCTTGCTCACATGGGCTGCGGCTTGCTCAGCATTCTACGGACTGATAATAATTTGCGAGTTTGAAACACGGGGTGGGTTGCAATCCCCAAGCTTGCGATCCGGCCCTTTTCGCGCAGTTTATGGCCAGAAAACCTGACCTTTCACACCGCCGCACCTATCTCCATGCTCAGTCAGGGGAAAG
>JADMIO012791482.1_pt1 | contig 15611 bp, 7 predicted proteins | sample 8958161 | NCBI WGS metagenome assembly JADMIO01 (sample SAMN16585339, study PRJNA669376) | soil metagenome | isolation source: Crop rotation soil | place: USA: Cullars Rotation, Alabama | collected 2011
CTTTCCCCAAGCAACCGTCATGGTGCAAAATCTGTGACACAATTTGAACTGATGCCACAGCCTCCCGAAAACCGTACAGCATATATGCCATGGCCAACATATCCCATGGTTATGAAAACTACCAGCAGCCATGAAGAGGGGGCACAGCGCCAGTGGGCTATCAATACAAAAGAATTTATAGGTGATGAAAATGGCAATCTGAAAGCACTTAAAATTGTTGATCTTGAATGGAAAGCTTCAGCTGACGGAAAACCTGGAGGCTTTTCAGAAATTGTTGGATCTGAAAGAGTTATACCCTGTCAGCTAGCTTTATTGGCGATGGGATTTGTTCATCCACAGCATACAGGCATCATCCAGGATTTAGGCATTGAATTGGATGAAAGGGGCAATGTGAAGGCTTCCGAAACGGCTTATCAAACTACAACACCTAAAATCTTTGCGTGTGGCGATGTAAGACGGGGACAAAGCCTGGTGGTTTGGGCTATAAGCGAGGGAAGAGAATGTGCCAGGAAAGTAGATGAATACCTCATGGGAGCTTCCAAACTTGAGTCAAAGGATGCAAGTGTCTTCTCACATTTTCAGGACTAGTCCCTACTTATAAACGCTAAACGGTTGAATCTTAATAGGTTCAACCGTTTTTTATTGCCCAGAACGCCTATTCTTTTTTTAGATTAAATAAAATTTAATTAGAGGAAGAAATTTTGAATAATTCTTATTTTTTGTTGTGCTGCATAGTTCTATCACATATAAATTATTTTAATTTGATTGGTTATACAGTATTAATCATGGTATTAATTAGCAAACAATCAGCAATTTAGACGAGACAATGATTTTATTTGATATAGAATTTCAAATTGCCTATTTATATTAATCTATAAAATATGTAAATTATTTTTTACAATAAAGGGTTACAGAATTCGTTTTAGCGAATTAACTTCGATATTATAATTGGGACTATTATTTTTTTAATTTAAAAACAACTGCACATGACAAAAATCAAACAGTTTGCTCCGTTCTTAATTTTAGCCGCCATTGCTATTGTGGCAATTTTCGTTGCGCCTGGCGCATCTTTTGACCCCAGCAAATTATTAGGCGCCGATGGTGTCACTCCCAAATACACCTATAATTCAGGCGATATTTCATGGATGCTCGTTTCTTGTGCATTTGTATTTATCATGACACCAGCATTGGCCTTCTTTTATGGTGGCATGGTAGGCCGTAAAAACGTACTTTCTACCATGATTAAAAGCACCGTTGCAGCAGGTGTAATTTCTGTGTTGTGGATTGTAGTTCAGTTTAGCCTCTGCTTTGGTAAATCCATCGGCAATGTACCTGATGGTCACGGTGGTTTTATTGGTGACCCGAGTACTTTCTTATTTTTTAAAGGTGTAATGGATGGTGAACCATGGAGTCTGGCTTCCAGCATTCCTTTGCCTTTATTCTCTTTCTTCCAGCTTATGTTCGCTATTATTACCCCAGGTCTCGTTGTTGGCGCCGTAGCTGAACGTATCCGTTTTACTGCTTACACTTTATTTATTGTATTGTTTGGTTTATTAGTATATGCTCCGCTAGCCCACATGGCCTGGCATCCCGATGGTTATTTGTTTAAAATGGGAGTTCTTGACTTTGCTGGTGGTACTGTGGTACACATATCCGCAGGTATGGCTGCACTGGCAGGCGCATTGGTATTAAAACCACGTAAATCAACATTGACCGCCCCTGCCAATATTCCTTACGTATTAATTGGTACTGGCTTACTATGGATGGGCTGGTTTGGTTTTAATGCAGGCAGTGCTGTAGGAGCAGGCTCTTTGGCTGTATACGCATTTGCCACTACCAATACAGCCGCTGCTGCAGCCGGACTTAGCTGGATGTTTTTTGATGTGCTAAAAGGCAAAAAACCTTCTGTACTCGGCTTTTGTATAGGTGCAGTAGTTGGCTTGGTTGCTATTACTCCTGCTGCTGGGTTCGTAGGTGTGCCACAGGCTATATTCATTGGTTTTATAGCTGCATTTATTTCCAATTTTGTTGCGGAATTGCTTAAACACAAAACGGGTCTTGATGATACGCTGGACGTATTTGCCTGCCACGGTTTAGGTGGTATGACTGGTATGCTGTTAACTGGTTTGTTAGGCAGCAAAGTTGTGAATGCTGCTGTCCTCGATGGCCAGTTTCTTATACAGTTAAAAGGTATGGCCATAGCTGTCGTTTATAGTTTCGTAGTGTCTTTCCTCATATTCAAATTCATCAACTTTATAGTACCAATCCGTGTTACTAAAGAAGAAGAAGAAGAAGGTTTGGACGCTTCTCAGCACGACGAAAAATACTTCCAGGGCCACCTGTTAGTAAGTACAAATGGTGTTATCGCTTCTAAAGAAGCACCCGTTCAATAAAGTTTCTTTGTAAACAGGCAGCGCAAAACCTGCCTGTTTACATTTCCTTATAAACATCTTCTTTTCTTTTAGTTATTTTCTAATTGTTACTGCCAATTTGTTTTAGATAATATGGTAGATGGAGATGTTATGTTCTGACAAATAACAACGCTTAAAACAAAAAAGAACCCATAATTAGTATCCCTTTTTTCACAATTAAATTAATCGCTATGTTTAAGAAAATTACAGGAACATTATTATTAGCCAATTTAGCATGTGCAGCTTTCGCACAGGATTCTACAAAAACCTTCGCTCTTTCCGGATCTGTTGATGCTTATTACCGCGTAGGTGGAGGCAAAGACAGTGCTGGTGAAATTAAAACCAACAACCTAACCAGTTTTACCAACTCAGCTAACTCTTTTGAATTAGGTATGGCCTCTTTAAGGGCTGATGCTACTGCCTTATCAGGAAAAGTAGGCGCTACTGTTGATCTGGGCTTTGGCACAAGGGCTACTGAATTTTCTTACAATGATGGTAGCACTCCACTTTTGGCCGCCATTAAGCAAGCATACATAACTTATGCACCTGTTAGTGCTTTGAAATTTACTGTTGGTAAATTTGGCACTCATGTAGGTTATGAACTGCTTGATGCTCCTTTAAACAGGAACTACAGTATGTCTTATATGTTTACTAACGGGCCATTCTTCCATACTGGTGTCAAAGCGGATATCACTGCAGGAAAAATCGGTTTAATGGTAGGTGTTACCAATCATGTTGATTATTCTACTACAGCCGGCAGTCCTACTGCACATATTAAAAACCTGATTGGCCAGGTAAGCTATACCAGCAATGCAAAAATTAAAGCTTACCTGAATTACTGGGGATATTTTGGCGACAAAGAAGAAGCTAGTGGTGCTGAAAGCCAAAGCCAGCTTGACCTCGTAGTGTTGGGAACTATTACTGACAAATTCAACATTGGTTTAAACGGTACTTACAGATCTGCTAAAATGAGTATTTATGACCCCATCACGCAGAAAACAGACAGCAAAACTAACTCATGGTTTGGTACAGCCCTTTACCTAAACTACGATCCTTCTTCAGCTGTTGGTGTTACCCTGAGAGGTGAGTACATTGGCAATGACGATGGACTACTGAGCAGCGTAGCTTCAAAAAACATTTTTGAATCTACTCTCTCCCTAAACTACAAGGTTGGCCCTTTCACTTTGATCCCTGAAGTAAGAATTGACTCTGCTGCTGACGAAATATTTACAAAAGGCAACGGAGCTGGCACAAAATCGGCAATTTCTGGTGTATTTGCCGCTATCTATAAGTTCTGATAGTAAATTGTTTTAGTTAAAGAGGGCTGGTTCAAATAAATGAACCGGCCTTTTTTATTTATATCACAATAAAATTTTCAACCTCAAACAACACCGAATTACAAAACCTCTTATTTTCGCTCCGCTAATGAAAATTTCTTTAAGAAATATCTATCCTTCCGTAACCGCTAAAAATGCGGCTTGGTCTATTTCCTTCAATATTGGTATTTCCGCTACCACAACTACAACTTCTAACACAACCCGTTAAGGGTTGTACTTATCATATTATCTTCGGGCTTTGGCCGCAATACTTTACAAAGTATAGGTCTGCATATTTCAACTAATTTTTTCTATTTATACATATTTATGAAGGTTTTAAAATTCGGTGGAACATCGGTAGCAAATGCAGCTAACATTAAACAATCAGGCAAAATAATTTTAAAGAATGCTGCTGCAGGAAAACAGCTTGTTGTTGTATCTGCCCTGGGAGGTATTACTGATCAGCTTATCATGATCGGTCAAATGGCTTCCAATGGAAATGAAGAATATAAAACAGTACTGGAAACCATTGAAAAAAGGCACCTCGATACAGCAAGAGAACTGCTTCCTGTAACAAACCAAAGTGGTTGCCTGAGTATGATAAAACAACATTGCAATGAGCTGGAAGATATCTGTGAAGGTGTATTCCGGCTGCAGGAATTATCACTCCGCACAAAAGACCGCATAATAAGTTTTGGTGAACTGCTCTCTTCAAAGATCATTTCTGCTTTTCTTTTTTCATTAGATGAACACGAAGCGTGGATAGATTCAAGAGAAGTAATAAAAACAAATTCCAGTTTTGGATATGCTGCTGTTGATTTTAATACAACAAACCAGCTCATTAATGAAGCGGTAAAGCAATCGGATGCTTTAATATATATAGCGCCGGGGTTTATTTCAAGCAATGCCGAAGGGCAAACAACGACACTCGGCCGGGGCGGTTCCGATTATACGGCGGCAATATTTGCCGCTGCTTTGCAAGCTGATGTACTTGAGATATGGACAGATGTAAGCGGTATGATGACTGCAGATCCACGCTGGGTAAGCAATGCAAGGCCTATTGCTCATATCTCCTACCAGGAAGCAATGGAGTTATCACATTTTGGTGCCAAAGTAATTTATCCTCCTACTATACAGCCGGTAATGAACAAGAAGATACCTGTATGGGTAAAGAACACTTTTGCTCCTGATGATTACGGAACATTGATCGAAACGGGTTATGCAAATGGTAACGATATGATACGTGGCATTTCAAGCATTAACCATATTACATTGCTAAGCCTTGAAGGAAGTGGCATGGTTGGCATTCCGGGTTTCTCTAAACGTTTATTTGAGGCCCTGGCTCATGAACATGTGAATGTGATATTGATAACACAAAGCTCATCTGAGCACTCCATTTGCGTGGCAATAAATACTGCCGATACCGATAAAGCAAAAGATGCTGTTGACAGGGCTTTCGAGGGAGAAATTTCAAACGGCCGTGTAGAACCACTTGTAATTGAAACAGACCTTTCAATTATTGCACTGGTAGGCGATAAAATGAAAAGTCATCCCGGCATTAGCGGCAATATGTTTAGCGCTTTGGGAAGAAATGGCATTAATATCAGGGCTATTGCACAGGGTTCTTCTGAAAGAAATATTTCAGCAGTGATTGCAACCAGTGATGTAAAGAAAGGCGTTAATGTATTGCATGAAGCATTTTTTGAGGCCGTATATAAACAGCTGAATGTATTTATAGCCGGGCTTGGCAATGTGGGGAGCAAACTACTTGATCAGATTGCGCAACAGCAGCAATATCTTCTTGATAATATGAAGCTTCAGTTGCGCATAACGGGCATTGCAAACAGCCGCAAAATGTTATTTGCAGATGAAGGACTTAACCTCTCTAATTGGAAGGAGCAATTAGATAATGGAGAAAAAAGTAATTTAAATGGTTTTGTTAGCAGCATCATCAAACGAAACCTGCGCAACAGTGTATTTGTAGATGTAACTGCAAATGCCGATGTAGCAAGTGTTTATGACCAGTTGCTTGTAAAAAGTATTTCTGTAGTTGCCTGCAACAAGATTGCGGCTTCATCACTTTTTGATAATTATAAAAAACTGAAATCACTTGCAGGTGAGTATAATGCGTCATTTTTATTTGAAACTAATGTTGGCGCTGGATTACCCGTAATAGGCACATTGAATGATCTTATAAAAAGCGGCGACAAAATCAACCGCATTGAAGCAGTATTAAGTGGCACACTCAATTTTGTTTTTAATAATTATAATGGCAGTCAACCTTTCACCAAAGTGGTAAAGCAGGCACAAGATGAAGGATATACGGAGCCCGATCCACGGCTTGATCTTGGCGGCACTGATGTAATGCGAAAAATAATGATACTTGCCCGTGAAGCCGGCAACCAAATTGAAATGGAAGACATTGCAAATAATGGATTTTTACCTGCCTCCTGCTTTAATGGAACGGTTGATGATTTTTATAAGGAGATGGAAAATCATGAAGGGCATTTTAAAGCACTCTATGATGCGGCTGCAGCAAAAAATTGCAAATTGAAATTTGTTGCAACTTATAATGAAGGCAAGGCTGCGGTAGGATTGCAGCACATTTCGCCAGAACACAATCTTTATCATTTGTACGGCAAGGATAATATAGTATTATTTTATACCAACCGTTATCCTGAACAACCGTTAGTGGTGAAAGGTGCTGGTGCAGGCGCAGATGTAACTGCCTCGGGTGTATTCGCAGATATTATAAGAGTAACGGCTTAAAAAAGTCATCCACTCCAAAAGGGAGGACTTAATACAACTTCATACTGATTTAAGAACTTTGATAAAATGGAAGATGTAAAAATAGAAAGCACTGCTGTATCTAACCTCTCCTTATCAAGGAGCGGTAGGACGGTCACTGTTCACTCTCCCGGCACTGTTGCCAACATGGTTTGCGGTTTTGATATTCTTGGCTTTGCACTTAAAGATCCATGTGATGTAATGGAGTTAAAGCTGATGAATAAAAAAGAAATTATTATTCACCCGGATGAAGAATACAATCTTCCAACAGATCCAGAAAAAAATGTGGCGGGTGCAGCATTACTTGCCTTATTGGATGCAGTTGAAGAGCCGGTTGGTTTTGAAGTAAAGATCACCAAACATATAAAACCAGGCAGTGGTATAGGATCAAGCGCTGCGAGTGCCGCAGGAGCAGTAGTGGCCGCAAATCATTTATTAGGAAACCGTTTTAGCAAAGAAGACCTTGTTCAGTTCGCAATGTTTGGTGAAAAAGTGGCCAGTGGTGTAAAACATGCCGATAATATTGCGCCATGCATATATGGAGGTGTTACATTGATCCGTTCGATCTACCCGCTTGATATTATTCCCTTACCATCTCCTGAATTGTATGTAACAATAGTACATCCACAAATAGAAGTAAAAACCGCAGATGCAAGAGCCATTCTGAAAAAACAACTCTATCTAAAAGATGCTATTAAGCAATGGGGCAATATTGCAGGCCTTGTGGCAGGATTGGTAAAACATGATTATGACCTTATTGGCCGTTCACTAGAAGATTATATCATCGAACCTGTCCGAAGTATTCTTATCCCCGGCTTTAATGAAATGAAGGAGCAATGCAAAGAGGCAGGAGCATTGGGCGGTGGCATATCAGGGTCAGGGCCCTCGGTCTTTATGCTAAGTAAAGATGAAAGCACAGCACACAGAGTTGAAAAAGTAATGATCGATCTCTATACCAGTTTAGGAATTGATTTTCATACTTATGTTACCACTATAAATAATGATGGAATAAAAGTTGTGAGTGCTGAGTAGCAGCTTGATTTTTCATATCTGGCATTTCACATTTCCATTTTAATTTTTACTTTTTAATGCTATACTTCAGTACGAACAAACAATCCCCCGTTGTTGATTTCAAGACGGCGACTATACAGGGGCAGGCGCCAGATAAAGGATTGTATTATCCTGAAACCATTCCTGTGTGGGAGGGAGAAATGCTGGAACACTTCGGAGAGCTAAGCAAAGAGTATCTCGGTTTTAAAGTAATGAAGCCTTACGTTGGCGGTACTATACCAGACGAAGTACTGTTTAATATCGTAACTGAAACCATCAATTTCCCCTTTCCGCTCATAGAATTAAAAAACAATATTTATTCCCTCGAATTATTTCATGGACCGACACTTGCCTTTAAAGATGTAGGCGCCCGTTTTATGAGTCGTTGTCTTGGTTATTTCAACTCCGGCAATACAAAAAAAGTAACTGTAGTAGTTGCAACTTCAGGTGATACAGGCGGTGCAGTAGCCAATGGTTTTGAAGGGGTGGAGGGAGTTGAAGTTATAATCCTCTACCCTTCTGGTAAAGTAAGCCCTGTACAGGAATTACAGCTTACAACATGCGGCGGCAATATAACCGCACTGGAAGTGAGCGGAACATTTGATGACTGCCAGGCCTTGGTAAAGCAGGCTTTTATGGATGCTGATCTGCAAAACAGGTTACAACTTACTTCTGCCAATTCTATTAACGTAGCAAGATGGTTGCCGCAGCAATTGTATTACTGTTTTGCGTTGCAGCAATGGGAACAACAGGAACCTCCCGTCATTAGTGTACCCAGTGGAAATTTTGGCAATATATGTGCTGGTATGATCGCTAATATCAGCGGACTCCCTGTTAGGCATTTTATTGCTGCCTGTAATGCTAATGATGTTATACCGGAATATCTTGCTACAGGAAATTACCATATAAAGCCATCTGTATCAACCATAAGCAATGCCATGGATGTTGCAAACCCAAGCAATTTTATTCGAATCATGGAAATGTATGATCATGAATTAAAACTGCTCAAAACAAAACTCAGCAGTGTAAGCATTGATGATAGTACAACAAAAGACACTATCAAGGCTGTTTTTAATGAACAGCATTATATCCTCGACCCGCATGGCGCTGTGGGGTACAAAGCGCTAAGTGATTACCTTCTGCAACACAACGATCAAAAGGGCATCTTCCTTGAAACGGCTCACCCAGTTAAATTTCCCGATGTAGTGGAAGAAATGACGGGGAAAAAAATAGAAATCCCTCAATCTGTTGCACCACTTTTTAGTAGAACAAAAAAGAGTATTGCTATGCAGCCGGTATATGAAGATTTAAAGGAGTGGTTAATGATGAGATGATTACTCTCTCTTTGTTTGTGAGCTATAAGTACTCTCAAAAATCTTATCAGCATTACGTGCCTCAAAGCCTTCACGGCGATGCTTACGTTCAATATTATCCGGCGGGAGATGGACGTATTGTGGAAGAACTTTGCGTTCTGCAAACTCTACATACGAACCGGGGATCATTTGCTTCTCTCCATCGGCAAATGAAGCTTCTATCATTTTCGCTACAGTAGAACTTTGCAACAGCCCTCCATCGGGACTGATCTTAATCTTTCCACCGGCATTATTTAAGACAAAGCCATTTCGCTCCAGGAAAGTGTTAAACTCAGCAACCGTATTATAGCCTTTCTTTAAGTTATGTACACTTACAGTAAAATGATTGAGATAATAACGGTTATAAATTACCCATGCTGCATACTCGCTCTCCATTACCAATTCCTGGTAATCCTGTAAAAGAGGCGTTCTCCATAAAGGGCTGTGCAAAAATGCATCTACTGCTTTTGCATCATCAAGATCCAGGCTATCCACAGGATCAGCAATTACTTCGTGAGTGTAGCTGTTGATGATCTGTTGTGCATTTTCTGAAAGGTCAGTTACTCTTAATTCACTAACGAAAATGCGGGGATATTTTTCGGCAGGAGGAGCATACCAGTATGCATCTAATTTTTTTTCAGGGAAATAATAATAATCCCGTTTTTGATACCCGTAATGGATGAATATTTTTTCAAAAGACTGAATGCCCAAATGAGGAACCGCCAATGTGCGAAATGCAATATGGTCATTCTCTATTTCATCTGAATGGGCAATTACGCCTTCCCTAATCATTGCATCAATAACACTGGTAACATCAGGAACTCTTTCTTTATATCGGTTCATAAGACCAGTCAATACCTCATCTAAAACTTTATTACCTGATTTGCTCATACTTTCATTCTATATGAATCATATAATCACAACAGACCTCACACGCAAAAAGTGAAATTAACCACGATTCGTATCAGAGCCTTCCCAAAACAATCTACTTAATAAATTTCAGTGTTTTTTGCACACCATCTTCAGTGCTGATGGAAATGTAATACATACCACGGGAAAGCAATAATACCGGTACTTTCAACTGGTTGTTTCCTTCAGATATACGGTCATTATAACTGGTGATACGATGGCCAAGATTGTCTGTTACTACTGTATATACCAGCTGATTTTTAGCAGAATAGATCAAAGCAGTTACATCATTATTTACAACAGTTTGTTTTAAACCTGTAATAAGAGTAGATGCTTTTCCATTTGCAACTATTACTACCTGGCTTAAAGATATTTTGCCATTTTTTTCTTTTATTTTAAGCCGATAGTAATTTAATCCCGCAGGTAACGAATGATGAGTATAACTATAAGATGTTCCGCTACCTAGCGTCACATCACCAAGGTGCTTAAAGTTTCGCCCATCGGAACAGTACTGCACCTCGAAGCCAATAATATCCTTTGCATTCGAAATATTCCATTTAAGCAATGCATCACCATTCACAAAACGCCCATCAAAATTCAGCAGGCTTATTGGCAGAATAACATTTAAAGAAAAGCCAGCAGTAAAAATGCTGAAGTTATTTAACGGCTCAGTGTATATGACTCCATTATCAGTATAATACCTGTAATCCGGGCGGCTTCCATCAAAAGCCCCTGAAACGTTAGCAAATGCCCAATAACCACCCGAATTGTTATACTGAGCTACAGCAACATTTGAAAACATATCCGGGTCGGTTGGTGTCCAGTTACCACTTCCGGGATTGAGATAGTTGAGTTTAACCTGGGCTTTATCACTGCCGGCTGAACGATCTAAAGCCCAATGTTCTGTATTAACCAAGCCGTAAAGACTGGCAAGGAAAGGAGAATTATTGTAAGGAGTTGTGCCGCGATTATATTCTGCGGTGAAAGTACTTCCAGCAGTTTCAGTGGGGATGATTGAAATTGGCCTGTATAGATCAGGGGAACCTTTTTTACCTACGGGAAATTCAAATTCGCCCGTTGTGTTAGTTTTCTTTGACATCGGGCCATTTACAAAAGAATTAAGACCCGGTGAACCACCTACAATTGCATTTGTTTCCAGTGTCAGTATACCGGTTGAAGTGGTAACTATTCCATTTGACAAAGCAAAAGTGTCTTTTATCGTAGACACGGCATTTAGATCTATACCTGCAGCATTATAGGCTGTAAACTTTCTTACCAAATTCCCGGCAAAAACAGATGAGGGAATGGTTTGGAGAGTATAGCCATTAAAAATTACAGAACCATTTTGGGCATCAAGATTGCCTGAGATGCGGGTGATATCCCCACCAATACCAAGTATATTATTATTAATGCCTAAAGTACCGGCATCGAACGCCATTGTATTGGTAACTTGTATGGAATCAATTGCTGTATTAACTCCGCTGCTATTATTAACAGTAAGATTTTTTACTGTGTTAGATAAAAGGGATTTTAAAGGAATAATTTGAGGAGTGTTGCCATCAAATATTAGCGAACCTGCAACCGCATTTATTATGCCAGTAGCTGGTGTAATTGTACCACCAATATTCAGGGTATTAACACCAAAATCAAAAACCCCTGACATAAGCGATATGTCAGTTAAGACTTTTAGTGAGCCTGCGGATACGACACCGCTATTATTATTTACCGTTAGATTTTTAATGGTATTGATGAGAATAGATGACGCAGGAATTGTTTGTGCAAGAGATCCATTCATAATAACTGATCCTACGCCTGCATTTATATTGCCAGCCGTGCGAGTAAAACTCCCTCCTATGCCTAAAGTATTTACCCCAATATCCAGCGTTCCAGCAGTAAGCGCCAAAGCTCCGCCTACTTTTAAAGAACCTTGCGAGACTACACCTGCGCCTGTATGATTAACAGTAAGATTATTTAAAGTATCTTGCAAAAAGGCCGATTCTGCCACAGTTTGTAAACTGCTGCCGTCGAATACTATCGAAGAACCATTGCGGGCTTCCGTTACACCTAATGTACGATTAATATTGCCCCCGATGTTCAGGTTATTTGCGGCAATATCGAACGTTCCAGATGTAAGAGTAAGATCGGACACTATCTTAAGCGACGTAGCCGCATTTACACCTGAACTGTTATTGATAACAAGATTTTTAATTGTATTGGAAACAATAGTGGAAGCAGGAATGGTTTGAAGATCAATACCACTTAGTATCAGTGTGCCTGTAGCTGCATCCAATGTTCCGGCTGTACGATTAAAACCTCCCTTTAAAGTAAGAATATTCGTTCCCATTTTCAAACTGCCGTTTGTAAGTGTAAGAGCATCAGGGGTAGTTGCATTAATGTTTGTATTGGTGAGAAGGGTAACACCAGCCGAATTATTGACAACAATAGGAACTTCGTTGGCAAAGCCCAATGTTGCAATAGTTTGTGGGGATGTGCCATTAAAATGAATGGTTCCATTGGTATAGCCGGATTTGTTTCCAATAAAGCCAGTATTATCTACAAGGTTTCCACCAATATAAATTACACCTTTAGCACCTGTATTAGCACTTGCATATAATTTTCCACCTGAGATTGTTACTTTACCTTTGACGGTAAGTGTTTGCGGCTGATCTACACTTGGAGCATAATTTACATCATACTCTCCCCCCTGCATATCCAGATTACCATTTACAACAAGATTTCGTCCTGTTGTACCCAGCCAGCCATTAATAAGCGTCCCGGTACCTGTTGCTTTAATAGTTAGATTTCCGCCAATAGTTGTGTTGTCACCTCCTGAGGTTCTAAGGAAAGTTGTGTTGCCCACACCGGTTCCACTTACATCCCAAACTACATTACCACCAAGGCTTGCCGGTAATTGTGGCTGTCCTGTAGCAATGTAAAGCGTTGAGCCCGTAAGGAAATTCATTCCTGTAGCGGGAAATAACGCATTTCCTATGTAACCATTTATTTTATAAATGCCAGTATCCGCGACATTTAGAACTCCTCCACCAGTAGCTGAAAGAAAGCCATTTATGCTTCTCTGTTCAAGTGTTCCCTTTACAGTTAGAATCCCAACAGGTGACATGACGATCGATGCACCATCCTCCATGATCAGTGTTGAGTTTGTTGGTATGGTAATCAGGCGTACGCGTAATGTTTTTCTTACGTACGAAGTGCCTGATATACTACAGCCCAATGGATTGTTGGTATAGAGTGATTGATAATTAAATGGCGCGATTAACTGTGGGGAACTTCCATTATATTGAACGAAGTTTGCAGGGTCAACAGAGTAGGTTGCACTTCCTGGTGAAAAAGCACCTGCAATAAAAGTTGTTCCTGCTTGAAGAATTCGTGAAGCTCCGGCATCATTAGTACTGCCTAAATTAAAAAAATTTACATTGATTGGAAAGCTTAGTGTCCCACTTCCATCGAAATTTACAGTGCTACTGTCATATAAAATATTATATGTAGGATTCTGGGTATTTTGCATATACAATGTCCCTCTCTTTCTTACATCAATCAACCCTGTATAAGTGTAATTAGAAGGTATAGTAAAATCCATAGGATTCGAGCCATCCCCTACAGCCAATCTTGAATTAACCCCTGTTATAACTAAATTGTCTCCTAAGTGTGCTCCTGGGTTTCTGACGTTGTAAACTAAGCTGTCTGTGGTAAAATTTGAAGGGGATACACCAGAGCCATCAGGCATACTATTCCAGCCAGAAAGTTGTGAAACATCAGCACCTGCAACATTGTAACAGGCATTAAATGTTGTAAAAGATTGCTCCTGCCCATACACAGTGCCGATTACATTTGTAGCATAAGCTCTTACATAATATTTTGTGCCTGCAGCAAGCCCCTCTATATTACTAACAAATGTATAAGCACTAGACCTAAGTACCGCATCTGTTAATACGCTGTCAGCAACAGTAGGCGAACCAGTTCTATTCCAACAAACACCCATTGAACATGCAGTATTTCCAGCTGAACTAAGAGTCCCCCCGGATGTAACACTGCTAAATGCAATTCTGACGACAGGAGAAGTGCTGAGAGTTGGATAATCCAAGGTGGTAAAACTGACATTCGGTCCATAACTTGTACCGGCTGCAGTAGTTGCATAAGCACGTAGGTAGTAAAGGGTACCTAAAGCCATTCCGTTAAGTGAACTGATATAGCTCCCAATACCGCTTGCGTCTACTGTAGAATTTATGGATGGGATTGTAGGGTCTATGCTTGTACTCCATACCACGCCCCGTGCAATAACCGGAAACCCTACACCACCATCTGAAATAATATTTCCACCGCTTATAAAAGTCGTTCCATTTGCCTGCACATTAGAGTTACTGGTCAGCACAAGAGCATAACCAAGATCATGAGGAATTCCTATAACCGTTGCTGCAGATGAATAGTTAAAAGCTTTATCAACCGAATATACTCTGTAATAATAAGAAGTGCCGTTAGTTAAACCTACATCGGTAAAAGAAGTACTGGTACCTGTGTAAACAACAGTGCCTACACCAAGTGTATTTCCTACACCATAAATTCCGTTTGCATTTGGAGCTGTAGCTGGATCAGCTATTCCTCTAACTACAATGTAACCTCCGCCGTCAACTCCACTGACTGGAGCCGTCCAATTTACCGTAACAGAAGTAGTCGAAGCGGCAGGCGCTGAAATGCCTGTAGGTACTCCGGGAGCTGTAACGTCTGCTGCAGATCCCGCATACATCACCAGGTCATCAAAATAAATATTATTTGATCCAATGCTATCGCAATTGAAAATAATTTCACCATATCGCGGTGAATTGGAACTAGTCCCCGAGTTTACAATTATTGTTTTTTTGGTCCAGCTTGTGCCTGTTGCAGTAGAGGCAATATCGGTAGCAACAACAGGGCCGACAGCACCTATCTCCTCCGCGTCAACAGAAACTGATACAGTAGGTGTTACACCAACAGGAAAGGAAGCAGATGAAGAAGTGGCATAATAAAACTGTACAACATAAGAGGTATTATTCAAAATGGCACCATCAGTAGCTGTAGGAGACAGTAGCAACTTATCATTCCCCCTGGGTGCCCACTGTAACAACCTTGATCCGGACCTGGGCGATGTCGAAGCTATTTGCCCGGAATTGAACGTAGCTGTATTTAGAAAATAATTGCTGTACTGAACTGCAGGAAGATAAGTTACTGATGAAATGGGTAACGGTGGTGAGGGTGCAAACTTTTCAAACCCACCTTCTACTTCAGGAAAGCGACCAATTAGCTGGCTTTGCGAAAAACCAGGAACGTAACAGATCAGCAGTAAAATTAGTGGGCATATCCCATCTAATACCTTAATTTTCAATAGGTTAATTTTTGCCATTCAGTTTATAAAAAAATTATAACCGGGTACCTTTTCTCACAGTATCATCAAAAGAAATGCTGAAGCGGTGTGTATTTTCACAAAAGCTAATAAAACAGCTATAACTCCAAAACGACCAAATGCTTAGAATTAAGCGATAAAACTATCAAAAAATACAGATAATCTGGCAATAAAACAATGAAAACGTTGCCGGAACCTATATACCTCATTAACTCTTTTTATAAAGCGCTCCATTTTTCGTTTGAATAAATGACGCAAAAGGAATTTCCTCCTGTTTAATAAAGCCTTGCTGTGGTAGTGTTTTATTTGCCACCATTTCCACTATAGCAGCCACAGAAGCAGCAGTAGTCCACGATATTGCTCTCCATTCTTTCCCGTTTATATGGGAAAG
>JADMIO010921832.1_pt1 | contig 15609 bp, 13 predicted proteins | sample 8958161 | NCBI WGS metagenome assembly JADMIO01 (sample SAMN16585339, study PRJNA669376) | soil metagenome | isolation source: Crop rotation soil | place: USA: Cullars Rotation, Alabama | collected 2011
GCACGATCTTGCCGGCCTGCTCGACGTGGAACGCGAGCTGGTAGCCGCGGTGGGCGTTGAGCAGGTTGTCGGCGGTCGAGTGCTGGAAGTCGCCGGACAGCGCGTTGAGCGTGCCGCGCTGCTGCCCGGTGAGCGGGTTCAGGCCGAGAGCGATGAACTGGGAGAACAGGTTCTTGTTGGCGAGCACGCCGGGATCGATCGTGCTGGTGTCGAACTCGCTGGTGAACGAGACCGCGAACGACGTCTGGTTGCTGCGGCGGTGCGTCACCGACGCCTTCACGCCGCGCGTCGTCGACTCGTAGGCCGGCGTCACGGTCCGCCAGTCCTGCCCTTCGGCGCCGAACGACAGGTGCGGCGCGAAGAAGTAGGGCTGCGTGAAGTCGAGACGGATGCCGCGATCGAGCGACGACCAGCGCACGTGCGCGCCGGCCGAACGCGCGCCGCCGAGGAAATTGACGTGGTGATATTCGGCGTCGCCCCGGGCGCGCTCCTCGCTGCCGTAGCCGACGCCGAAGTTGACCCGCTGGTGGTTGCCCTCGGCGACGGTGATGCGCACCGGCACTTCCTCGGGCTGCGCCTCCTGGTTGAGCGGTTCGACGTTGACGAACTGGAACAGCTCCATCCCGTAGAGGCGGCGCTGCGAATCCTGGACCAGGCTGCGGCGGAACAGATCGCCGGACTTGAACGTGAGCTGCCGCTCGATCACGCGATCCGACACCGACTTGTTGCCCGAGACCTCGACGGAACCGAAGTGCGCGAGCTTTCCAGGATCGGCGGTGAACTTGATGATCGATTTCTTGGCGTCGTTGCCGGGATTGGTCTCGTCGGTCGCGACCTTGGCGTACGGAAAACCGTGATCCTTGAGCTCGTTCACCGCCATCTCGTGCGTGGTGACCACGAGCTGGCGATCGCGCGGCTGCCCGACCTTGATCGGCGCGCGGTTGCGCATGTCGTCGAGGTGCGCCGGCGGGATCGCGTCGAAGCCGACGAAATCGATTTCCGCGATCCGCACCGGCTCGCCTTCGGCGATGGTCACCGCGAGATCGACCGCGTCCTGCTTGTCGTTCAGCTTCACGTCGAAGCCGGTGACGCGCGCGTCGGGATAGCCGCGGTCGCTGTAGAACGCCTGGATGCGCTTCAGATCGGCGTCGAAGCGCGAGCGATCGAAGTAGGCCTTACGGCCCCACGGCAGCTTGCTGCTCTGCCGGGTGGCGAGCGCGCCGCGCAGCCGCGCCTCGTCGACCGCGTTCACGCCGATGAATTTCAGACTGTGGACGGTGATCGTGCCTTCTTCCTTGCAGCCCGCCGCGACGAGCGCGGCGGCCAGGATCGCGAGCACACACACCGGCACACGCATGGCTGACATCCGACAACCATACTCTGTGCCAGCCTTCGCGCTTCGCGCGCCGGCTTGGCCAGCCAGCGCCGTGCTATTCGCGCGTGACGGTGGTGGGACGAACGGAGGTGACGGCGAGAACGATGCCGAGTCCGACGAGGACGATCGCGCTAATGAAGAGCCAGATGCCGGGGATGCGAGCGAGGACGCCGGACCGCCACAAGGCGAGGCCGGCGCCCACGATCAGAACGAAATAGCCGATCAAGTAGAGATGGACGAAGCGCATCCCTACTGCAGACGGACGGTCAACGCCGCGCGGCGGTTCAGGCGGCGCGTCTCCTCGCGGCTGTTGTCGTACTTCGGCCGCTCTTCACCGTAGCTGACGGTGTTGAGGCGATCGGCCGATACGCCGCGGCTGACCAGGTAGTCGCGCACGGCCGTCGCGCGACGGTTGCCGAGCGCCAGGTTGTATTCCGCCGTCCCGATGTTGCAGGTGTGACCTTCGATGGTCAGGCGCAGCGTCGCGTCCTGCCGCATCGCGTTCACCGCCTCGTCGAGCACGCGGGTGGCTTCCGGCCGCAGCGAGTAGCGGTCGAAGTCGAAGTGCACGTCCTCGAACGTGTAGGTCTTGACCGGCGGCCGGGTCACCTGGATGTTGACGGTGTCCGAGGCGGTGCCGCCCTTGCCGTCGTTCACCGTGACGGTCACCGGCACGGTGCCTTCCTGGTTGGGTGCGGTCCACAGCGTGGAACGCTCCGCCGGATTCGCGAGCGTCCCGCTCGGCGCCGACCAGCGATAGGTCAGCGTGTCGCCGTCCGGATCCTGCGCGTTCGCGGTGACGGTGGAGCTCTTGCCGACTTCCACCGAGCACGGATCGCACTGCGCTCTCACCGTCGGCGGACGATTCTGCGGCGCCGGCGGTGGCGGCGGGGGCGGCGGCGGGGGCGGTGGCGGCGGCACGTAGACCCGCACGCCCGGGTGATAGCCGATCCGGAACTGCCAGTCGAAGTAGTCGCCGAACGCGTCGTCGCCGCCTTCGGAGAAGGCGGTGTTGCGCCCCTGCTGCGGCACGTTCCAGCTCACGCCGGCGCCGAAGAACACGCCCCTGCGCGTCTGGAAGGTGACGCCGACCGTCGCGCGCGTCAGGTTCTCGGTGTTCGAGACGAGCGGCGAGACGCTCTGATCGATGCCGATGAGCGGCGCGCCCGTCAGCGTCGCTTTGTCGCCGGTCGGAATGATCCCGTTCAACTCGCCGGTCACGCGGAAGACGTTGCGCGACGGGAAGCCGACGCCCGCGCCCCACCGGAACGCGCCGCTCGGCGTGTCGAACCCGTCCGGCTGCCCGCGCCACTCGAAGCCGCCGTAGCCCGAGACCTCCGCGACCTTCGCCGCTTCCTTGCTGAGGATCGCGTCGATCGAGAAGTCCGGCTTGCCGGTGCTGACACCGACGTCTTTCTTGCCGGTCGGGATCTTGACCATGCCGCGCAGCGCGAACGCCGCCGGATCGTTCTCGTGCTCCGACAGCAGGTTCACCTTCGCGCCGACGTAGAAGTCGCCGACGTTGTCCCCCGTCCAGTACTGGTTGACGCGCGGGTAGCGATCGATGACGCCGCCGAACGAGGGATCTGCCGTGAAGACCGGACGGACGTCGCGATCGATGCGCGTGTCGACGAGAAAGGATCCGAAGATTTCGGCGCGATCCTTCACGCCGAAGGCGAACGTGCCGGCGAAGTCAGCGACGTTGGTGTAGCCCTGAACCCAGTTGGTGCCGCGACGGTAGCCGCTGACGGCCCACTTACCGTGAGGAAGCACCTCGCCCGTCGGCACAAACCACAGCCCAGTGTCCCCGAAGAACGTGGTGGTCGCCGGCCGCGTCTCCTCCGCACCCTGATTCTGAGACGGGGTCGTTTGGGCCGTGGTGGAACTCTGCCCCGTGGATGTCCCGGTAGAACCGGTCTGAGCCCTCGCGCTCGAAGCGCCGGCGACGCACAGGGTCGCCAAGGCCCAGGCCACGGTTACGCGTCTTCCCATTGTCGGTCGCCTCCCAAGCGAGTGTGCGCACCACTACTCCACACGCGACCCGGCCGGCGGGGTGTCGGCCGCAGTCGGGACAGCGTTGGGTTCAGCGGGGGCCACGACGAGACGTCCGCGGCCGCCGCGGCTCACCTGACCGCCCTTGCGGCCGGCGTTGCGGGCCTCGTCCGCCGTCCACTCGTGTGCAGTGCCCTTTTCGTGCGCGGCGCGGCCGCCCTTGCTGGCGATCTCACGCTGCTTTTCGGGCGACATCGACGCGAAGCCACGACGTTCCTTGCGTTCTCCAGTATTCACCGCTCACCTCTCCGTCCGATTGGCGCCACATAGGGAACGTTGCCGCTCCCCTTCTTTGCCACCCCGACGATTATCAAATCCCGTGCCCGAACGAGCCGGAGAGCTCTGCCCCTAAGTGCTTGAATTTGAAGGGGGTTGAGATTTGCTCGGTAAAATGACGGTGCAGCGGTTCACTACAGTAGGGCTGGAAGCAGTAGCGAACTACTGCGCGGTCGAGGTGGCGCGAGCCGGCTTGTAGTAATCGCAGGCGGCGCAGTTGCGCACGTCGAACTGGTAGCCCACGACCGGAAACCACATCGGGTGTGCACAGAAGAGCAGCTGGCCGTCCGCGATGGTGTGGAACCCGGGGTCGGAGGGAATGTCTGACGTGCGGCGGCTGTACCAGCAGGTGCGGTGGCGGGTTTCGGGCTCGTCGTTCACTTCGTCTGCTGCGGCACGAACCCGGGCGGGAGCGCCGCACCTTCGCCGAAGAAGAAATCTTCCATGTGCTTGGCGACGAGCTCTTGCGCTTCCTTCTGCCACGGCATGAGGCGGTATTCGTTGAGGATCATCTTCATGCGATCCTCCCAGAGCTTCCAGGCCTGCGCCGAGATGTTGTCGTAGATCCGCTGGCCGAGCTCGCCGGGCCAGGGCGGCGTGTCGAGCCCGGGCAGCTCCTTCTGAAACTTCTGGCAGAAGACCATGCGCCCGCTCTTGTTGCCGACCGGCGCCGCCGGTGTGGGTTCGCACGCGTCAGCCATGCGTGTGATTGTACGGCATCCGGCCGGCGGCGAGCACCGGAAGCTCCGCATCAATTTGGAAGCGCAGCTGGGCGTGCGCGTCCCGCAGCGCCTGTTCGACCACGCGCGCCGAAGCCCGGGCGAAGATGAAACCCAGATAGCTGGCCCCCTCCGGCAGCGGCACCAGCAGCTGATCGGGCTTCGCCGTGATCTCGATGCCGGTCACGTGCGGCACCGCGCGCGCGCGATCCACACCTTCGACGCCGCGCAGCAGGCCGCGCCGCGGGATCGGAATCATCATCACGCCAGATGAATCGACCTCTCGCTGCCAGCCGCGCGGGTCTTCGCCGAGCGCCTGACGGAGCAGCAGATCTTCCAGCGAGATCAGGCCTCCCTGCGGACCCATGTCTGGTGTCCGGCCGCCTTCTGACGACGGCGGCCTGACGTCTGCCGTCTGCGCGAAGCGCAGCGATCGCGCGCAGAGGCCGCCGATCGGACGGGCGGCGACTTCGAGCACGTACACGCCGTCGTCGTTCACGCGGCACTCGGCGTGGATCGGCCCGTGACGCAGGCCGAGCGCCGCGGCGGCACGCGCGATCGCATCGGCGATCGACGCCTGCTGCTCCGCCGGCGCGGCCGACGGGGTCACGTAGATCGTCTCTTCGAAGAACGGTCCGTCGAGCGGGTCGGGCTTGTCGAAGATCGCCAGCAGGTGGAAGCGCCCGTGATGCAGGATTGCTTCGACCGCGTACTCACGCCCGGGGACGAACCCCTCGACGAGAATGCTCTCGTGCGCGGCGCTCCGCTCGGATCGGATGTCGGCGGCCGCGAGCAGGTCGCGCAGCCGGCGCACCGCCGCCTCGAGCCCCTCCGGATCATCGGCGCGCATCACGCCGCGGCTGCCCGACAACGCCAGCGGTTTGACGACGCAGGGAAAGCTGTCCGCGATCAGCCGCCGGCGTTCAACCGGACCGCGACTCTCCGTTGACGGCTGAGCGCCGGCCGCCGAGAGCTGGTAGGTCCTGAACCACGGCACCCAGAGGCCGGCGTCGCGAAACGCCTCGCGCGCGCGCAGCTTGTGGCGCGCCGCGGCGGCCGCCGCCGGCGGATGGCCCGGCAGCCCGAGCGCCTCGGCGACCCGCGCGGCGATCACCGTCGGGCGATCGCCGACGGCCACGATGCCGTCGAACGGCTGCACACGCGCCGCCTCGACGATCGCGGCCGTCGAGCGCAGCTCGTCGTGGAAGCGGATCGGGATCGCCCCGTCGCGCCACGGATCGTCGATGTGATCGCAGCGATCGGTGGCGAACACCAGCTCGACGCCGAGCCGCGATGCGGCATCGGTGAACGATCGCGTTTGGTATCCCGTCGTTGTCGCCAATAAAAGGACGCGCTTTTCCATAGCGAAGGTCACAGCAGAGCAACCTGCCCTGCAGCCGGTTCAGCTCAACAGTACCAGGGCTCGTTGAGGAACGGGATGGTCGCACGATCGCGGATCGGGTGCGTGTCTGGCGGCGGCAGGCCCGCGCGCTCGTGCGCGAGGGCGGACACCGTTGCGAACAGCGCGCGGCGGTCGGCGGTGACGCGCGCGCCGACCAGCGCCGCAATCTCCTCCTGCAGCGCATCGACGCGCGGATCGGGATGGGCCCAGCGGTGGGTCAGCGTCTGTGCGTCGAACGCGCCGAGGTGGGCGCGCATCTCGTCGCGCTCGAGCAGCCGCGACCCGTTCGGGACCAGCAGCCGGATGGCGAGCTGGATCGGCGCGACGTGCTCGATCAGCCCCAGCGCCGCAATCGTGTCGAGCAGGTCGCAGTAGCCCTCGAGCGTCAGCCACGGATGGAAGGCGACGAAGGTCGGCACGATCGACAACCCGGCCATCCGGCACGCGCCGACCGCCTCGACGAAGTCGGCGCGGGTATGGCCCTTGTCGAAGATCGCCAGCACGCGGTCGTCGATCGATTCGACGGCGCTGGTCACGAACGCGCAGCCGGTTGCGGCGAGCCGCGGCAGGCACTCGCGGTGGTGCAGCACATGCTCCACTTTGATCGTGACGTCGTAGGTGACGCCGGGATGGCGCGCGTGTAGCGCGTCGACGATCCGCAGCGCGTGCGTCGGACCATTGAAGAAGTCGGGATCCCCGAAAGTGATGTGCGTGGCGCCGCGCGCCACCTGCGCGTCGATATCCGCGAGCACGACGTCCGGCTGGACGATCCGGAACTGGCCGTTGTAGACGGGCACGATCGGACAGTGCCGGCAGACGTGCTTGCAGCCGCGCGAGGCCTCCGTGTAGCCGACCAGGCGGCGCGATCCGTCCGGCATCTGCAGCGACGCGTAGCGCGAGAGTGGCGGCAGCCCGGCGCGATCCGGGACCAGGAACAGCAGCCGCGGCACGTCGCGGCGGATCGCCGGCGAGGGCGTGCCTCCGCCCGCCCACTCGGTCAGATCACGCTCGAACTCGCCGCCGAAGATCGCGTCGGCGCCGCGCGCGCGCAGCCACGTTTCGTTGAGCGGCGCATACAGGCCGAACGCGCAAATCCGCGCCGCGGGATTTTCGCGGCGCACCCGCTCGATGACCGGCCCGGCCAGCCGCGTCGCGGTATGCATCGGCAGGTGGACGCCGACGACGTCCGCCGACACGATCGCGGGCGACTCCAGGCGCGACTTCGCGGCGTCGACGCACGCGACGTCCCAGCCCGACGCCTTCAGCCACGCCGCCGGCGAGGCGAGGCCGAACGGCTGGCGTCCCATCTCGTACGTGCTGACGAGCAGCGCTTTCATCGCACTCTGCCTGATTGTATGCTGACCGGCGACGATGCCCCCTTCGACGCCGCTCGGGACAGGCCTTTCGACTCCGCTCAGCGCAGATCGGTCAGCGCTCGGCGACGACCGCGGCTTCTTCGGCCACCCGCGCGGCCTCTCGACGCTCTTCTTCACCGAGATGTGGGAGCGCTTCAGCTACTACGGGATGCGCGCGTTCCTCATCCTCTATATGGTCGCGCCGCCGGCGGCCGGCGGCCTGGGCTTCGCCGACGCGCGCGCCGCCTCGATCTACGGCACCTACACCGGCAGCGTCTGGGCGATGGCGATCTTCGGCGGCCTCGTCGCCGATCGCGTGCTCGGTCAGTACTCGACGGTGCTGGTCGGAGCCATCGTGATCGCGCTCGGCCACTTCGCGCTCGCATTCAAGACGCTCGCGTTCTTCTACGGCGGCCTGGCGCTGATCGCGCTCGGCACCGGTCTGCTCAAGCCGAACGCCAGCACGCTGGTCGGCTCGCTCTACGCCGAGGGCGACGAGCGCCGCGACGCCGGCTTCTCGATCTTCTACATGGGCATCAACCTCGGCGCCTGGTTCGGGCCGATCATCGCCGGCTACCTGGCGCAGCGCGTCGACTGGCACGTCGGCTTCGCGTCGGCCGGCGTCGGCATGACACTGGGCGTCGTCCAGTACGTCCTGGGACGGCGGCGTCTCCAGGCGGCGATCGATCGGCTCGCGAAGCGGCCGCGCGGCGAGCGCGCCGCGGCGGCGGGCGCGGCCTCGTTCACCGCCGTCGAATGGCAGCGCATGGCCGCGATCGTCGTCTTCTTCCTGGTGGCGACGCTCTTCTGGGGCGCGTACGAACAGGCCGGGTCGACGCTGAACCTGTTCGCCGATCGCTACGTGCGTTCGGAGATCTTCGGCGTCTCCTTCCCGTCGTCGTGGTTCTTGTCGGTGCAGGCCATTTTCGTCATCATCCTCGCGCCGGTCTTCGCGTGGCTCTGGCTGACGCTCGGCCGTCGCGAGCCGTCGGTGCCGATGAAGTTCGCGATCGGCGTGTTCTTCATGGGACTCGCGTTCCTGATCCTCGTGCCCGCCGGCGCGCTGGTCAGCGCATGGTGGCTGATCGCCGCCTATGGTGTTTCCGAGCTCGGCGAGCTGTGCATCAGCCCGGTCGGCCTGAGCGTCGTGACCAAGCTCGCGCCGGCGCGCATCCTCGGCCTGATGATGGGCGTCTGGTTCCTGTCGAACGCCTTCGGCAACAAGCTGGCCGGCTGGAGCGCCAGCTTCATCAGCGCGATGCCGCTGGTGCAGCTGTTCGGCACCGTCGCCGGCATTCTGCTCGTCGCGTCGGCGGTCGTCTTCGTGCTCGTGAAACCCGTTCGCCGCCTGATGGGCGGCGTGAGCTAATCCATGGCCCTCGAGGAATACAAGCGCAAGCGGAACTTCAACAAGACGCCGGAGCCCGAAGGCAAGCTCACGCAGGCGAGCAGCCGCGCCCGCTTCTTCTGCGTCCAGAAGCATCTCGCCAGCCATCTCCACTACGACTTCCGTCTCGAGCACAACGGCGTGCTGCTGTCGTGGGCGGTGCCGAAGGGGCCGTCGCTCGATCCGAAGACGAAGCGGCTCGCGATGCAGGTCGAGGATCATCCGGTCGAGTACGGCGACTTCGAAGGCGTGATCCCCGAGGGCTACGGCGCCGGCATCGTCATGCTGTGGGACCGCGGCACCTGGACGCCGGAGACCGACGATATCGACGGCGCGCTGAAGAAAGGCGACCTGAAGTTCACGCTCGACGGCTACAAGCTGAAGGGGTCGTGGGTGCTCGTGCGAACCGGCGGCGGTTACGGCGGCCGCGGCGGCGATCCGAAGCGCACGTGGCTCCTCATCAAGCACCGTGACGAATGGGCCGGCGACCTCGACATCGCCGAGTTCGCGCCGCGCAGCGTCAAGAGCGATGGCGACTTCGAGGACATCCTCGGCGAGAAGGCGCCGGCGGTGTGGCAGTCGCATCGGCCGGCGAAGGGCGGAGACGCCGGCGCGATGCTGGAGCAGATCATCGAACGAGCGGCGAAGCTCAAGGACGCACGACACGCCACGAACGCGGAGGACACAGACAAGACCACGGCGGCAACCAAGAAGGCGGCGGGAGCGAAAAGGACGTCAACGACGAAGAAGGCTGCCGCGAGCCGCAAGACCAGGAAATGACACGGGCGATCGTCGCCGTCGCCGCCGTCACCATCGCCACGTCCCTGTGGTGTCCGCCGTTAGGCGGTCTTCAGGAAGTCGCGCAAACCCGCGACATCGACGTCACGCTCACCGAGGGCACCTCGATGGCCGCGGCGATGTCGCCGGACCGGCGCTGGATCGCGTTCGATCTCGTCGGGCGCCTCTGGTTGATGCCGGCGCGCGGCGGCGAGGCGCGGGCGCTGACGCCGATGCTGCTCGAAGCGCGGCAACCGACGTGGTCTCCCGACAGCGCCTCGATCGCGTTTCAGGGCTACGACGACGGCGCGTGGCACATCTACGTGATCGGGCGCGACGGCGGCGCGGCGCGTGCCATCACGTCCGGCCCCTTCGACGATCGGGAACCGGCGTGGGCGAATCACGGGACGCGCATCGCGTTCTCTTCCGATCGGTTCGGCGGCATCATCACCACCTGGGAAGTCGACGCCGCCGGCGGCACCCCCCGGCAGATCTCGAAACGCGACGCCTGGATGCCGGCGTGGGCGCCCAACGATCGTGAGATCACCGTCGTCTCGGCTGACCGCAGCGGTCGCGACGGCCAGCCGGTCGCCGACGGCGATCGGCGTCCGGGACTCTGGGGCATCGACGCCGACGGCCGCGAGCGGCCGCTCGTCGCCGCCGAGAACCGTCCGATGCCGGCGGGCGCCGGCTGGAATCCTGAAGGCACCCAGATCGCCTATACCGCCGCCAATCGTCTGAACGTCGGCAGCGACGCGCTGTCGGACGACGAAGACGTCTTCCCGTTCCGCCCGCAGTGGATCGGCGAGCAGGAGATCCTCTATACCGCCGACGGCCACATCAAGCGCCGGCTGCTCGCCCGCGAGCCCGCGATCGTCCCGTTCACCGCGAAGGTGACGCTGCAGCGAGCGACGCTGCCGCCGTCGCGGCGTGCGCTCGAGCCTCAGGGTCAGCAGGCGGTGCGCGGCATCGTGGCGCCCGCCGTGTCGCCCGACGGCCGCGCCGTCGCGTTCGTCGCGCTGGGCGACCTCTGGCTCCAGCCGATCGGCGGCAAAGCGATCCGCCTGACCGACGATGCGGCGTTCGAACAGGACCCGACGTGGTCGCCGGACGGCGGACAGATCGCGTATGCGAGCGATCGCGACGGGCACATGAACCTCTGGATCCGCGACCTCGCGAGCGGACGCGACACCCGCGTGACGAATGAAACGCGCGCGGCCGTGTCCGGCGCGGCGTGGTCGCCCGACGGATCGCACGTCGCCTTCCTGCTCGACCGCCGCGATTTCGCCGCCGTGCGCGTGCGCAAGGGCGATGGGATGGGCGGCCGCGAGGACAGCAGCGGCGTGTTCCGCGAAATCGGCCGGCCGACCTGGTCGCCTGATAGCCGCTCAATCGCGATGGGCCGGCTGTTTCCGTTCTCGGATCGGTATCGTGAAGGGCTGAACCAGCTGTTCGTGCACTCGTTCGAGTCCGGGAATGATGTGTCCGTGGTCCCGATGGCGGGACACTCCGCCGGCAACCGGCAGAGCGGCGGGCCGGTCTGGTCCCCGAACGGGCTGCAGATGGCGTTCGTGAGCGAAGGGACGCTGTGGTCGGTGCCGGTCGATCTGCGCGGCGTGCCGACGGCGCCGCCGTTCGCGATCGCCGACGATCAGCCCGAGTCCCCGAGCTGGGAGCGCGACTCCCGTCACCTCGTCTACCAGACGCCGGCCGGACTGCGACGGGTCGTCGCCGAAGGCGGCACGCCGGCACCCATCGCCGTCGATCTGGCGTGGACGGCCAGCCAGCCGCCGGCGCGCGCGCTGGTCCACGCCGGCCAGCTGCTCGACGGCGTGTTCGAGGGCTCGCGCGGCGAGACCGACATCACGATCGAGCGCGGCATCATCCAGGACGTCACCGCGCATCGCAATGACCTCCACGACCGCTATCGCGGCGCGGTCGTCAACGCCTCGGACGACGTGGTGATGCCCGGGTTGATCGAAATGCACGCGCACCTCAGCCCGGACTACGGCGATCGCTTCGGCCGCCTCTGGCTGGCCTACGGCATCACCAGCGTGCGAGTACCGGCGGTCAACCCCTACCAGGGCATCGAACAGCGCGAGTCGTTCGAGTCGGGGCGGCGGCCGGGACCGCGGCTGTTCATGTCGGGCGATCCGTTCGACGGCGTGCGCGTCTACTATCCGGGCGGCGTGTCGGTGACGAGCGACGCCCAAGTGGATCGCGAGCTCGATCGCGCGGCGGCGCTCGGCGTGGATTTCTTCAAGACGTATGTGCGCCTGCCGGACCGCCTGCAGAAACGCGTCGTCGACTACGCGCACGCGCTCGGCAAGCCGGTCACCTCGCACGAGCTCTACCCGGCGGTCGCGTTCGGCGTCGATGGCGTCGAGCACCTGCGCGGCACCAGCCGGCGCGGCTACTCGCCGAAAGCCAGCGGAGAGAATCGCGCCTATAAAGACGTCGTGGATCTGATCGCGAAGTCGGGCATGACGCTCACGCCGACGATCGGCATCCAGGGCGGTTTCGAGGCGCAAATGACCGGGGACAAGACGCTGCTGTTCGACAAGCGTCTGTCGCTCTACCCGCTGGCCGTGGTCAGCCGGCTGACTGATTTCGCCGGCGCGACGCGAAAACCGGTAATCGACGAGCGGCTCCGGAACTACGAGGCGACGATCAAGGCGGTAGCGGCGGCCGGCGGCCGGATCATCGCCGGCACCGACGCGCCGATCGATCCGTACGGGCTCGGCCTCCACGCGGAGATCGCCGCCTACGTCCACGCGGGCCTGACGCCGTTCCAGGCGCTGCAGGCGGCGACGGTGAACGCGGCGCAGGCGCTCGGCTACGGCGACCAGCTGGGATCGATCGAGCGCGGCAAGCTCGCGGATTTGACGTTCCTCGGATCGAACCCGCTCGAAGACATCCACAACACGCGCGACGTGCGGCGGGTGATGAAAGGCGGGCGGCTCTACACGGTCGAGCAGCTGATCGAGAAGTGAGGTCAGCGTTCGACGACGACAGCCGACGGCGGCTCGATCCGCGCCGCGAAACCCCAGCCGCCGAACGTTTCGGCGATGGCCAGCATCAGCTCGTTCGCGCCGGCCTGGAGGTCGAGGTAGACGGCGTCGCGGCCCAGCGTGAGCGTCCCCAGGTACGCCGAGTCACGTGACAAGTAGCCAGCCTCCCCGGTGAACAGCAGACGGCCGTTGACGAACACGCTCACGTCGTCGCTGTAGCCGAACGTCAGGCGGACCCGCTGCGTCCGCGGCGATCGCAGCATCGTGCGGGCGAACACGACGCTTCGCCCCTCGCTCACTCGCCGCCGGTACTGCGCGACGTTGACGATGCCCGAGGGCTCGCTGGCCACGGCGTCCCACGACGGCGCGGTGCTGGCCGCTGGCAGCTGCCGCGGGTCCACCGTGGCGGCGTCGTACGCCGCGCTCAAACGCCAGGCTTCGATCGTCCCCGCCGCGGCGGCCGTACGCGGCCGCGCGCCCGGATCGTTGTCCGGGGCCGGCGTGATGCGCACGTTCGAAAAGTTGGCGCCGCCCGAACGGCCCCAGAGTCCGATCGCGCCGCGCGCCCACGGGCGCTTCAAGTCCGTCACGACCAGCTGCGGTTCGGCGGCGCCGTCGACGTAAACCCGCGCCTCGAACCCTGCGACGACGATGCGAAGGTGCACCCAGCGATTCAACGACAGCTCCGCCGCCGCGGTGTAGCCGTCGCCGTAGTACAGCTGCCACGCTTCCTGATCGCCGAAGATCGGCGTGTACTGCAGCGCGTCCGGCTGGCGCGAGCGCTGAGGCCGGACGTAGATCAATTCGTAGTCGGCGTGGGACTGGGCGCGAAACAGCACGCCGGCGAAGCTCGGGTGACCGTGCAGCGCGACGTCGACCTCGATGACCCCGTCGGCGAACGAGACGCCGTTCAGCACGGCGATGCCGCTCGAAAGGAACAGCGTGTCGCGATTGAGATAGCGCATGGCGCGCGCGCCGGGATCGACCAGCGTCCACGATTCAGGATGAAGGTCGGCGCCAGCCGGCGCCGGGGCCTGCAGCGAGAGGGCGAGCAGCAGCGTGATCACGGCGGCAGTATTCCGCGCCGCGCGTGGAACGTGAAGGGACGGATCCGGGATTCAGCAGGATCGTTCCGGGCCGCGCGCCCGGAACCGGCTGGGAGCGATGCCGGTATGGCGGCGGAACGCCCGCGCGAAGTGGGCGGCGTCGTCGTAGCCGAGGGCCTCGGCGATCTCGCCGATCCGCAGCGGCGTATGCAGCAGGAGCCGGCACGCCTCGCCGTGGATCCGCGCCTGGACGACCGATGTCGCCGACCCCAGTCCGTGCGCGCGCACGACATCCGACAAGTGATCGACGCTGACGCCGAGCGCGCCGGCGTAGGCCGACGGCCGATGTTCGGCGCGGAAACCGGCGTCGACGAGCGCGGTGAACCGCGCCACGAGCGCGGGCATCGCACGATCCGTTCGCCGTGACTCACTGGCCCGGTGTGACAGCACGAGCCACTGTGCGAGCAGGGCGCGCAACATCACGGGCGTATGTGGGTCGGGGCGGTGCAGTTCGCGATCCATGTCGGCCGCAACCCGGCGCAACCGGCGGAGCACGTCGCGCGACGGCCGCGCCGCGCCGGGCCGCAACCCGGCGCCCGCCCACGGCACGGCGTCGGGCGCGAACACCAGCAGCCGGCCTTCGAACGCGGCGTCGACCTCGATGCGGCGCACCTGGCCGGGTGCGGTGGTCACGACGACCGGCGCCCGCACGTCGACGCCCACCCCGTCGATCACCAGGCGTCCGCGCCCGTGCTCCACGACCAGCACTTCGTGAAAGTCGAGACGATGTGAACGGTCGGGCGTGCCGACGCCGCGCCACCCGTCGAGCGGACGACCATCGACGGCCAATTCCAGACCGTACTTGAAGCGGTCGAACGCGATGAGCTCGAACGGATCGGCGCGCGCGGCCATGCCGAATCAGGTCGCGCTGTGGGCGGGCGCGGGCTCCCGCAGCAGCCGGGCCGACAGCACGCTCCACACCGCGTAGGCGAGCCGCAGGCGGTTGTGGCGCGCGATGTCGCCGGACCAGAACTCGCCGCCGACTACCTCGCAATGCGCGGGCAGCGCGCCGGACGCGAGCGGCGCCTTGTGCTCGGCGGCGTACGGCGCCATCACTTCCGCCGACGGCCACTTGGTGTTCAGCACGACGACGTCGACCGGCCGCTTGATCGCTTCTTCGATGCGCAGCACCGCATCGGCGGCGGTGAAATCGACCATGCCGCGCCCTTCGGTGAGCAGGTTGGCGACCAGGATCACGGGCCCCTTCACCTGCGCGAGCGCATCGGCGACGCCGCGCACCAGGAAGATCGGCATCAGGCTGGTGTAGAAGCTGCCGGGTCCGATGATCGCCGCATCGAACTGCGCGATCGCGTGCGTGACCGCCGGATGGATCGAGACCGGCGGCTCGAGCCAGATGCGCCGCACCAGCTGCCCGGAGCTCTGGCCGGCGTCGACCTCGACTTCGCCGCGGGTCGCCGATCCGTCGCTGTACTCGGCGCACACCGACGCCGACTGCACGCTGACCGGCCAGACGCGGCCGCGGCAGCCGAGCAGCGCGCTCAGACCGTCCACCGCGTCGAGGAAATCGCCGCTGTAGCGCTGCATCATCGACAGGAGCAGGTTGCCGCCGGTGTGCCCGCCGAGCCGCTGGTGCTCGAGCATCGGCAGCCGCGCGAGCAGGACCTTGCGCGCCTCGCGCGCGTTGCGCGACAGCGCCAGCGCGCACTTCAGGATGTCGCCGGGCGGCAGCACGCCGAGCTCGTCCCGCAGCTGGCCCGAGCTGCCGCCGCTGTCGAACATCGTCACGACGGCGTTGACGCGCAGCCACGGGTTGTTCTTGAGTCCGCCCAGCAAACTGGGCAATCCCGTGCCGCCGCCGAAGCAGCCGACGTTCAGCGTGCGCAGATGCATCAAGACATTGTAGTGGGGCCGGGGCTGGGAGCTGGGGGCGGGCGGACTAAAATCAGGGCGTGGCGTCTTCTGAAGCTCTGCGCAATTTGGAGCGCGAGCTGCGCGGCGTGTTCGGCGCGCGGCTGCAGTCGCTGGTCCTCTACGGATCGCCTTTCCAGCACAGTGGGATCCGAAGCTTGGAATTCACGTGACTTGAAGTCGCGGCCGCACTGACCCTATAGTGAGTCGTATTAATTTAAATCATACCAACATGGTCAAATAAAACGAAAGGCTCAGTCGAAAGACTGGGCCTTTCGTT
>JADMIO011437947.1_pt1 | contig 15609 bp, 9 predicted proteins | sample 8958161 | NCBI WGS metagenome assembly JADMIO01 (sample SAMN16585339, study PRJNA669376) | soil metagenome | isolation source: Crop rotation soil | place: USA: Cullars Rotation, Alabama | collected 2011
GTTAGCACGATAATGCGAGCATCGCCATACTCATTGCGGATAGCGCGCACCGCTTCGATGCCGCTGATGTCTGGGAGACGCAGGTCCATCAAGGTGATATCTGGCTGATGTTCACGAAAACGGAGAATGGCATCCTGCCCGTTGACCGCCTCTGCAACGAGAAGCATATCCGCTTCATTGCGAATGACTGCCGCGATTCCCTCGCGCATAAGCGGGTGATCGTCGACGCAAAGAACACGGATTGGAACAGACGGTTTTCTCATGCCGGCGGCTGCCTCTTATCGCGTCTTTGAGGATAATCCTTGTCGTGACGCCAAGGCCACCATGAATGACGCGCACTCGAGTCAGCGAATGCAATCACTGAGGGAACGCATAGTTCTACATCTGTCCCACTCGATGGACGGCTCTGGATCTTTAGCACAGAGCCAATTGTCTGAGCACGCTCGCGCATGCCTGCCAGTCCCCAGTGGCCGTTCTGTCCCGATTTCAGAATCTGCGGGTCAATTCCGCAGCCGTCGTCGCGCACCAGGAGGCGAAAAGCGCGAGCTGCATATTCAATAGTGACATCGATGTTGTGTGACTGCGCATGCGTGAATGCGTTCAGTACCGCTTCTCGGCCAATGAAGTACACCTCGTTACCCACAGCGGGCATGAGCCGACGTGGCTCACCTTCAACATGAACCGTATAGGTGATCGAGTTCGTCAGGCCGGTCGCTTGGGGTATACGGGCGAAGGCTGCTTGAACGTCTATATCGCTATCAAGAGAACGAAGGCCACGCAACGCTTGGCGTCCTTCTTCGGTAACCTGTCTCATCAGTTGCAGAATTCGACCCATCATTGGCCGCGCAGGTGAATCGTTGGGCAGATGGTCTTGGGCAATGTCCAGTTGAAGCGACGCACTAAGGACGCCCTGCAGAAGGGTGTCGTGAAGGTCCTGGGCGATGCGGGTTCGTTCTGCCAGACGGTCCTGGAAACGACGGTTTAGGTGTTCACCGTAACGGAGCATCCGAATGCGGTAGAGCGAAACGAGCACTAGCGCAAGAGCCCCAACGCATAACAGGCGAAAATACCACGTTTGCCAGACTGCAGGGCGGATGATCACAGCAATAGCGGTCTCCGGACCATTCCACGCCCCGAGAGCGTCGGAAGCCATGATCCGGAAAGTGTAGCGGCCAGGAGACAAGTGCGTGTAAACAACCTGACGCAAAGAATCGCCTTCGCTCCATGTTTGATCGTAATCATCCAGACGATAGCGAAATTGAATGCGCGCGGGCATGAATAAGGCCGTTGAGGAATATCGGAAAGTGATATTCCGGCTACCCGAGTGCACATCTAGCGGCCGACCCGGCGCGTACGGTTGTCCCACAGAGTCGATTCGTACGCTGGCGGGCCAGCGATATCCACCTGCGGCTTGCACATCCGTGAAGGCAAGCGAGTGTGGCCGCGAGAGCCATATCCGTCCCGAAGAATCAGATACGAGACAGCGATCCCGCCGTACTCCTTCGGTTTCAAGCAGGCCATCTTCCGCCCCGTAGCTGAGAACGTCTTTTGCACTGAGCGTGTCGGAGAGCAGTGGACCGCGGTTCACGCGAAGGACATGGTGCGCGGTTTCTACCCAAAGGAATTCATAAGCATCCTGCCCGATGCCCAGCACCTCTTCAGTGAGGTCCTCCGGCAAATCATGATCAATTTCAATGCGTCCACGATCCAAACGGGCCAGCCCGTGTGATGTACCAATCCACAGAATCTTGCCAGAATCTTCAAAGACCGTCCTGACATTGGGTGACGGCTCTGCAGCACTCGTGCCATACGTTCTCCAGTGGCCAGCCGCAAAAGAAATGAGCCCGCTAGGCGAAGCGAACCACATCGTTCCATCGGAAGCTTCGATGGAGGAGAAGACTGCATTGGACTGGAGACCGTTGCTGACCGAGTAGTTTTGAAATTGGCCATGACGGAGCATGCTCAAACCGCCGCTCACAGTGCCGGCCCATACTGTTCCGTCCCGTGCACGGACCACCGTATATACACTGTTCTGTGCCAATCCGTCTTTGCGAGTGTAGGTTCGGGCCACCCACTTATCGTCATGCCGAGTCAGTTTAGTCAGACCGCCTTGCTGGCGGCCGAGCCATAGCTCACCATTGCCCCCGCTGATCGAATAGATCACGTCATTGTTAAGCCCGGGTACGGGAGCCCGCTGAATGGCCCCGTTCTCCAGAAAGAAGAGGCCGCCTGAGACGGGAGCAAACCACGTGCGTCCCTCGTCGTCGACGTAGATGGGACCTCCGTTTTCATTAAGCCGCACTTCCTGCAAAGAGTACGAAGCGAACATTCCGTCACGCAGTCGCTGTAGACTGCGGCCGCAGGCGAACCAGATTTCGCCCTCGTCATCTTCATAGATAGCCGAGACCTCTGTTCCGGCGGTGCTTCTGAGAAAGCCGGTGATCTTCCTGCTCAGGAGGTCGATCCGGAAAAGGCCGTGGTCCGTCCCAACCCATAGGTTGTGGTGGTGATCCTTGGTGAGCGCGAATACCTGTGCCCTACGCAACTGCTCGGGAAGCTCAAGAGGGACCATAGTGCCACGTTCCCAGAGGTACAACCCGGCTTCTGAGCCGATCCACACTCCTCCAGCTTCTGATGCAGCAAGCGCATTTACGCTTTGCAGTCGGACCTCAGAGAAGATCTGGTTGCATTTGCCGTCCTGCACTTGGTACAGGCCCGCGTCGCGCGTACCAAGCCACAACATTCCGTCCGTCGAATCGAGAACGGAGATCACGATGCCGTTCATGTCAGAGCAGGCAGACATCCGATCGAATTCGCCATTCTGAAATCGAAGGGTTCCATTTCTTGGCCCCCAGAGCAACAACTCTCCGTGAGTGTCCTGCGACATGGCTGTGAAAGCTGCATCTGAAAGACCGAATTTCGCGACGGGATCGTCGAACGCCCCATTCTTATACCGGAGCAGACGGGGTCCGTCGAGCCGCACCCAGAGTTCTCCTTGGGCGTCTTCCACGAGACCACGCACGGCGCCTACGTGACGACCATCTTGCAAGGGCTCCGGCACGGCACTGAAGTTGGAACCGTCGAAGCGGACGAGCCCATGTTCGGTGCCCATCCACAGGTAGCCATCGCGAGACTTTGCGATGGCGAAGATTGTTCCACCCATGAACCCTTTTTCTGCCCCCCACGAGTCGTGCATATATTGCGGGAGCCCACGTCTGCTGTCGACAGCCCAGGCCGACATTGCAGCGAGGAGCAGTAGCGGGAATACTACGGAAGTGCCGAATGCCCGCAGCCGGATTGGATCACGGAAGATATTCAAACCTTTCCACCACAACCTCGACAGGGTGATGCAATCCGCTTTTTGAGTGGTGAAAATCATAGAAGTTCATGTGAACCGTTTCAGCAGCAGGTATTGGGATACCCGCCTTAAACGCGTGCTCCATGATTTTATGTGCAGGGGAAGCCGCCAAATTTCCGGAAAAGGTCCGAAACGTGGCATTTCCCGGTTCCCAGCGCAGTTCGTACGTCACCGGCCCCGACGGGGCATTGTAATGAACGGTGTTTTCTGGAACATAGTATGGCTGCACGACATAGTCAGCATTCCGATTCGTTTGCTTGCCCCAGCGACTCAACTCGATGTTCATTTCCGCCGCGTCTTCTGGGTTTTGCCGGTCATCCCGGGTGAACATAGCCAGCACTGCGGAGATCGGTAGATGCGCAGTGTCCTCAACAACAAAGCGATACGTTCCGTAACCGAGGCTTCGAGTCAGGCGTATACCCGCGCAATGCCATTGCCCTTGTCCTTCGCTCATCGAAAGATGAAGGTATCCGTGGTCATCCACCCAGGCGTTTGAAGGCTCGTAATCGCTCAGTTCGCCCCCGCGATAGTCGGCAGAAGAGCTCACGGCCCAGTCATATCCACTGAAATGGAGAATCTTGGGCGCAATAGACGGCCCGGCGTTTCCCTTCGTGAGCGCTGCAGCCAGAACTCCGCCGCCCGGCACGGGAAGTTCCTTGGCGCGCACTGGAGGCTGATATCCCGGGGAAACCAGCAGCACAGCGTAGTCCGTTCCAAGATGTGTCGCAGTTTTCCAATTCCCATCAGACCCAATCTCAGTAAACGGGCGACTCCGAAATGGCTGGACCCACCAATCGGTGTTGCGAGCATATGCAACAATCCTTGCTCCTGGAGGGCCATTAAGGACTTTCCCACTCAGGTCATCGAGCAGTTCGGGGCCGCCAGATTGGCTGGGGGGAACTTGGACAAACACAATCGAAGGATGCTGAAGATCCTGAGATGATCGGCAAGAATCCAAGAAAAGCAGAGGGGTGCATAAGAGAGCTATCCATTTTGCATGCGTGGCCCGAATACGAGGAGGCGAACCGGAAAGACCCTCGTATCGGATGCCTCTGTTTGTTTGAGTAGGACCTTTGCCGCATTCCATATTGAGGCATCTCCGATACTTCACTTTGCGCTGCTACCTCGTCTCAGAGCGTACTTTCTACAGAATTGCATTCGCTGTTGCCGCCTGGGAAGACTCGAAAGAGGTATTTCAGCCGGATTGAGACACATCGAGAGCGGCACGCCCGGCGTCAACTTTGCATTGCGCTCGGCACACTAGGTCGAAAGTCGCTGTCCGGTCACCCGATTGTCAACTTTTCACTTCCAGGACGTCGTGCAGATCGACTTCCACATGGCCGGCGGCTCCGCCAGTGAAACTGTGAGTGTGAGTGACATCCAGATCAACAAAACCGAGGGCACGGTCTCGACCGTCGTCGACGCTGAAACGTTAAAAACATGCCGCTCAACGACAGTTCGTTTCAGGACCTCATCCTGTTAACTCCCGGCGTGGTGACGAATAATCCGCAGAGAAGGTCGGCTGCAAAAACCATCAATGACGAGCGCGTGGGGATCCGCATCCCGCTGCAGTTTGTAACGAGCGAAGAAGTGCTCGTGTGAGTTCGATCAGCGCTTTTGACACAAAAGACGCATTGTCCACACGGCGCCCTGAAATCAACTATCGGCTACAATGTTCACCAGTCACATAACAGTTGGGGATCACAATGTTTCAAATCCTTAGCCTTGATGGCGGAGGAATCCGAGGGATCTTCTCGGCCGCGGTACTAGCCGCGATGGAATCGGACCTGAATATCAAGGTGGTCGATCACTTCGATCTGATAGCAGGAACTTCAACCGGCGGAATCATCGCTTTGGCGTTGGGTCTCGGCCTTTCTCCCGTGGAGATACTCGAGTTCTATCTGAAGGACGGACCCGTAATCTTCGGCAATCCTTGGGGTATGCGATCCCTTAGGAGATTGTTTCGAAGCAAATTCAGCGAAGATCCCTTAGTCGCTGCTCTCAAGCGAGTCTTTGGAGAGAAGCGTTTCGGTGATAGCTCTAAGCGGCTGATTATTCCCTCGTACAACCTCGGTGAAGATGATGTGTATAACTTTCGAACAGCTCATCACGAGCGGCTTCGCAGGGACTATCGAGTAGCGGCTTGGAAGGTGGCGCAGGCGACCGCAGCTGCGCCGACGTACTTCCCAGCTTCGCAGGAGGTCGACCAAGTCAGATTGATCGATGGTGGCGTCTGGGCAAACAATCCAACCATGGTCGCCTATATCGAAGCTGTCGGAACGCTGGGCATATCCAGCAATCAGATTAGGATTCTCAACTTAGGCACTTGTGACGAAATCAAGGTACACAAGAGAGGACTCGACCGAGGAGGAATGCTTCGATGGTCGGGCACAGCCGTTGACGTGGTCTTTCGCGGACAGACACTCGCTGCCGTGAACCACGTAAGGTTCCTCATCGGAAAAGAAAACTTGGTTCGTATCGACTCGCCGGTACCAGCTGGATTGTTAGCCTTGGACGGATTCAGGCGCTCAGCCGACCTCATGAGCAAAGCCGCGCATTATAGCCGGATCCACATGCCGGAGATTGAGTCAAAGTTTCTTAAGCACTCCGCTTCAGAATTCAAACCTCTCTACAGCTGAAAGGGCCGACCTACGTGCTCACTAGACAGGAATATTCTTCTCTTCTTTCTGCAATCTCTGAGGAACTTGACATCCCGGACCAACTCCACGAAGAGGCAACGCTTAAATACGAAGAGGTCGGAACGTGGCTTGCCGCCGAAGACTCTGCGCTAGCGAAATATTCCCCGGACGTCTACCCCCAAGGCTCGTTCAGATTGGGAACGGTTGTGCGGCCGATTGATCCCAAGTGTGACTATGACATTGACCTCGTCTGTGTCCTAGAAAGGGAGAAGGGATCGGTAACGCAGGCGGACTTGAAAGATAGTGTCGGCAAGAGATTGGAACAGAACAGCGACTACAGAGCGAGATTGAGTGCGTCGCGACGAGCCTGGAATCTCGACTTCCCCAAGCAATTCCACATGGACGTTCTGCCGTGCATTCCCAACGAAGATCAGAAGCCAAACGGAATCCTGCTCACTGACACCGATCTCCGGAACTGGCAAAAGAGTAATCCGATCGACTACGGAGATTGGTTCTATGAATCGATGAAGGTGCAAATAAAGGAATCCAGGGAGAGCTTGGCGAAGGCTCTCTCCCTCAACGTCGAAGAGGTGCCCGACTGGCAGGTGAAGACTCCCCTCCAACGTGCCATCCAGATCCTGAAGCGGCATCGGGATATGCGATTTCGCGGGAACGCTGAGAATAGGCCCGTGTCCATCATTCTGACGACGCTGGCTGCTAGGGCCTATAAGGGCGAGAGCAATCTTTATGATGCGCTCCTTCGAATTTCTACTGAAATGCCGAACTACATCGAATACCGAAATTCGAAGTGGTGGGTGCAGAACCCGGTTGAGCCGGATGAGAACTTCGCTGACAAGTGGAACGAGAAGCCACAACGGCGAGAGGCATTTCTGAATTGGCTTCTCCATGTCCGACTGGACCTTGCGACCGCCGCAAATAACTACAATTTGACTTCTGCGGCGTCGTCTTTACGGCCCATGCTGGAACCTTTGACGGTGGACCGCGCGCTGGTGAAGGCCTTGCAGCGGACTTCAGCAACTCCAACATTTGCCGGTAAACCTATCGTGCCTGTTCCGGGACCGGCGCCACACAGTCAGACGCCCAGGTGGCCGGCCCGCCAGATGTACAAGGCAAGCGTGAAGGCAAGCTTGCATTATCAGAAGAACGGCAGACGCATGAGCGAACTTGCCATGCGGAAAGTCGCCAAGAATCTCTGGATAAAGTTTGTGGTCGAGACAAATACGCCGCGTTCGTACAACGTCTATTGGAAAGTGGTTAATACCGGGGCGGAAGCCCAGGCACAAAATCAATTACGCGGAAACATTTTTGAAGGGGAACCCCGGAGCGACGTGCAATGGGAGCACACAAAATATACGGGAACCCATTGGGTAGAAGCTTACATTGTGAAGGACGGCTACCTTGTTGCGAGTAGCCCAAAGAAATTTGTCTTAGTGCGGTAGTCGGGTGAACACCACCTCTCCAATGAGCCTCTTTCATCGGGGAAGAAGGTGAGATTGGGAAAAACAATGGGCGAGGGTACAGACCAGCAGTGGCTTTGCCATGGATGCGTCGGTGAAGAATTCCTTAAGTCTCGGATCAACGCCGAGGGAACAAGGCACAAGTGTTCATTTTGTTCGCATCGCAGAAATGCACTGACTTTAGACAAGATCGCCGATGCGTTTGACGAAGCGTTCGAACAGCATCTGTATCGCACCTCCGATGAACCATCCGATTACGAATACCTCCTGCTTAGGGGAGAAAGCTCCTACGATTGGGAGCGCTCGGGAGATCCCGTCCTCGAGGTACTGCAGGAAATCGGCGAGATTGAAGAGGACGTGGCAGAGGCAATCCGACGAGTCCTAAATGGTCGACACTCCAGCTACGATTCTCAGGAAGAAGACGAATTCGACGAAGGCTCCCATTACAAGTATCGGTCAGTTAAAACTAGAGAGTTGTCGGCTGATTGGAACGGTTTTACCGCTGAACTCAAGAAAGAATCGAGATATTTCAACAAGACTGCTTCTGCAGTGCTGACGAACCTATTTCAGGGAATCGACAAATACAAATCCGTGGATGGTCGCACAATCCTGGTCAAAGCTGGGCCTGAAACTGAATATGCATCGCTCTATCGAGCAAGAGTGTTTCAGGATGCCTCACGGCTGCGAGAGGCATTGGAACGCCCAGACCTCCACATCGGACCGCCACCGTTCAGGCTGGCAAGCGCCGGACGGCTGAACGCGAGAGGTATTTCGGTCTTCTATGGGGCAACTAGCCGTGAGACGGCTCTTTCAGAGGTCCGCCCTTTTGTCGGAAGCCGGGTGATCTCAGCAGAGTTCGAATTGACTCGGCAGCTCGTACTGCTCGATATTGAGGCTCTCGAGTCGCTTGAAGTGATCGGAAGCTACTTCGATCCCTCTTACTTGGAGAGACTGCAAAAGGCCAAATTTCTGGCAAGCCTAAGCCGCCGGATGACTCAGCCGGTGATGCCGGACGATGAGCCGTTCGAATACCTGCCAACCCAAGCAATTGCCGATTTTCTTTCGGTTAGGGAGAAGCCTCGGGTTGACGGACTTATTTACCCGTCCGTGCAGAATCAACAGGGAATGAAGAATGTGGTTCTATTTCATAAGGCTTCGCTACTAGACGAAATGGTGTTCCCAAAAGGGACAGAAATTCATGCTCAGTTGGAGACCACCACCGAGGATGGTTCTGAGCCCGACTACTGCGTTTGGGAAGAGACACCTAATCCAAATGAAAAGTCTGACGGAGATGTCAAAGATGAGGGAGAAAGCGTGGAATCGGCGTTTAGCCGATTAGAGGATGATCGGGAAGCCGCTCTTAAACTGGTTCCGAGTAGTGTCAAGGTCCATTATGTAGAGAAGATCGATTACAAAGTTCAAGACTTTTCTGTCGCGCGCCACCGGTTACCCAAGCAGCACTACTCCTTTTAACTGTTAGAAGAACTCTGCGAGCTTCGCGAGCGTTGCACTTCCCTACCGGGATAGCTTGTTGGAACTTCCAGCAGTAAAACCTCAGGCGTTCTTCGTATGATTGTTTAAGTGTAAGTTACCTGCGCCTCCGAGGTTCCGAATCGCGACCAACGTAGATGCGGACCAGCCATGTGGTGGGTCCGCGGCGAACGATTTGGCCAGTTTTGCGGGCCATATCCCCTCCTAAGACGTGAATCGCGGCACACGTGTGGCACACGCGGTCGCTGCTTAGGATTGGGTTTATTGCTTGATCATGGCACCGGCCGCTGACGAGGGTTCAGCACCCCTGCTCCTGACACGCTCATTTCGCTCTATCTATAGCGTCAATTCTTCACCCCCAAAGTTCCCTTCATCTCAGAAATCACAACCACCCTCCGGGCAGCATTGCCGTTCCCCGCCATTTCTGTCTCTACCTCTCCCTTCGGAGTCCTTCCATGCAAGGCAAACTCATCACGTCCTCTCACCTTTCTACCGACCTCGAAGACTTAATCCAGAAAGCCAACGATCTCATCCGTGCAGCGAAAGCTCCATCAACCCGCAAAGCCTACCAATCCGATTTCCGAATCTTCGAATCCTGGTGCACCGCTCATAGACTAGCTTCACTGCCATCCGCCCCTCAAACCATCGCTCTTTACATCGCGTCCTGCGTCGTCGCCCGGCTTGCACCCGCGACCATCGCGCGGCGCCTCGCCTCCATCTCGAAAGCCCACCAAGCCGCTGGATACGAAGACTCTCCCACGTCGACCAAACATTTCGTTGTCGGCGAAGTCCTCAAAGGCGCGCGCCGCACTCTGGGTGTCGCGCAGAAGTGCAAGGACCCGCTTCTCTTGAATGACATCTGCCGCCTTCTTGCAGCGTGCCCGAAGAATCTTCTCGGCCTCCGCGACCGCGCTCTGATCCTCATCGGATTCGCGGGCGCATTTCGCCGCTCTGAACTCTGTGCGATGACGGTCTCTGATTTGTGCTTCTCTGCTTCCGGACTCGTCATCAAGGTGCCGCGCTCAAAAGCCGACCAGGAGCAGGCCGGCTAAAAAGTTGCGATCGTTTTCGGTGAGCACGACGATACCTGCCCGATCAAGGCGCTCCGTCAGTGGCTCAAAGCCGCCAACGTCAAAGAAGGCGCCATCTTTCGCGGAGTCGATCGTCACGGCAACGTAGCTTCCACGGGATTGCATCGCGACTCGATCGCAGCGATCTTCAAGATGGCCGCAGCGCGTGCAGGCATAAACGCAACCAACATCGCCGGTCACAGCGTTCGCGCTGGGATGGCAACGCAAGCTGCACTGAACGGATCATCCGAGCGCGCGATCGCGAGAACCACGCGTCATCGTTCGCGTCGTGTTTTGCGGCGCTACATCCGGCCGGGCGAGATGTTCCGCGAGAATGCATCGGCGGCTCTGGGCCTCTAAGCAGATGCACAGCTGTTTCGTGTGCGGTCGTCGATTCGAAAACTCCGGCGTGAACCCTGTTCCCCCTCGTCCCTAGCCCCTATTCCCTCCAGTCCCGGGACCATTCTGGTCCCGGGAAATCTCCTCTTATCAGAGGTCAGAGCCTGTGGATTGTTTCCTGGGAGTCAACAGCAGGATCGAGAGATGTTTCCTGGCAGCGAACACAAAATGGCGAAAACCCCAGCAAAAGAGGGCGTATGCTGCTAAGGGCTGCTTGAAAATGCGAAAACGCGGCTGACGGGGTTGACAGAGTGCCCAGGATCTCGACTGTCTTTTGGAACGGCAACAGGTAGGTAGGGCTAGTTCCAGATCAGGCAGGGCCGGAATCGAGTCTGGTCATCGCGATTCAACAATGAAACCTTCAAGGTTAAAACGTGAGTGAAAGGCTCAACATTCGCCTCGGCAATTTCGTCGTGATCTCCGCGGCGTTCCTCGTCATTTGCGTAGGTGCAATCGATTGCCTTGGCGACAGGAGTCTTCGCGGTGCCGCACGAACTCGCCTGCCTGCTTTGTATGGCGTTCGCTGTCGGCCTGGTGGATCGGCAGCCGAACTGGGTCTTTAGATCGCAAATCGCGAATGGGAACTGAGGAAGGGCATCGATGCGTAGGCTCTCACATCCTATATATAAGGATGCGGCGGCTCGGACACAGTCCGGACCGGGACCCAAGACCCAGATGCCGTGCAGAGATAGGCTCTGCTGGAGAAGATGATCGGCGGTGACCCGCCCTTATGCGGAAAGTGCTCTGAATTGGATTGGGACCTTGCATTGCGCCGGAGAGCATTCCGTGGAGTTTTGGGTGCGGGCTTCGTATCCTGCCGGGCGCCGGTTGAGTGCTATCGATTTTGCCTATCTGATAGCCCTCTCCCGGCCCCGGGATTGCAATCGGGCTCTGAGCAACGCAGCGGATTACCCCAACCCAGGCGAAACAGAGAACGCCAATTGCAAATTTGCGAATCGATGGTTTCAGGTTGTGCAAGCCTCAACCCTGTCTCTGCGCTACTTTTTGCTCACTTCCGTCAGGATGGTGGTAGCAGCTTGCTGGATGAGGGGGGTCAGAACGTCTTCTCCATCTGTCTTTGATTTCCCTTTGAGGGTGCTGTCCAGTCGGGGCTGCGCCTGGCCCATGGGGAAAAGCTGATATTGCACCGTCACTTCGTCCTTTGACTTGATCTGTCCATTGAAGCCTGAGAGCTGGCTCATCGCCTGTTGCTGCGCATTGATCGCAGCTGTCTGTTGCATCACCGCCCCGGCTGTCTGCGCTGCGACCATCGCTCCGTTCACGCTGCTCATCGTGTGCGCCATCATGCCTATGGGGGTGAAGTTCGAAGCCATGCTCCCGGCCTTCATCAATTTGCCGAAGCCGGTGGAGGCATTGCGCTTCACCGTTACGTTCGAGATGAGCAGGTAGTCGCATTGTTTTTGCTGCGCTTCTGCCTGCATCTGGATAGGGATGCGCGCATCGATCGCTGCGATCTCGATTGCCGGGCCGCTCATCATCAGAATGATGGCATTCCGCACCGGCGTTCCGTAATCCTGCTGTGAGTTGTTGCCCTGTCCGAGTTGCGCCTGCGCAGGAGCAACGCCAATGCGAATTTTGCCGGGGGCCTTCGATCCGAGCGCCTGCGGAATCGGCATCGGCGCTCCAGTCGCCGCACTCTGCTGCGTAAGCTGCTGAGGAAGGCCGCCCATCTTGCCGCCCATCATCTGCAGCATCGACATTGCTGACGGCATACCACCTTTGCCAGGCATCGCTCCGGCCATTGCACCGGCAATTCCCTGCGCAGCTGCCGGGTTCTCACCGGCACTGGGTGCGGCAACAGTGGCCTGAAAGGGCATTGCTGCTGCCGGAACCGGCTGGGGGAGGGCCGTCATATAGAGGTCGGCTTCTGAATGTACTTCCTTGTATCCGGCCGGAACGTCGAACAGTTCAGGCTTCGAGGCTTGCTTCGAGACATCCGAGGTGACGACCTCGATCTTCGTCGGAGTGTCCTCGCCCTCGTTATGCATGGTGATCGTCTCGTGCAGCGGATATCCCGGCTTCCCCGCACCTCTCCGGCGCACAACAATGCGATCGCTGCAGTTTGCACCTTCTGCAATGGGCGGCAGGTTCTGGGCGCAGCTCAGCGGCTCCTTCGACAGGTCGGCATACCAGCCGTCGATCTCGAGATTCTGTTTCGTCCTGGTGCACGCATCCGCTGAGGGCTCTACAACGACTTTTGTCTTGAGATGACGCGCGGCATAACCTGACATCTGCTTCCGCTCGCCCGTATCAGTCACCGTAACCGTCTGTGTAATTGTGCCGCCGGTTGTGGCGGATGGCTGACCGGTAACCAGGGCAGCAGCCTTCATTGCGGCTTCATCCTCGGGATCCTTTGCGATGAAATACGACTGTGCGGCATCACTCAAGGTGACGGTCCGCTTAAGATCGCATTGATGCAGCCTGACAACGTCTCCCGCGGGTGAAGCCGTCACAGTGCGTTCGCGCTTGCCGCTGACCCATGTCTCCGATGTGGACAGTGTGTTGCCGTTCATCGAGACGCTTTTCTTGAAGTGAAGATCCTGCCCCGCAGCCATCAACGATAGAGAAGAAAACACAGAGATCTGGCACAGGAGACGCAGAGAGCGCATGTACATGGTTACCTCCGTCGTTCGGCTGCAAAGCAGACAACCTCGGGGCGTCAGTTTGAATGGGAAGCGGCTGCCGGCGCGAACGGTTTCTAATCAGAGAAACGTAGAATCTCGACGAATCAGATCAGTGAAATTCAGTTGTCAAGGAACATTTGTGACGTAGGCGAGCAGTGGGCTCCGTTGACGCGGTCATTTCTTGCCAGCTAAGATGACTCAACCTCTTCATCTTCAGGGAGATCCTGTGGGAGCAACTCCGTCTCAGCCGGTTACCGAATTGCTCGCACGCTGGAGCAAGGGAGACTCTGATGCCCGGGAAGCATTGATTCCGCTGGTGTACGAGGAACTGCGGAGGATTGCGAGACGATCCCTGGCGAGCCAGTCCGCAGATCACACTCTGCAGCCGACCGCGCTGGTGCATGAAGCGTATCTGCGCCTGGCGCGAAATCAGCCGATCGAGTGGCAGAACCGAGCTCACTTCTTCGCATTAGCCGCGCGCATGATGCGCCAGATCCTGGTAGATCACGCGCGCAAGCAGGCTGCCGCAAAGCGTGGAGCCAACCCCATCACAGTTCTTGCTGACGATCTACCCGCTTCGAGCACTGCCCCCAATCTCGATCTCATGGCGCTGGATGACGCGATGGAACGTCTGGCAAAGCTCGACCCGCGCCAGTGCAGGATTGTCGAACTACGATTTTTCGGCGGGCTATCGATCGATGAGACCGCCGAGGTTGAAAAGATCTCCCCGGCAACTACCAAGCGAGAGTGGGCTACTGCGCGCCTGTGGCTGCACCGTGCCATGAATCCGGGAAGCTAGAATCAGTGGCCCCTGGCGACTTGTTCATCGTTGCCCTGCTGCACCGACAGAGAGCACGGCCTCTGCTGCTTTAAGTTTCTTTTTGACTGCGGTGGGATCTCCGACCTGGAAGCTGCTTGGCGCAGTGTGGTTGGGGTGCTCAATCCTTCGCCACACGTCGAGACTGGCAGCATAAGAAGATTTCGCATCATTCCACGCAGCCTTTCTATCTGCCTTCGTCAGACCTGTTCCTCTGGCTTTCGCAGAACTCACATCTCCCAATCCGGAGAATGCGTCCGCGGCGGTATAGAGAGCGTCCAGGTCGGCGGGTTGACGTACGATCAAAGGATCTACGATTGCCAGCGCCGTGCGAAAATGCTCTTCAGCCTTCTGATAGGTCCTCGCCTTGACCAAGGCCTCTCCCAGCTTGACTTCACACGCGGCGACGTTTGACGTACTCGATCCACCTGACGCCGTCAGGAGTTTGTAAAGTGATCTCCCGCGTTCGATCAGAGGGATTGCGGCTTCCGGCTGATTGGCGGCGGTTAGGATGGTCCCCCTCACTACGTGCATTGCGGCGAGGATACCTTTCTGAAAGGCGTTTTCAGAAGCTGACCCGGTGAGATTCTGCATGATCTCGAGGCCCTTGCTGGAGTAGGCGAGCGCCTGATGGAGATTGCCTGCCCTGGAACTCGATCCAGCGGTGTTCAGGTAGGCGATCGCGAGTCCCTGTCGGAGCAGAGCGTTCTGCGGGTCGGATTGAATCAGCTCCTGATAAATCGCCAGATCACGCAGATTGTTTTCAACTGCATTTTGGTAGTCGCCGATGTCGTCGTAGACGCTTGCTATGTTTCCGTACGCCACCGCCACGCTCCGTTTGAACCGCACGTCGGTCGATAGCTGCGTAAGCTTCGTGTTGATTTCCAGTCCTTCCTGATAGTTCTTCAATGCCTCAGGCGGATCAGCGGCCTCGAGCATGTTGCCAATGTCGCTCAGATCCATGGAGTACCCGTGCAGCGTATGAATGTCCGTGGGATTGATCTGTAGCGCAACCTGGTCAACTGCAAGCGCTTTGCGGTAGTCCTGGATCATCTTCTGATTCACGTTCGGATCGCCCGGATAACCAATCCGACCTGACACTTCGTACTCAAAGGCCAGTTCGGCCAATATCTTCGGAGTGCGGGGATTAGACGCATTCAACGACTCCGAGATCTGGACGGCTTTCGCGATTGGTTCGCGCGCTTCCCGAGGATTGCCATTCGCCCAGAGTTGGTGTGCGACCAGACGATAGTCCTGCGCCAAGGCAAGACGGTCGCTCCACTCTTTTGAGGAGGCTTCCACCTGCTGGCGCAGATCGAGAGCCTTTCGATAGCTGGAAAGCGTCGCCTGGCCGTCCCCAAGATTGTTCTCTAGATAATCTCCTTGAACGGATCCGACCCGCTCATAGGCTGCTGCAAGTTCTCGCTGCAGGCCAAGATCTCCGGCTGATTCGCTGGACAGCTGGTTCAGATATTGAAGTGCGCGTTCGACGATGATCCTCCTGGCAGGCGTGGAACCCGGCAGATCGCGCACGGAGTCGTGAATGTCGAATATCAGAGAATTGGCCAGCGAACGCACATCGTTGAACCGTTTCTGGGCTATGCGCGCCTCCTGAGTCGTGATCGCGATCCCTGCAACCAAAACAAGCGTGACGAGCGCCGCAGCGATGACGCCGGGCTTGTGTCTCGCGATGAATTTGCCGGCGCGGTAAC
>JADMIO011260410.1_pt1 | contig 15608 bp, 8 predicted proteins | sample 8958161 | NCBI WGS metagenome assembly JADMIO01 (sample SAMN16585339, study PRJNA669376) | soil metagenome | isolation source: Crop rotation soil | place: USA: Cullars Rotation, Alabama | collected 2011
CGCGACAACTTGTCCACGTGGAATTCTAAGCTTAGGATCCCAATGTGCTGGAAAGAATGGGTCTCATCCACCCAAAGACTTGTTTGTAGCGAGCGGGTTAAATAGTCGATCGCACGATCAATCTTCTTCGCATCGTGCGAATTCGTTAGTGTAGTGTGCAAAACAGTCAATTTGGCGACAACGTTCTCCTTTATCCGTCGGGAGCCCAATACCGTAATGGTAAAAGAGCACGTGCTGAATTCCGCATCGCCGTCGGTCGCCGTACAAGTGACCGTAGTCTGGCCAATGGGGAAGATGGAGCCACTGGGCGGCTCGCAAGTGACGATAGGACGGATACTGCTGTCATCGGTCGCGATAACTGCGAAGTTGACCACGGTGCCAGCGCTGCCCGTGGCATTCGTCACGGTGTTCGTCGGACAAACAATAATCGGAGGCTGATTCTCCCGGTAAACCACGGTTGCATAATCGTCGGAAGAACTACCCGTAACGGCCACGATCCCGTTTGGGCCGAGGGCGAGGCTCCCTCGACCCTTCGGAGTATCCCGCCCATTGGCTGGACCGTTATAGCGCTTTTCCCAGAGTAATGCACCGTCCGAAGCTGCATATTTGGCTGTGTAGTAATCGAGGCCGAGACCGGAATAAGGGTTGCTGCTCCCATTGTCGGAAGATCCCGTCACCAACACATTACCACTACCATCCACCGCCACCGCGAGTCCCTGATCATCGCCATTCCCCGGTCCGTTGTAGCTCTGCTCCCAAAGCAGGCCTCCATCCGCCGCAGCATATTTGAGCGTGTAATAATCGTTGTTGGTTCCGTTCCATGAGGTGCCGGTCACCATCACATTCCCGACACCATCTACCACGACAGCTTTGGCGTAATCGTCGCGGGTCGCTCGGCCATTGTAGCGTTGCTCCCACAACAGCACACCATCCGCGCCTGCATACTTGGCTGTGTAATAATCAGAGAAACCGTTTTGGTCGTAAGAGTTTCCCGTCACCACGACGTTGCCATTACCATCCACCGCCACCGCGACTCCCTGATCACCGCCATTGCCCGGTCCATTGTAACGATTCTCCCAAAGTAGCGCGCCATCCGCTGCCGCGTATTTGAGCGTGTAATAATCGTAGTTGCTTCCGTTCCATGAGGTCCCCGTCACTATCACGTTGCCATTTCCATCCACTACCACCGCTGAACCGTTACCAATCGGGCCGTGCTTTTCCCAGAGGAGAGCACCACTCGCGGCTGCATACTTGGTCGTGACATTGTTGGTTCCATTGTTGGAAGTCCCAATCACGATTACGTCGTCGTTACCGTCCACTGCCAGTGCAAAGACCAAGTCGTTCTCGTTGGCTGGTCCGTTGTAGCGCTTTTGCCAGAGCAGTGTGCCATTCGTTGCCGCATACTTCGCCGTGTACCAATCGTAGTTGATCCCGTCGTGGGAATTCCCTGTCACTAGCACGTTGCCGTGCCTGTCCACATCCATCGCGGAGGGTTGGTTATCTCCGTTCGCCGACCGTTGCGCCCAAAGCAGTGTGCCGTCCGCCACCGCATACTTGGCTGTGTACCGATCGTAATTGGTCCCGTTGTGGGAAGATCCCGTCACCACCACGTTGCCGCTGGCATCCACCGCTACCGCAATTGGGGAGTCGGGGGCGTTCGACGGACCGTTGTAGCGCGTCTCCCAAAGCAGCGCGCCGTCCACCGCCGCATATTTGGCAGTGTAATAGTCACCGGAGGAGAATCCCGTCACCACCACGTTACCGCTGCTGTCCACCGTAAGTGCAGATGCAGTCGCGCCCTGGTTCCCGAGTCCGCTATAGCGCTTTTCCCACAGCAGCGCGCCGTTCGCCGCCGCATACTTGGCCGTGTAATAACCGAATCTCAAGTTGATCCCGGCTGAAAACCCCGTCACCACCACGTTGCCGCTGGCGTCCGCCGCTACCGCTACTGCAATGTCATCGATGTTACCCGGTCCATTGTAACGATTCTCCCAAAGTAGCGCCGTTCGATGCTGCATATTTAACCGTGTAATAATCGCCAAAGCTGCCGTTGCGAGACATTCCGGTAACCACGACGTTACCGCTGGGATCCAGCGCCACCGCAAGCGATTCGTCATAGCTGTTCAGCCCTCCATTTGAGCATTTCTCCCAGAGCGTCCCAAAGCCCACTGGAAAATATTTGGCGGTGTAGAAGTCGCGGCCTACACTGCCCCATGAAGTTCCCGTCACCACAACGTTGCCGCTCCCATCCACGGCCACGGCATTGGCGGAGTCGTCGCCGTTCGAAGGCCCATTGTAGCGTTTTTCAAAGAGCAGCGCGCCATCCTTCGACGCGTACTTGGCAGTATAATAGTCATCGGTATCGCCGCTGTTGCGAGAACGCCCTGTCACCATAACATCGCCGCGAGCATCCACCGCCACCGCGAGCGCTTGATCATCGCGGTTCGCCGGACCATTGTAACGATGCTCCCAAAGTAGCGCGCCGTCCGCCGCCGCATACTTGGCCGTGTAGTAATCGTTGCTACTCGCACCGCCCCAAGAATACCCTGTAACCACCACGTTACCGCTGCGGTCCACCGCCACCGCCAATGCTTCGTCGCCGCCGTTCGCCGGCCCATTATAGCGTCGATCCCAAAGCAGCGCACCGTTCGTCGCCGCATATTTCGCCGTGTAGTAATCGCCTCGCGGCAGTGGAGTAGAATTGAAGTTAAAGGTCGCGTCGGAAACCCCCGTGACGACGACGTTGTCATTGCTGTCCACCGCCAGCGCCCGTGCTCTGTTAAAGGCGTTCGTTGTGCCGTGGCGATTCTGCCACAGGACAGATCCGTCCGCGCCGGAATACTTGATGGTGAGAATGTCTGACGTGCCGCCGACAAAAGTTGTGCCGGTCACGATGATATCATCCGCCGCATCGCGCACGACTTTGACTGCTTCGTCGCCCGAGTTGCTTACCACATTGCTAAAGCGATGGATCCATGCGTCAGCAACAGCAGCAGCTCGCGCCGACATAGAGAGAAGTGCGAAGCCGGCGAAACTCACAAGGGCGGCTGAGAAATAAACTCGGCGCATAGGGGGGCGAACCCAGGATGCGGCGGATTGCGCTCCGAAACGCAAGTGTGAATTGGCTTCATTCTTCATAAAGATCAGGAAGATGGCATCCGGGCTTTGTTTAACAGCATTACAATGCTTAACGACAAGGACAGGCAAGGCGACCGTTTGATTTTCTTCAGGAGGCAAGTAAAGTGGCGGCACAAGGAAGGTTAACCAATGCGTGGAGATTCTGGCTTTGCGGACAAAAATGTACGCCATCCTGCGATCGATCTGTTACAGCGCGACACGCTCAAAGTTGTAAACATGATGGATCTCGCCCGGGAATTGTCGGGGGTCGCGGAAGCACACCCACTCGTCGAGTCACCGGCCAACCCCGGCGAATTCTGGCAGCGCCGATTTGCCAATTGGCACGCGGCCACGCCCCTCGTCGCCACGCTGCCGCCGGACAACGTGGTGGCGCGCAAGCCAGTCCTTCGTGCGCTGACGCTCGACGAAAGCAGTTCCGATCGCCTCCGCGTTCTGGCCGATCAAGTGGGCGTCCCCTTCGGTGTGCTCTTTCAAGCCACCTGGGCGCTGCTTCTGCACCGTTACTGCGGTGAAGACGACGTTGTGTTCGGCATCGTCAAAGGATGCATCGACCGTGATACGCCAGATGTTGAGCCCGGAGTCCACATCGTTCCCTGCCGTCTTATCTTCGATTCCAACGGAACCGTGCGACAATCGCTGCGCGCCATCGCCGATCAAGCCAAGGAAGCCGCTCCTTTTGAATTCATGTCGCTGGACCAAATCCGCGCCGCGGCCGGCATTACGGCTACTCAGCCCATGTTTGAGAGTGTTCTGAGCGTTGGACATGATTTGTTTGACCCGCTTTCGATTGCTACGGCACAACCCAACGCGAGCCAATCGCACGCCGGAGCCGACACCTATCCGTTGGTCGCCGCAGTTTATTTCGCGCGCACGATTCAACTGCGCGTCGCTTATTCGCCCCAACACTTCTCTGAAACCGGGATCGAAATGCTTCTGGGGCACTGGGGCGCGTTGCTCTCAAATCTTTGTCGCGATGTCGAGGCACGCATATCGGCAGTCCCCATGCTCACACCGCCCGAGCGCGAGCAGTTGTTAGGCGAATGGAACAGCACGCAAGCGCCGTGGCCGTTTTCGGCTTGCGTCCATGAACTCTTCGAGCGGCAAGTGGAGAGAACGCCCGATGCGGCGGCGGTTTGCTTCGGTGCAAAAACTCTTTCCTACCGGGAATTGAATTATCAGGCCAATGCCATCGCGAACCATTTGCGCATCTTGGGTGTCGGTGCCGACAGCGTCGTCGGAATTTGTCTCGACCGGTCCTTCGACATGGTGGCGAGCGTTCTGGCCGCACTGAAGGCAGGCGCAGCTTATTTGCCGCTCGATCCGACGTACCCTCACGAACGGTTGCGATTCATGCTCGAGGACTCCCGTGCCGCGATTCTGCTCACGCACAGCAGGCTCCGGCACGTTTTTCCGAATGTCAGCACGCCCACGCTTTGTCTGGACGAGGACTGGTCGCACGGCACTCGGCCAAATTGTGAGAACCCCACGAATGTAACCTCGCCAGAAAACCTGAGCTATCTCATCTACACATCAGGCTCGACTGGGAAACCGAAAGGTGTCGCGATGATCCATCGCGCGTTGGTCAATCTGATTGACTGGCAAACCAAGGAGTCACGGCTTGGTCCGGGCGCCAAGACGCTTCAATTCACATCCCTCAGTTTCGATGTCTCCTTTCAGGAAATGTTTGGCGCCTGGCGCAGTGGTGGCACCCTGGTGCTGATTTCCGCGGAAATGCGTTTGAGTCCACGCGAACTTTGGAATTTCATCGCCCGGGAAAAAATCGCGCGCATTTTCCTGCCCTTCGTGGCATTGCAACAACTGGCCGATGCCGCCGCCATCGAAGGCACAACGGCTGAAGCCTTGCGGGAAGTCATCACGGCAGGCGAGCAACTCCAGATTACGCCAAGACTGCGCGATCTGTTTGCGCGACACCCGGAAGCGACGCTGCACAATCACTACGGTCCGTCGGAAACCCACGTTGTGACCGCTTTGACATTGGGCGGCGACCCGCAAGTGTGGCCTGCGCTGCCCTCCATCGGACGGCCCATTCAGAATACACAAATCTATCTGCTCGACAGAAACCGTGAGCCAGCGGCGTTGGGACTGCCCGGGGAACTGTTCATCGGCGGTGTCGCACTGGCACGAGGCTACTTTGAACGGCCTGACGTGACCGCGGAAAAATTCATTCGCGATCCTTTCAGCCTCGAACCTGGCGCGCGGCTTTACCGAACCGGCGATCTCGCACGCTATCTTCCCGATGGCCAGATTGAATTTCTGGGCCGCATCGATCATCAAGTCAAAATTCGCGGTTATCGCGTAGAGTTGGGCGAAATCGAAGCGGCGTTGAACAAACAAAACGATGTTCGCGAGTCCGTCGTTGTTGCCCGTGAATCTTCTGCGCAGAAACAGCTCGTGGCTTACGTGGTGCCCAAACAGCCCGGCAAGTTGACGGCGCCTGCGTTGCGCAGCGAACTGAAACAACAATTGCCTGACTACATGGTCCCCACGGCATTTGTGTTTCTTGAGAAGCTTCCGCTCACACCCAGTGGCAAAGTTGATCGCAAAGCCTTGCCAGCTCCCGAACAGGCCAATATGCCGGCCGCTGTATCGATTCCGAAGGGGAGGCCGTGGCTGCCTATCCAATTTCAGCTCGTGCAGATCTGGGAAGAGGTTCTTGGTGTCAAACCCATTGGCATTGGCGACAACTTTTTTGAATTGGGCGGCCATTCCTTGCTGGCAGTAAAAATGATGGACCGTGTTGAAGAGCTCACCGGCAGAAAACTTCCCGTCACCGCGCTCTTCGAGGACGCAACCATCACGCACCTGGCTGAGTTGATTCTGAACGAAGATTCATCGGCTCCCGCGCCGGTCATCGAACTGCAAACGTCTGGCCATCGACAGCCGCTCTATTTTCTCCATGGCGACATCATTGGCGGCGGTTTTTACGCGCGAGACATTTCGCGCCTGCTTGGAGAGAACCAGCCATTTTACGTGCTCCCGCCAGAGGAGATCGAAGACGGCTCTCTGCCGACCGTCCAGGAAATGGCAGAGAAGCACCTGAAGGACTTGCGTGCGCATCGGCCGCGCGGCCCTTACTTGCTGGGTGGCTTTTGCATCGGCGCGCTGGTCGCGTACGAAATGGCGTGCCGGTTGAAAGCGGCGGGCGAAGAGGTGCCGTTCGTCGCGCTAATCGATCCTCAATTGCCCAGTGCCCTGCTGCACTGCACTTATTTGGTGGTGAAAAGACTGGCGCGCCGGCGCGGGCTGACCATCCGTGAGAAGACCCGGCTCTTTGCCCGCGGGCACAAAGTCCTTTATCGGCTGCGCGAGGAATGGAATTCGCCCCTGCGTGAAAAAGCTCGCTTTGCCGCAGGCAAAGTCCGGCGCATCCTGGCGCGGACAAATTCCAGCCCCGTAACGCCCCAAACGGTTTCCCTTAATGGTGCGACGGATTCCGCGGACGAGCAGGACGTTCTAGCAAAGTTCCACTGGATCATTTCTTCCTACAATCCGCCTCACTATGAGGGACCTGTCACGATTTTCCTGACAGACGAACAGAAAAGCTTCACTCCGTTTCTCGAACGCAAATGGCGGCGCGTTGCATCGGGCGCTGAAGTGCGTCACATCGCAGGGAAACATCTCGGTGCCATCACGACCAACGTGACCGTACTCTCGAAAAAAATGGATGAATCACTGCAGCGGATAAACGACGCTGACCACAGTTAAAAACCGCTCTGCAACTTCGAAAGAATATCTTGGCAGCGGAAAGGCCGATGATCAGTTTTTCCCTGCCGCCCACTTCACTGAGTTTTGCAGCAGCGTTTTGAACGCAGGTAGATCGTGCGCCCGCGCGTCATGGCCGAGCGCAATGCCGGCAATGCGGGCTTTTGGATGTTTCACAATCCAGACACTTGGATGTTCTTTCTTGGTCCCGGTTGATGTTGAAGTTTGCGCGAGCACTTCGATGGGTGTGCCATTCGGATCGGGATTGAAATAATACAACTCGTCCGTGACCCGAAAGCTTTCTGGAACGCCCTTCGTGATCGGGTGCGATGTGTTCAGGACTTTCACTTCGAACTCACCGAGCCTGTCATGCCCCCGCGACATGCCGCCGACGATCTGCGCGTTGTATTCCGGCCACTTTGGATAATTGAGCCAGACACCGGCATGCAGAAGCACAATCCCTCTGCCGGCGCTCGCGAAATCAAAGAGAGTTTTGCGCACTTGCGGCGTATCCCATCCGGCCTTGTTCACGCTGAGAATAACCACATCCACTTTCGGCAGTTCGCGCGCAGTCGTGGCGGCGTCTTCGGTGTAATTCACGCTGTAGCCGGCAGCCTTCAATATTGCGCTGTCCGCAGCATTGAAGAACTTGTTGAAGTCATGCGATGTCCCGCCGCCCACCAGAAGCACCTTCGTGCCACTGCCCCAGGTCAGCGCCGCCGACGGCGTAACATCACTCGCAATCCCCAGCGCCGCAGAAGCGTCTGCCACTTTCGTGACCGCAGGTCCATTCTCGGCCGTGATCGCCACAAACACGGGCGCGACTGAATTGGCGAAGCTCTCGAGAACGATGCTCTGAATCGTGCCGGGCTTCTTCAACTCGCGCGTGAAAGTGCGGACCTGCCCGCCAGAAACAAGATCTTCCACGAGTTTTGAACCAGGCACGTTGTTGACGGAGCTGACGTGGTCCGCGAATTCGTCGCCATTCTTGAAAATCAATTCTTCGGTGTCGCCACCCGCATAAGTGACGATCGCTTTCGCGACGGGCATCCCTTTGTTTCCGTCACCTCCACAGCAGGGCCACGCCCAACCGCCGACTCCGCCGAGGAAATGCAGCCGGTTCGCTTTCACATTCACATTCGCAATCTCCACGCGTTGCGGCTGCGTTCGCGCGTAACCTTCACCGCCTTTGAGGACGACAAGGTTGCGACCGGTCGTGACTTTCGCCGGATTCTCGACGGCGAACGGGACCTCTCCGGCTTTGATGATTCCAAACTTTCGAAAACGAAGCGTGTCGTTGCTGAGGTCCTGATTGAGAAAGATTCCTTGCCGCGAGTCCGCGGTGAACGCGCTCTTCATGTCGAGGACGCGGTACTTGTTGTCGCCGCCAATGATATACGCGAGCATATCGCGCAACGCTTCGGTTCCCAACGCTTCGAAACCCTCCGGCATGAGCGAGCGGCCGGTCACCCGTCGCGACTTAATGTCCGCCGTCTTGATTTCTGTGTCTCCAACCGCATTACGCAGCACGATCGACGTCCGGTTCTCGCGGCTGATGATGCCGTCGTAAGTTTCACCGTCCTTCGTCTCGATGCTCGTGGCCATGTAATTCTCCTCCACCATGCGGTTGGGATCGAGAATGTGGACGAGCAACTCATGAGCACCGTGCACTCCCATCCCGCTCAGGTCGGGCGCGAGTTGTTTGCCTTCGCCATTGAACGTGTGGCACACGGCGCAGTTCTGCACGAAAGCCTTGTGGCCGTTTTCAACATTCCCGGGCTTTTCAACATCAGGCGCCAGCTTGGCAATCAACGCATTCTTTTCCTTCAGCTCAGGCCCGCGCAATTCGTCAATGACTTCATTCGCACGCTTGGCCACCGCACGATCGGCGTGAGTGCGAAGACGATGGACGTCCGAGGGGGTCAGTGAACTAATCGTGTTTTGGCCGCTGCCAAGCGAGTTGAGAAATGCCAGCGACCAGTCGGCGCGCTTGATGATTTGCGCAAAAACCGGCCCCTGCAAATCCGAAGAGAGCCGTGGATAGACATTCGCAAACGCGGGCCCAACCGCCGAATCCGACGTTGCACCCAGTGATTCCACAACGCGCTTCTGCAACGTGGGAGATGCGGAAGAACCCACTATTTTCGTCACGCCGGGAAGAATCTCTTTGTCCAATTGCCGGACGCCCAGCAGGCTTGCCACGACCTGGGCGCGCTGCTCGTCGGGTTGAGTATCATCGTTCAGCTTAGAAACAAGTTGTTGCACCAATGGCCGGGTCTGGCTTGCGAGAGCGCCGTTCTTGTCCCAGCGCGCAATCAAAGGCAATGCGGACGCTGCCAGCGCGGAGTCGCCGGACGTTAGCGCTTTCTGGAATGCCATGCGCAATGGCTCCGACCATTTCGGCGCCGCCTGAGTTTTCAACGCGTTTGCCAACGCATCAAGAATGTCCACCTTCAAGGCCTGGGCCCGCGTGGGCGCTTCTACCGCGGCAATCACAATCGACGCAGCGCGATCAGGATCCGCTTCTGCATTCCGCGCCACTTGCCTGGCCAGGATCGTGGTGAAGTCCCGAAGGTCCTGCGGTTTTTCGCTCGCCAATGCGGCATGAATGAAAGGCGAAGGGTTTCTCGACGCAACGCCGGTGATGGCGGATTCCACCCAGGCATTTGCCGCAGTCGGATAGAGTTTAACCAACGCGACCGCGGTCACGTTATCCACTGGAAAGGAACCGAGGGCTACTATTGCTTCCAACTGGACTCGGGCATTTGAATCGTCGAGCCGTTTCAAGATCGCGGCCTTGGCCTGCGTGTTTTGTGAATTCGTGCTCAAGGCAGCAATGCGCAGTGCGTTTTTGGCAACCTCCGGCCGTTCGTCGGCCAGCGCAGAATTCAAAATGAACTGTGGGATTTTTCCGTTCTGGGTGAGCAGCCACAGATGATGGATCCACGGCACGTATTCTTCGGTGAGCGGCGGTTGCTGGACCGCAGCAAAGCTTTCCTCCGTTGGATTTTCCCAGAGCAACCGATGCGCGGTAAAGCGCACCGCTTTGTTGGGATGCTTCAGCGCTGCCACAAGGTTGCTCACAGAGCTCTTCGTAAGGTCCGGAACCGGGACTGATTTCGCTTCCTTGTGCTGCACGCGCCAGATGCGGCCGAAATAATGGTCTCGATCCGGCCGCACGGCTGCGTTCACCGCATTGTGCTTGGGGCCACGCGTATCGTTGTGGATGACTGCCTGGTTGTAGAAATCGACGATGTAGAGCGCGCCATCCGGGCCAACGCGCGTTTCAATGGGGCGAAACCATTTGTCGTGGCCGCCGATGAATTCCTCCTCCCGTGTCTTGCTGGCAGTAAATGTGACGCCATCAGGTTTCACGACTTCGTGATGCGCGATATTAATGGTCGGCTCGGTCGTGAAGTAGTTGTAACGCCACTGGGCCGGCCATGTGCCGCCTTCATAAATTGCGCAGCCCGCCGCCGCCGTAAACTTGCCGACGAGATCAATTTGCACGTAAGCAAGGTTTTCAAATTTGATGACCGGATTGGATTTGCGATCGCGAATGACCGCCTTGTAGCTCGTCGCGTTGTTCACACGGCCGTGCGAGAGGATGCCCTCAGACAGCACCACGTGATTCAGCAAGTCGTTGCTGGTCGGCTGCGTGAACAGGACTTCGTCATCCGAAGTGATGTCGAGTCCCCAGGTGTTTCCGTTTTTGGAGCAGAACTGCTCGAACGCGTTCCCGTCTGGCTTGAACCGTACCACGCCGGAACCAATTGTGCCGAAGAATCGCTGGCCATCGGCGCTGCGCACCGATCCCGAACTGTAACCATGTGTTGCATAGATCCAGCCATCAAAACCCCAACGGAGATTGTTGATGACTGCATGAGTGTCGCTCGTACCCAGGCCAGTATAGATCTTTTCAACTTTGTCCGCCTTGCCATCGCCATCGGTGTCGCGCAGCCAGAGAATGTCCGGGGCCTGTGAAACAATTACTCCGTCACGGTAGAACACGAAACTGGTGACTAGTTCGAGGCCTTCGTAAAAGATGTCTTTCTTGTCAGCGATGCCATCGCCATTGGAATCAATCAACTTGCTGATCCGATCGCGCGCGGGACGTTCCTGCCGGCCAGCTTCGGAAACGAGTCCGCCGTGATCCTTCCATTCCACGCCTTTCTGATCCATGCGAATGCCGCGCCGTCCATTCGGGTACTCCGGTGTCTCAGCCACCCACATCAAGCCCGCAGGGTCCCAGTCAACGTTGATTACTTTATTGATGAGCGGTTCGGCCGCAACGAGCCGGATATCAAAATGAGGATGCAGATCCAGCTTCGCGCTCGCTTTGTCTGGCGCGGTCGGTCCGCCTTCCGGGTAACGCAGCGTCGCGAGCTCTTCCTGTTTGCAAAGCGAATTCACTTCCCGCTTTCCCGTCCACGCAATGCCGCGCAACAACACGGCGCGAAAATGCGGAAGGTTGAACGACTTGTAATGGTGACCGGGGATGCTGACGAAGGCTCGATGGCCGTCCTTCTCATAGGTCCACATTTGCGGCGACACATCGTAAATGTGCTGCAGAAGACGATTGCCTTTGGCGTTGCGCTTGTCAGGCGTCCATGAGCCGGCGAGGATTTTGACCTCCGGCATCATGTGGAGGTCGTAATAAATCTCGTCGTCGAATTCAAAGTTCGATGCGCCTTCAGTGATCGGATTCTCCTGAGTCGTATAGTAAATCGGGACTTCGTGTTCGAGCCACTTCGAGTAGCCATGTTGCCAGGCCCCTCCGATGATTGTCTTCCACCAATGCGCATCGTCGCCGCACACCGAGTCGTGAATGGCCACGATTCCACCGCCGCGCTTCAGAAACTTGTCGAGGTTTGCGCGGTCGGCCGCGTTTATTCGCCCTCCCTCCTCGGTGTACATCACGAGCACGTCGGTATTTTCCAACTGCTCGGCCGTGGGAAACGCGATCGCACCGTCCACTTTCGCGCCGCGCTCCGTCAACATCTGTTTCCACTCTTTCAGGAAGGTCGGTCCATCGTGCTGCCCGTTCCCGGCGGGCCCATGTGTTTTCTTGCCGACGCGAAGGAAGATGCGCAACGGCTGTTCGGCGGCAAAGGCAAAGGAAGTGACTACCAACAGACAAGCGGCCAAAACTCTTGATTTCATAGCACGAAAATGGACTGCAACAGTGCTACATGACGCGCGGGCGCGGAAGAAAATTTTTGGCCGCCGAATACCTTATGACCGTCGCGTGATCCGGACAGCCGGCGCCAATGATGTCAGCGAATACAGAAGCACGTAGGCAATCAACAAAAAGAGACCGAACAGCGCCGTGAACTTCAGCGAATGCCGGTGCAGCCAATTTGCACTGTCCGCCAGCAGCGCCACGGGCCGAAACACCACATCCCAACTGTTCCAGCGTTCAAACCGGCCCAGGTAAACGCCAAAGCCACTCAGAAATGCCATTGTGAAAACGAAAAGCCATCCGACAACGTTTCCCTTCCAGCGCGTCACCACGCTTTGCATTCGATGCAGCGAAATAAACGCGAGCATTAATCCGATGAACCCGAAGAGCAGAATCAGAATCAAGTCGCTCCACCAACGATTGTTCATAATGGGTTTGAGGTGCGTCAGGTCTGTTAAGATGTAAGGCGCATTTGGAAAAAAGAACAGCCACGCGCCCGCCATCGTCCAAAAACCCCATTCGCCACTCCGGCCTCGCTTCTCCATCTCATCGATGTGCAACGCGAGCACCACAGGCACCCAAGCCAGAAATACATTCCAGACGAGATAAAGATCCGTCACGTGTCTCGTGAGCAGGATGCGCGTCGCCAGGAGGCCAGTCGCGAGAATGGAAGCGCCCGCCAAAGCAAACAGCGGCCTCCGCAGTTCCCGAGCTACAAAACATCGCCACATACCCGCCGCGCTTTTCAATGAGTTTGCGTGGCCCCATCGTTCTTTGCTTGCAGAACATTTGACCAGTGAGCAGCGAAAAACCTCTTTTCCGTCGGGAGCAGCGTGTCACTCGTGCCCACAATCGGACGCAGCGCCGTGGTCATTTGAACACAAACCAGAATGAAAATGACGAACCAGATGTTAAGAATGCCGCCCGACTTTGCGCTCAGATGCGAGAACCCATTGCGCAGGAATTTCCACCCGAACAATGTCGCGACGAACCAAAACGCAAGATGCAGTGCTCCCATGGCTGCAACAGAGGAAGTGGATTGCGAGAAAACCCAGGCCACGGGCGCAAATCCGATCAGAAGAATTGTGGTCAGCCCGAGCAATCCAGCCACCAACCCGACCACTTCAATCAACCGCGCTCGCGATCCGCTCAGGCAGGAGAAGATGTAGAGGCTGGGCAGGCAAATGAGAGCGGTAATCAACATTCCTCCGGCGATCTTTGCCGGAGCAGCCCACAGTTGCTGGCCGCCAGAGAACGTGCCGACCACAAGCCCGTAAACCAACGCGCTGACCACGGCGATGCCACACAGCGCCGCGATGACCGCGGAGGCGTGTGATTGACGAAGGTGAAAAATGACGCGGCGCGGCTGACGCAGAATCGCTTCGAAGGTGGTTATGATCCCGGTAATCGGGATGCGATCATCCGGATGTTCGCCCAACGGCACGGTGACCGGAAACGAGTTGGGAATCTGCGGCGGAACCGATGTCATGTGCGATAGATCATTCATAAGTTCTACTGTTGAGTGTTGCGCATTCAGAAGAACATCCGTTGCAGGATGTGGAAGATGGCTTCGAAAAAGTTCCCATTCAACGCGTCGTGGCGCACGAGTTGAACGGGAAGAGAAGGCGAGCCCACGAAAGGACGCAAGATCCATGAGATCTGGCTTCCAAGCAAAAGATTGCCGATCAGCCAGGCAAACAACGTGCGGCGAGCGCTCTTTTGGCTTCCGCTCAGTTCCTGGAGCAATTGAAACAAACGGACGTTCCCGGCAATTCCCGCCAATGCGATCACGCCCACAACGGTCAGGAGAATCAGATTGTGCGTTGCGGTTGCCAAGGTGGTGTCGGCCGATAACCGCGGAGAATTCCAGATGGCGAAATACACGAGCGGACTACAAGCGCCCAGCACGGCCGCCGCGATGGTGAAGCTTATGAAGATGGCGAGCAACGATTGCCGAAAACTGATGTTTGTGCCCAGCAACGGCGCCAACATCCCGTTGAGCAGTCCATTGCCGAAAGCTGTAAGCAGGAGAATGAGCGGGAATTTTATCGCCGTATAAAATCCTTGTAAAGGAGCGCGCCACGCACCCACGGCAGCTCCGAACATCGCCGTGCCGACAACAATGACAGCGGCGTACAATAACATTCGGCGTGCGCTCCATTTTTGAATCCAGGATTGAATCGCATCGGCGTCGCCCCGCAACAACGTTGGAATCTCCGGAGCGAACAGCAACCGCGCTGGATTCAATGAGGTCACGAGGGTTCGACAATTAAGGAGTATTCGCTTCTTTCGAAGTAATCCAGCCAGTGTTTCATACTCGATCTATGATTTCTTCAGAGGCGAGATGCGGCTTTCCGAGCGAGGTCCGAGGAGAATAACGTTGCCAAAGAACAAGAATCGTTGCAGCCAAAAACAACGCTGGCGCGACCAGTACGAAGCCAAAGTAAGCGAGGATGTAGATGACTCCCAACGTGACGGATGAACTGCTGTCCATGTCAACCGACGTTGTCGTTCCAGAAATGAAAGTGGTATGCTCTCGCCATCCTGCGAATTCGCAAAGAGCAAAGAGAATAGTGAAAAGCAGAGCGCGCGAAATAAAACCGCTCGCCGACAGCAGCGGAGCACGAATAAGTTGCAGAATTGCTGGCTTCATCACTTCCCCTCCAGTACGCGGCGCCACACCGGGCCAAGCACGGTGGAGTAAAGCATGACGGCGTCACCCACCTGATTGCTCGCGCAGTATTTCAAACGACCTTCCCGTCGGCTGGGAAATGCGGCGAATTCCAGGGTCGTGTGTAACTGCTGAAGAAAATCCTTATCATTGACAGAGGCTGCGGCAATGAACGCGAGTCCGCTGCCACCCGCACTCACCCCGAGCACTGGGACCACAAGACCCGAATCAATATCTGTCTGACCGTTCCACGACCTGGGCCATTCGCGAGACCATCCGAAACCGCATAGCGTCGCGCCAAGTTCCCGCCGGGCGCGGCGATATTGATCGAAAGCAAAGCCTTCATCGATCAACCGCAGGCAATGCACCGCCATCCAAATAGGCGATCCTTCCGGCCCGTCACAATGCTGCCCGGTCGTCGTAAAACTCGACACAAGCAAACCAGTGCTGGAATGGACGAGTTGCTTTTTCGCCATCGCCAGCCATTCACGAAAAAAGGCCGAGTGATCGCTACCATCGAGAAAATCTGCAACGCGGATCGCTGCAAGAGCTACGGCCTGATCGAAGAGCCAGCATTCGTCTGGATAGCTCTCCGCCACGAGGGAAGGAGACCTACGCATGCGCTCTAACATTCCTTCCACGCGTGTATTCAACAGTGGTTTGTAATCGTCGCGTTCTTCCAAAACACGCCGCATTCCAAGCATGAGTGATAGCTCACTGTCGATGAACAAGCTCCGCGCCGGCTGCGCGACGAACGGAGAGGCTTTTGCGTAAGGCATCAGGAAAAAATAAATGCCATTTTCGCGCTCTAGTTTGAGCGTTTCGCCGATAATGTTATCTGTAGTGCTCCCCAAAAATCCGACCAGTGGTTAAGCTAGCAAAGGACCACTGGAA
>JADMIO010823521.1_pt1 | contig 15603 bp, 16 predicted proteins | sample 8958161 | NCBI WGS metagenome assembly JADMIO01 (sample SAMN16585339, study PRJNA669376) | soil metagenome | isolation source: Crop rotation soil | place: USA: Cullars Rotation, Alabama | collected 2011
CCGCGACTTCAAGTCACGTGAATTCCAAGCTTCGGATCCCACTGTGCTGGAAAGCAGAGGTCGGGCGGGTCGATGCCAGGGACGACCGCGGGTGGTCCGTCCTCGCCAGGAGCGGGGTGACGAACATCCTTGGCTGTATCGTAGGCAGCCGATAATTCCTGCCGCCACGCCTCGTAAGCCGCGTCGGTGCCGAACAATGCGCGCTCGATCGGCCGCAGGTCGTTCGGCACATGCGTACCGTCGCGCCACAGCCGCACGGTCCTTTCGTTGGTGCCGCATGCCCGGCCGAAGGCTTCGTTGGTCCACCGGCGACTCGGTTTGTCCGGTGTCGCGCCGGCACGCGTCCCAGTCTTCAGATGCCAGTCGAGCAGGCGCGCGAAGCTGCGGCCAGGATCGCCATCCGGAAGTTCCGGAAGAGTCCGGATCATTGCAGGAGCTTCCGCGCCGGCGGCTTTGATTTTTCCGGTTCCCTTCGACCATTGGAACGACCGTCCCGATGCAAAGGAACGGTCCCATGCTCGATCCGGTCACGACACTATATGTATCGCTGCTGTTCACCTCCGCAACCGCCGCATATGCCGCTCGCGAGGTAGGCCATGCCGCGCTGGCGCGCTGCTATGCGGCCAACAGCGTGATCTACGCGCTGCTCGGTCTCTGCCACTGCGCAGGCTTCTAATGCCATGTCCCGCAGACAAGGCCTCATGCCCACCATCATCGTGATTCCGGGCGCAGGCCCTGGGCGTAGGCCGGGCATCCACGTCGGCCCCCCGCGAGGCAAGACGTGGATGCCGCGGCCAAGCCACGGCATGACGGCGGGACCATCACGTCCCGCTGCTGCCAATCGCCAGCGCCACACAGTCCGCCATGATGCGCGCCCGGAACACGGGGTCGACCAGCGCCAGATCGACGATGTCCACCTTGTACGGCAGATCGGACTCCGACAGCGCCTCGGCGATGGCGCCGATCGTGTCCAACCCGAGCGGCTGGTGCCATTCCAGCGCCAGATCGAGATCGGAATACTGCCGAGCCCCACCGTGCGCACGCGATCCGAACACGTAGGCCCGCGCGCCTTCCGGCAGATGGGTCCGCAACACCGTGCGCAGGATCGCGGCGTGGTCATTGCGCAGGTCCAGGGCGGCGGTCATCCCAGGCGCTGCCGCAACTGGTCGCGCAGGTACTCGGCCTCGGTCAGAAAATCCGGAATCGCGGCGGCAACCTGCGCCGCTACAACGGCCGCATAGGCGTGGCTCGTCCTCGCCCGCATGTCGCGATAGCGCCGCCAAGCTGGCCAGTCGCCGCGCAACAGGCCCTGCTCGTTGCCGCTGCGAATCAGGTCCTCGAACGGCATCTGATCGTAGGCCTCGGGCGACGCCGCAACCATCCGCAGGTAGCGCCGCAGCATGCGATGGCTGATTTCGTAGGTGAACTCGAACCGCTGGATCAGGCCGTCGCGAAGCTGTTCATCGAGCGGCTCCCGGCGATGCCGTTCCAGCCCCTCGCCCAACCGCGCCACCGCATTGACCAGCGGCGCGATGTCGAGCGGTGGGACAGGATCGCTCATTCACTCCGCCGCCAGCTTCTCCGCCTCGCGCTCTGCCTTCAGCTCCGCCGCCTTCGCCTCCACCAGCTCGACGATGTGCTCCACCATGTCGGCGCTGGCGATCGTGTGGTCGGTCTTGCCAGCCGCGTAGATCATGTGACGCCCGTTGCCGCCGCCGGTCAGGCCGATATCGGTCATCAGCGCCTCGCCCGGCCCGTTCACCACGCAGCCGATGATCGACAGGGTCAGCGGAGTTTCAATGTGAGCCAGCCGGTCCTCCAGCGTGCGCACCGTCTCGATCACGTTGAAGCCCTGCCGCGCGCAGGACGGGCAGGAGATCACCTTCACCCCGCGATGGCGGATGCCCAGCGTCTTCAGCAGGTCCCAGCCGACCCGCACCTCCTCCTCGGGCTCGTCCGACAAGGACACCCGCAGCGTGTCGCCGATGCCGGCCCACAACAGGGAGCCCAGTCCCACCGCCGACTTCACCGTGCCCATCCGCCGGCCGCCCGCCTCGGTGATGCCGATATGCAGCGGGTGGTCGCACACCTCGGCCAGTTGCTGGTACGCCGCCACCGCCAGGAACACGTCGGACGCCTTCACGCTGATCTTGAAGTCGTGGAAGTCGTGCTGCTGCAGGATGTCAGCGTGATACAGCGCGCTCTCCACCAGCGCCTCGGGGTTCGGCTCGCCGTATTTCTCCAGCAGGTGCTTCTCCAGCGAGCCGGCGTTCACCCCGATCCGCATCGAGCAGCCGTGGTCGCGCGCCGCCTTCACCACCTCTTTCACCCGCTCCTGGCTGCCGATGTTGCCCGGATTGATCCGCAGGCAGGCGGCGCCACTGTCCGCCGCCTCGATCGCCCGGCGGTAGTGGAAGTGGATGTCCGCCACGATCGGCACGTTCACCTCGTGCACGATGTGCTTCAGCGCCAACGCGCTCTCCTGGTCCGGGCAGGACACCCGCACGATGTCGACGCCGGCCAGCTCTGCCCGGCGGATCTGCGCCACTGTGCCTTCGACATCGGTGGTCAGCGTGTTGGTCATCGTCTGGACCGTGATCGGTGCGCCATCACCGACCGGCACCTGCCCGACATACACGCGCCGGGACTTCCGCCGGATGATCTCCTGGTACGGCCGGTAGCTCATGAACTGGCTCTCCGTCTGCTCGCCGATAGAATGGGGGTTGCGGCGCCGCGCCGCTACTGGGGACTGGGCCGCGGCATGGCAGTGGCCGCCAGCTTGCCGTCCTTGATCAGATCCGCATCCAGCGGCAGGTCACGCCGCACCACGCCGCTGCCGCCCAGCGACGGGCTGCTGACGCCATCCACCACCAGATCGGTGCCGCCAGCATTGCCGGTGGTCAGCAGGAGGTTCGGCTTTACCGGCACCTCCCAGGTCTCGCCGGGATGCAGGATGCGGTTCAGCAGCACGGGGCCGGCACGATCGCGCACCTGCACCCAGGAATCGGCGCTGGCTCGCAGCACGATGCGCGCCTGGTCAGATGGCGGCACCATGGGCGGCGGAGCCGGCAGTGGCGTCACGGGCGCGGCCGCGGCGGAGCTTGGCGAGATCGCCAGCGCCGGCGGCGCCTCCACCTGCTGCACCGGGGTCACTTCCACCGGGGGTGCTACTGGAACGATCACGCGCGCCGGCGGTGTGGCCTGTTCGGCCAGCGAGGCCAGGCGCGTGGGGACCTGCGTGCTGGTTTCCGCCGGCAGCCGACCCTCGCCCGACAGCCGGTACCAGCCGGCGTAGGCACCCGCCACCAACAGGACGCCGAGAAGTACAACGGCGCCCGCCGGCACGCCGCGCTCCGGCACTGGCATGGGAAATGCCAGCTCGGTCTTCTGATTCACTGACGCGGCCTCGGCCTTGAAGCGGCGGGTGATCTCGTTCGGGTCCAGACCCAGCGCGCCCGCATAGGTACGCAGGAAACCCAACGCATAGGCATTGCCAGGCAGGTCGCCGATCCGGCCGGCTTCCAAAGCCTCAAGATAGCTCAGCCGGATGCGAAGCGCCCCGGCGATCTCCGGCAGTGACCAGCCCACGCGCTCCCGCGCTGACCTCAAGTCCGCCCCAGCCCGGATCGCGACCGGCGCCGTTTCGTCCTGATCGATTGCGGAAGACATCATGGTCCGGCTTTCCGCCAGTCTTGATCTGCGTTCCTGCAGCACGGTGACCCCGTTCCCGCGAGCTGGTAGACTGCCAACGCTCCTACACTGCCTCGGTTCGCCCGCGCAGTCGAATCGTCATTGCATGTGCGAGCGAAATTAAATCGTTTTGTCAGACCGGTAGCCCATGTTCACGCGCCCAGACGCTGATCGGCTCGCGCAGACTGGCGGACCCTGAGGTGTTGCGGCGGATCGCCGACAACACCGGACGGAACGCGGCCAAGTCCAGTTGAGCCAATAACGCCTTGGTCGGCAGTATGCCGGAGGCCGGCATGGACAGATTAGTGAACCCCAGTCCGACAAGGGTTAACGCCTCCAGGGGCCGCGCTGCGGCCTCACCACACAGCGAAACCGGAACGCCGGCCCCACCCTTCGCCAGCCGTGCCGCGATCAGCAGGTGCTCCAGCAGCAGCAGCACCGGCTGCGACAGCAGGTCGTAGCGATTGAATAACGACGGCGTGCCGCGGTCGGCGGCAAACAGGAACTGCAGCAGGTCATTCGAACCAACTGAAACGAAATCCACCTCACGCAGCAGCTCGTCGAGCTGCCACATCAGCGCCGGCACCTCCAGCATAGTGCCGATCGACAACCGCTCCGGCGCTGGCCGCATCCGCCGCGCCTCCGCCTGCAGCAGCGACCGCGCGGCGCGGAATTCTGCCACGGTGGCGACCATTGGAAACATCACCGACAGTGGCCGGCCGCCGGCGGCGAGCAGCAGCGCGCGCAACTGGCGGCGCAGCAGCGCCGGGCGGTCCAGCCCGATACGCAGCGAGCGCCAGCCCATCGCCGGGTTCTCCTCCTCCGGCGCATCACCCGGCAGCAGTTTGTCGGCACCCAGGTCCAGTGTACGGAACAGCACCGGCCGCCCGCACGCCGCGTCCAGCACCCGGGCGTAGCTCGCCGCCTGCTCTGCCACATCGGCGATCGCTCCGCGGGCCAGCATGCCGATCTCGGTGCGGTACAGCCCGATGCCTTCCGCCCCGGTGGTATCCAGCTGCGCCACCTCCATGGTCAGTCCGATGTTCAGCATCAGGCTGATGTGGGTGCCGTCGGCGGTGGCCGCGGGCCGGTCGCGTAGCGGCGCCCAGCCGGCCTCCATTGCGCTCCTGGCTTCCAGCTCACGCAGATATGCTGTCCGGACGTCGACGTCCGGACGCAGCACAAGCTGGCCGTCGTCGGCATCGACCACCGCTTCATCACCCGGTTCCGCGGCCTCCAGCATGCCGCGGGTACCGCCGATCGACGGCAATCCAAGGGCGCGGGCCAGGATCGCGGCGTGGCTGGCGGGGCTGGCCTCCTCGACCGCCACGCCAGCAATCCCGGCCGCGTGCCAGTCCAGCAATTCGGCCGGCCCCAGCCGGCGGGCCAGCAGGATGGCACCCGGCGGCACAACCGGACGTGGTTCCTCACCAGCCAGCGCGGCCAGCAGGCGCCCGGCCAGGTCCTCCAGGTCGGCAAGCCGTTCCCGCAGATAGGGATCGGTGATGCGGCGCATCCTGTCGTGCAGCTCGCCCGCCACCCGTTGCACGGATGCCTCAGCCGACAACCCGCTGCGGATCACCTCCGCCACGCGCTTCAACCACCCGGCATCGGCGGCGATGAGCCGGTAGGCATCCAACACCTCACGCGATGCGGACGCGTCGACACCGTCGGTCAAGCCGTCCGGCACACCGGCGATCAGCTCATCCAGACCCTGCTGCATACGCTGCGACGCCTCGTGCAGCCGCGCCAGCTCAGCGTCCGGATCGTCGGCCAGCAGGCGCAGCGTCCGCCGGCGGCTACCATGCAACACGACCGGTCCGATCGCGATGCCAGGCACCAGCGATGAACCGGCGAACACACGTGGCACGGTGGCCGCGACGCCTTCACCGGCGCTGTCCGAGGCCCCGGACGATGCCAGGACCTCCGCCAGGAGCATCGCCACCGTCTCGAGTTCGTCCACCTCTTCGTCGGAATAGCCGCGCGGGTTGCGATTCTGCACCGCCACCACGCCCAGCGTGCGGCCGGCGCGCCGCACCGGCACCGCGAGCATGGAGGCGAACGGCTCCTCATCGGTCTCCGGCCGATAGGCGAAGGCCGGATGGTTCTGCGCGTCTGGCAGGTTCATCACCTGCACGGTCGCGGCGCACAGGCCGACGATGCCTTCACCGACCCGCAGCCGAGTACGGCCGACGGCCGTCGGATTGAGCCCTTCGGTGGCGACCAGCTCCAGGATCTCACCGGGCCGCGCGGCGTACACCGAGCAGACCTCGCTCACCAGCTCCGCCGCCACCAGGTGCACGAGTTCCTGCAACGGCGCGGAACCATGCGCCATTGTCTCACGGAGTCGGGCCAGCAGGCGGCGGGGCGCGGGCATCGGCGGCGATCAGTGGAGGCACGGGTGGATGGTCATCCGCTCACCCGCCGGCGCCCCACCAGCGCCGAGATAGCCTGCTCCACCATCTCGGCAATGATTGCCGCGGTCGGTTGCTCGCTGGTGACCATGCCGACCGATTGGCCAGCCATCACCGAGCCATTCTCCACGTCACCATCGATCACCGCGCGGCGCAGTGCGCCGGCCCAGAAATGTTCGATCGCGAGCTGCGCGGCTTCCTTGGTCAGTTCGCCAGCCTCGAACCGATCGCGCGTCTCCGCCTGGAAGCGCAGAAAGCGCTTGACGCCCTCGTTGACCAGTCCGCGCACCGGGATGACCGGGAACCGCTCATCGAGCTGCACCGACGGCACCGCATCGCGTGCCGCAGCGCGGATGAACGCGCGCTTGAAATTGGCATGGGCGATCGACTCGGTGGCGGCGGCAAACCGCGTGCCGAGTTGTGCGCCCGAGGCGCCCATCTCCAGCAGCGCCAGGATCGCGTCGCCGCGGCCCAGCCCGCCGGCCACGAACACCGGCACGTCATGAATATGCGGCAGGATCTCCTGCGCCAGGACCATCAGCGACACCGGGCCGATATGCCCGCCGGCCTCGGATCCTTCGATCACCAACGCGTCCGCGCCGGAGCGGACCAATCGCTTTGCCAGCACCAGCGCCGGGGTGAACGCGATCAGCTTCGCCCCGCCGTCCTTCACTGCACGGACCGCCGCGCCGGGCGGAATGCCGCCGGCCAGCACGATATGCCCCACCCGCGCCTCCAGGCAGACCCGGATCAGGTCGTCCAGCCGCGGGTGCATGGTGATCAGGTTGACGCCGAATGGCTGATCGGTGAGTGCCTGCGTGCCAGCAATCTCGGCCGCCAGCACGTCTGGCTCCATCGAACCGCAGGCGACCACACCGAACCCGCCGGCGTTGGAAATCGCCGACACCAGGTGCCGCTCGCTCACCCAGCTCATCGCCCCGCCCATAATCGCGAAGCGGCAGCCGAGGAACGCGGTCCCGCGCGCCCACAGCCGGTCCAGCTCCGCCCGCGCGGCGACGTCGGGTGTGGTGATATCAGGCGGCATCGAGACCATAGGCCGTATGCAGCGCGCGCACCGCCAGCTCGGTATATTCGGCCGCCACCAGCACACTGACCTTGATCTCGCTGGTGGAGATCACCTGGATGTTGATCGCTTTGTCCGCCAGCGCGCGGAACATCGTGTTGGCGACTCCGGCGTGGCTGCGCATGCCGACGCCCACCACGCTGATCTTCGCCACATCCGGATCCGCCAGCACCTCGGTGAAGCCGATCTGCGGCCGCGCCTCGTCAAGCGTCACCCGCGCCCGCGGAAGATCGGCCTTGCTGACGGTGAAGGTCATGTCGGTCATGCCGTCGGCGGATACGTTCTGCACGATCATGTCGACGTTGATATTGTGATCCGACAGGGTGCCGAACACCGCGGCGGCGATGCCAGGCCGATCCGGCACCCGCCGCAGCGTGATCTTTGCGTCGTCCCGCGAATAAGCGATGCCGGATACATTCTGCTTTTCCACAATCTCGTCCTCATCCACGACCAATGTGCCTGGTGCGTCGGCAAAGCTTGACAACACCTGGACCCGCACGCGCTCGTTCATCGCCAGCTCGACGCTACGCGTCTGCAGCACCTTGGCGCCAACCGACGCCAGCTCCAGCATCTCTTCGTAGGCGATCCGCGCCAGTTTCCGGGCACGAGGAACAATGCGCGGATCCGTGGTGTAGACACCATCGACGTCGGTATAGATGTCGCAACGGTCCGCCTTCAGCGCCGCGGCCAACGCCACCGCCGATGTGTCGGACCCGCCGCGGCCGAGCGTGGTGATGCGGTTGTCGGTACCAACGCCCTGGAAACCGGACACCACGGCGACCTGCCCCGCCTGCATGCGGCGGATCAACTCGCCGCCCTCGATCCCGGCGATCCGCGCCTTGCCGTGCGCGTTGTCGGTGCGGATTGGAATCTGCCAGCCCTGCCAGGAGCGCGCTTCGACGCCCAGCTCCTGCAAGGCGATCGATAGCAGTCCGGTGGTAACCTGTTCCCCGGTTGCAACCACGGTGTCGTATTCCCGCGCATCGTGCAGGAGAGACAGGCCCTGGCAATAGGCCACCAGCTGGTTGGTAACGCCCGCCATGGCGGAGACCACGACGGCGACCTCGTTCCCCGCGTCGACCTCGCGCTTGACGCGGGTCGCGACGTTGCGGATGCGGTCGAGGTCGGCGACAGAGGTGCCGCCGAACTTCATCACGATGCGTGACATCGGTCCCAGTTGTCAGTGGTCGGTTGCGGGTGGTCATACTGGCGTGGGACAGCAGGGGCAACCATGGCGGGTATGACGGTTTCGCCGGAGGAGGTTGCGCGTTTCGATGCGCTCGCCGGGAGCTGGTGGGATCCGGACGGTCCAATGCGCCCGCTGCACCGGATGAACCCGGTCCGGGTGGAATGGATCGCCGGAAGGATCGCCGCTTCGCCCGGAGGCAATGGTATCCTCGACATCGGCTGTGGTGCCGGACTCGCCGCCGAGGCGCTGGCCCGCCGCGGCTTCCAGGTACTCGGCCTCGATGCGGCCGGCGCGGCGATCGAGGCGGCGCGGGCCCATGCCGCCACCCAAAGCCTGCGGTTAACCTACCGCACGGGGGTCGCCGAGGACCTGCTGACCGAGGGTTTGCGCTTTCCGGTGATCACTGCCCTCGAGGTCATTGAACACGTGCCCGACCCCGCCGCATTCCTGGCCACCCTGGCGGCATTGCTGGAACCCGGAGGCTGTTTGTTCCTGTCCACACTCAACCGGACGCCGCAGTCGTTCCTGGCCGCCAAGGTCGGCGCGGAATACCTGCTGCGCTGGTTGCCAGTCGGCACGCACGACTGGCGCAGATTCATCACCCCGGCCGAACTTGGCGCCATGCTGCGCCAGGCGGGGCTGCGCGTTTCCACCATCACGGGACTTGTCGCCGACCCGCTGAGCGGGCAATGGAGGACCAGCCGCAACCTGACGGTGAACTACCTTCTCGCTGCCGAGGGCTGAGCCGTGACTGATGAGGTTGTCGAATCCCTGCCTGTCGGCACCTTCTCCGGCGTCGATCCGCAGGATGCGGAGCGCTACCTGCTGGCGCTCGCGGCGATCAACCTCAGCGTCTATGACTGGAATATCGAAACCGGCACGATCGAACATCCGCCTCTCGGGCGCGAGGTCAGGCGGCGCTGGGCGGAACAGCCGCGCTCCGCGGACGGCTGGTCTAGCGTGCTGCACCCCGACGATTTGGCGGGCTACCACGCGGCACTGCTGGCCCATATCAAAGGCGAGACGCCGCGTCTGGAGTGCGAATATCGCTATCGCGGCGCCGCGGGCGAATGGCGCTGGGTACGGCAGTACGGCATTGCGCTGCGCCGGCCGAACGGCCGTGCCTATCGCATGGTCGGCGCCACCACGGATATCACCGAGATCAAGCAGCGGGAGGTCGAGCTGGCGGCCGCCCGTGCAGAAGCTGAGCACACTCGCAAGCATATGCAGGAACTGCTCGACAACATGCGCGACGGCGTGGGATCGGCCAGGGCGAACGGCAACTACATCACCTCCAACCAGGCGATGTTCGAGCTGGTGAACATCCCGCGCGATCAGATTGTCGCGCTGCGCACCATGCAGAACATCTGGCGCTATCAGTACGAGAACAACCTGGTGCCGCGCACCGCCGCGACCGCTGATGAGCACGTCGCTGCGCAGTTCGAGCTGTTCACGCGCGGCGACGGCTCACCGCAGATCCGCCAGCGGCCGGATGGCACCTGGGTGGAACGCTCCTTCCAGCGCATGCCGGACGACAGCCGCCTGGTGGTGGTGCGCGATATCACCGAGCTGAAGCAGCGTGAGTCGGAACTGGCGCGCGAACGCGATGCCGCGCAGGTGGCGAACCAGGCGAAGTCCACCTTCCTCGCCACCATGAGCCACGAGATCCGTACGCCGATGAACGGCGTACTCGGCATGCTCGAGGTGCTCGAACATCAGGGCCTCAGCGAAACCCAGCGTGCCATCGTCGCGACCATGCGCTCATCGGCATCGGCACTGCTGCGCATCATCGACGACGTGCTGGACTTCTCGCGGATCGAGGCGGGGCGGCTGGACCTGGAAGAGGCGCCGTTCAAACTGTCCGAGCTGGTGAACGGAACGGTGGAGGCGCTGCGGCAGCAGGCGCTCGACAAGTCCCTGCGGCTGACCGCCGAACTGGCACCAGGTTCGGCCGATGCCCTGATCGGCGACCCGGTGCGCGTGCGACAGATCTTGTTCAACCTGCTGGGCAATGCGCTCAAATTCACCCAAACCGGTAGCATTCACGTGCGCGCTGCAGCCATGCCGCTGGGCGAGGGGCACTGCAACGTGACGCTGACCGTGATCGACACCGGGATCGGGATCGGTGCGGTCGAACGGGCGCGGCTGTTCCAGCCATTCGCCCAGGCCGACAGCTCGACCACACGGCGGTTCGGCGGCAGCGGTCTGGGCCTCTCCATTGTGCGGCGATTGGCGCAATTGATGGGCGGCGATGTTCAGGTGCAGAGCAAACTGGGCATCGGTTCGGAATTCACCGTCACGCTGCACCTGCGTGCCGCACCGCTCGGCCTTGCATCCCCGACAGCCGATGCGCCACGCGCGCTGCCGCTGGCGGGCGTGGCCGGCGGCAGCGTGCTGGTGGTCGACGACCATCCGGTGAACCGCCAGGTGCTGATGGGCCAACTCGGCCTTCTCGGCCTCAGGGTGGATACCGCGGTCGATGGGATTGACGCGCTGACGCTATGGCAACCTGGCCGCTATGCCGTGGTCCTGGCGGACATGCACATGCCGAAGATGGACGGCTATGCGCTCACCGCGGAAATCCGTGCGCGCGAAGCCGCTTCAGGTGCCGCACGCACACCGATCATCGCGGTCACCGCAAACGCGATGCGCGGCGAGCAGGAACGGTGCCTGGAAGCCGGCATGGACGCGTATCTGGCCAAGCCGGTGGCGATCTCTCGGTTGGCCGAGACGCTGGGCCGCTGGATCGCCTTGACGCCGCCGCCTGATCCGCCGTCCCCGGTGGTCGATCGGGTGATGCTGCGCACCTGGCTGGGCGACGATGAGGCAACGTTGCATTCGGTGCTGGAGGAATTCCTGGCCACCGCGCGCAACAACGCGCGAGAGATCGAGGTGGCGCTGGCCGGCGCCGACATGCCGGCTGCGGTCATGGCGGCGCACAACCTGCGGGGTGGCGCACTGTCGGTTGGCGCACATGCCTTGGCGAAGGCGGCCGGAGCGCTGGAGGCTGCGGCTCGACCAGGGGCCGATGTGGCGTGTCAGGATATGCTGGCTCCGCTGGCGCGGGAACTGGAGCGAGCGGCGGACGATATCCAGAGCCAATCGATCCGCAGCCCATCAGCCTAACCGCGCACGGAACAATCACCCGTCGGCGCGAGGGACCCAGGGAATCCGCGCGACCTCGATGCCCTCTTCAGCCAGTGCTTCCGCCTGCTCGGGACTGGTCTCGCCGTAGATGCCGCGCCTGTCGCCTTCCCCGCGGTGGATCTTGCGCGCCTCCTCGGCGAACTGCGGACCGACATAGTCGCAGTTCTTCTCTACCTCGGCCCGCATCCTCTGCAGCATGGCGCGCATCTGCGCCGGCATCGGTCCCCCGGCGACAGCGGCTGGAGACGGAGGTTCCGGCTTCGGCTCAGGCGTGGGAACCGGCACGACCGCGTTGCCCTTCTTCGGCACCGCCGGACGCATCAGCGCGCGCTCGACCTTCACATCGCCGCAATGCGGGCATTCCACCAGGCCGCGCTTCGCCAGCCGGTCGAATGCGGCGCTGTCCTTGAACCAGCCGTCGAACGCATGGTCGGCGCTGCAGCGCAAATCGTAATGGATCATCGCGATCCCCTAGATGGCGAATTTTGGCACTCGGGACAAGAGAGTGCCAAGGGTTAATCCGCCCGCAGCAGCGGATCGAGCTTCCCGGACCGGTCCAAGGCCAGCAAGTCGTCGCAACCGCCGATGTGCCGCCCGCCGATGAAGATCTGCGGCACCGTCGTACGTCCGCCTGAGCGGCGGATCGAATCCTGCCTCTCGGCTGAACCATGCGGCGCGTCGATCTCGCGGAATTCCGCACCCTTGCTGCTCAGCAGGTGCATCGCCCGCGCGCAGAATGGGCACCAGGGTTGGGTGTAGATCTCGATCTCTGGCATTTCGGACTCCTTGCCGGAACAGACTCGGGTCTCAGCGCGCCTCGCGCAAGGCCTTCAGTGCGCCGAGCGACAGGCCGCTGTTCGCCAGCTCGAAAGTGCGGCGATTGACCCGCACCCTTATCGTCGATGCCTCTTTCACGTCATGCTCGGCCAGGTCGAGGAAGAAGGCGTGGTTGCCATTGCCCAGGCCGGCGGCGAGCAGGTCGCCCCGGAACTCGCCGGCCTGGAAGGTCGCGGCCAACTTGTTGTCGATCAGCAGGTCGAGCTGCACCGGTGCCAGATTGCCGACATGGCGCGCCCAGCCGAACAGCCGGCCATCCAGCACGCCCTCCAGATGACCCTCGAACGCGCGCTTCGACGTCATGACGTATTGCGTGCGGTTGGGTTGTACGTGGCGCAGCAGCTCGGTGCGCTTCGCCTCTTCCAGCTCCAGGCCACAGAAGACGAGTACGTTCTCGATGAACACGCGCGGGAACACCAGCGCCTTCTCGTAGCTCAGGAAGAGGAACGGCAGTTGCGACGCGCGGGCGAACTGCGCCAGCGAATGCATCGCCGCCGCGGCCTCGATGACCGCCTCGGTGCCGTCCGCCTGCTCCGACAGCGCATTGCGCGCACCGACCGCGACGGGATCACGGAAGATCGCCAGCAGATGCGGATTGCGGAAGCGGTCCAGCTCGTTGTGCTGCAGGAAGTGGTGCAGGTCGGGCATCTTGAAGCCCCAGACCGGCGCCTTGGCATTCTGCCGCTCGATCAGCGCGTCCAGCCGGAACAGGTCACGGGCGCGCAGCATCTGGGTGATCTCAGCGTCCTCGTTGATCGGCTCGTAGACATGATCGCCCATCGGCACGCCGGCGCCCTGCAACAGCGCGGCCAGCATGCTGGTGCCGGAGCGAGCGAGGCCGGTGACCAGCAGCGTCTTCTCCGAGCTGGCGCGCTTGCGGCCCCGGACCGGGATGGTCCGCGCGATGACGCCCTGGTTGAGGATCGAGCCCGGATCGAAGCTGTTGGTGTCGTCTTTCTTGGCCATCACAAAGGAATAGCGAGCAGCGTGTCGATCCGCGAACTGTCGCACACAACGATGCGTTCGGCGAAGCGCAGAGTTCCCGCCTCATCGTGCACGCGGTCAAGATAGACACCGGTCGCAAACAGGTCCATGCGGCCGTCGCGCATGGTGCGCACCACCAGGAACGGCGTTTCGGCGGTGATGCCGTCGCCCGGCTTCAACGCCGGCATGCCGATGATATGCCGGTAGCTTTGGCGCTCGTAGATGTTGGCCTCGCGCAACGCGGCGACACGGTCGGTCAGCATGGCGCGCGAGTCGGCGTAGACCAGACCGGCGGCGTAGCCGCGGCGATGGTTGTCAGCGGTGGTGATCTTGTAGAGGCAGGTCTCCAGGAACAGCCCGGGCCATTCCTCCAGCCGGTCGGCGTCGATGCAGCTCGCGTAGGTGGTATTCAGCGCGGACAGGCGGAACAGCGTTTCGGCGCCGAACATCACAGGCCCATGTGCATACGGTACGCCTTCCAGAAGCCGCGCACCGACGCCTCGGTTGCCCGCGTCTCCTGCGTCTCGGCGCCGGAGCCGCCCATCTCCACCACCGACAACTCGTCCGTCGCGGCGGCGATGCCGCGCTGCACGAAGCCGCCGACCGCGCCATCCTCCATCGAGACGTAGCCAGCCGGACCGACCAGGTTGTTCTGCTTCAATCGGTGCGCGCGCAGCTCCGGCGAGTCATCGACGAAGCCGAGATAGGTCCAGTTCAGGTCGGTCGCGTCGACGCCGCGCGGCACGATCTGCCGCACCGCGATCGCGTTGTGCACCTGTTGCAGAATGAAGCCGGGGAAGATCGACAGGATCTGCAACTGGATGTCGTCGTGGAACTCGTCGTGCATGCCAAGCAGGCTGGGATCGGCGAGCTGGAATTCCGCCTTCTCCGACCGCATCCCCTGATACGTGGTGTCCGGGCCCTTCGGCGGTGCCAGCGTGGCGGATGCGTGGTGCTCGCCGGTCTCGCTCACCAGGACGCCGCCGCCAGAGCTCAGGCGGGTGATGCGGAAGGTGGCGAAGAACAGATGCAGCAGGCTGGCGTGGTAGGTGTCGCGCACGTTCTCGAAGTAGAGCTTCCAGTTGTTCGGCAGCGCCTGGGTGAAGCGGCCAATCACTTCCAGCCGGCGGTTGCCGAGTACGCGGCGGACCCGGTTGACGATGGCGGGACCGAGCCAGGCTTCAAAGTCCGGTGCATCGGGTGACAACGTGCCGAACACCATGCCGCAAAAGCTGGTGACGCGAAGCTGGCGTGGACCGTGCTGCGACATGTCGAAGCCGGCGGGCATGCCGCCTTTGCCGTTCACGCCGCGCGCGAACGCGATCGATCGCAGGTTGCCGCGCAGGTCGTAGCGCCAGGAGTGGTAGACGCACTGGAAGTCCTTCACGCTGCCGCAGTCGTCCAGGCAGATCAGGGCGCCACGGTGCGCGCAGCGGTTCTCAAAGGCGGCCAGCTCGCCGTCCTCCGCGCGCGCCACCACGACCGGCATCGTGCCGACGAAGGTGGTGCGATAGTCGCCGATGTTGGCAAGGTCGTTGTCCAGGCACAGGTAGTTCCACACCGGGCCTTCGAACACGCGCTTCTGCTCCAGCGCGAGCACGTCGCTGTCGGTGTAGACCCAGTAAGGGATGCGGGTCAGGCCGGCCGGCCAGATGCGATCGGTGACTGCGTCCATGACTAGCCTCTCTTTCCAGCCCGGCGACTTCAGTTCAGCCTCGGGTCCGGCACCCGCGCTGCCGCCAGAACATCGACTGAAGCGACGCCGGCGGCAAGCAATACCGCGGCGCAGGCATTCACCGTGGCCCCCGACGTGACGACGTCATCGATCAGCAGCACACGCTTCCCGCTCAATCGAGCGGCACGCGACGGCTGCACCGCGAACGCGCCCGCCACTTCCGCCGCCCGCTCCATTGCCGATTTCTCGCCCAGCGATGCGGTCGCCCGCCGCCGCACCAGGGCATCCGGCAAGCACGGACGGCCGGCGATCCGCGCCACCGCCCGCGCCAGCAGCGCCGCCTGGTTGTAGCGGCGGCGGAACAGCCGCCAGCGGTGCAGCGGCACCGGCACCAGCAGGTCCGACTCAGCCAGCAGCGTCGCGCCGGCGCGCGCCATCTGCGGCGCCAGCACCGCGGTGAGTTCCGTGCGGTCGGCGTGCTTGAACGGCAGGATCAGCCGCCTGCCTTGCGCGTCGTATCGCAGGGCCTTTCCAGCACATTGGGATCCTAAGCTTAGAATTCCACGTGGACAAGTTGTCGCGG
>JADMIO011227329.1_pt1 | contig 15603 bp, 17 predicted proteins | sample 8958161 | NCBI WGS metagenome assembly JADMIO01 (sample SAMN16585339, study PRJNA669376) | soil metagenome | isolation source: Crop rotation soil | place: USA: Cullars Rotation, Alabama | collected 2011
GCGCTGCACTTCGGCCACACCGAGGTCGCGGAGCTGCTGGCGAGCCGCGGCGCGAAAACGGACCTGCGCTTCGACGCGGGTCTCGGCCGTCTGGACGCCGTGGAGCGCTGGTTCGGGCCCACGGGCTCGCTCCTGCCGGGCGCGGGCGCGCTCGTGGATCCGTACGCGCTCGAGCACAAGATGCGCGGCGAATCGCCGTTCCGCTGCGAGCGCACGCGCGCCAATGTGTTGAGCCAGGCGTTGTACTTCGCGTGCACGCACGGCCGGCTCGACGTGGCCGAATTCCTTCTCGCGCAGGGCGCCGAGATCGACGCGATCGTGCCCGGCCTGGACTACCGCGGCACCGTGCTGCACCGCGCCGTGCAGCTCGGTGCCGCGGGCCCCGTCAACGCGGAGCAGGTCGTGCGCTTCCTGCACGCGCACGGCGCGAGCCTGGACGCGCGCGACGAGGCGTACCACGGCACGCCGCTCGGCTGGGCCCGGCACGCCGGCCGCCACGAGACCGTGGAGCTGCTGCGCTCGCTCGGCGCGAGGAGCTGAGCGGTGTCACCACACGAACGGCACGAGCCTCTTCGTGCGCCGCATGTAGTCCGGGTAGACGTCGGGGAACAGTCGCCCCATGTCCCGCTCCTCGCGAAACGCGCTCACCACGAAGTACGGGATCAGCACCGCGGCGCCCACGACGGCGGGCGGAAACACGAGCGCGCTGCCGATCAGCATCGCCGACACGCCGGTGTAGATCGGGTGGCGCACGAACGCGTACGGCCCGCGCGTCACTAGCGCCGTCTGCTCGCCCACCGTCATCGGCATGCCCCAGCTGCGGCCCATCGTGAAGCGCGCCCAGCTGGCGAACAGCACGCCGAGCACGCAGAGAGCCGCACCGGCGAGCGCCACTGGCGCGCGGTAGCCGCCGAAAGTGACCGTGGGAAAACGATCGCCGTAACGCAGGCTCAACGCGGCGATCACCACGAGCCCGAGCCGCAGCAGCGCGCGCGCCGGCGACGACTGGCGCGCGCCGGGGCGCGCGATCAACGCGGCCAGAAACCAGATCGCGATGAACGCCAACCAGGACAGCGAAACGATTCTTCCGTAAGTCGCCAGGGTCATCGTAGCGGCTCGCCTCGTGCGGTGATTGCGAAGGCGCATCTTCGCACGCCCGCGGCCCCGCGACATTCGAACGCGCAAATCGGGTGCCGCGACACACCGGCCGTTCGCTAGACTCGCGTCATGAGCAATGCGGATACTTCGATCGCCGCCCGCGTCGCCGCTCGCGATTGGCAGCGTGCCGCCGCCGCGCTCGACGAGGGCGGCTGGGCGCCGCTCCCGAGCCTGCTCGCCGCCGCCGAGTGCGACGCGCTCAAGGCGCTCTACGCGAACGACGCGCTTTTTCGCAGCCGCGTGGTGATGGCCCGCCACGGTTACGGCCGCGGCGAGTACAAGTACTTCGCGTATCCGTTGCCGCCGCTCGTGGCCGAGCTGCGCGCGGCGCTTTACGAGCCGCTCGCGCCGATCGCGAACCGGTGGTGCGAGCTGCTCGCGAGCGACGTGCGCTATCCCGCTCGGCACCAGCAGTTCATCGAGCGCTGCCACGGCGCCGGCCAAACGCGGCCCACGCCGTTGCTGCTCGAGTACGGCGCCGACGATTACAACTGTCTGCACCAGGACCTCTACGGCGAGCACGTGTTCCCCCTGCAGGCCGTGTTTCTGTTGTCCGAGCCCGGCGCGGACTTCACCGGCGGCGAATTCGTTCTCACCGAGCAGCGGCCGCGCATGCAATCGCGCGTGGAGGTGGTGCCGCTCGCCAAGGGCGACGGCGCCATCTTCGCCGTGGCGCAACGGCCGCGCCAAGGCGCACGCGGCCATCACCGCGTGACGATGCGGCACGGCGCGAGCCGCATCCGCTCGGGGCAGCGCTATACGGCGGGCGTGATATTCCACGACGCGCGTTGAGAGCACCGCGATGAAGCGCAACGCCCAGGGCCACGCTCAGCGGGCAGTGCCGGCCCCCGGCTTCGAGCACCCGAGCCTTCGGTGCCCTCCCTAGCGCTGCGTGCCGCGCCCGGAGCGCTACACTCCTCGCATGCGCGCGAAACAACCGGACTTGTTCGCGGCGGCGGCGCCTCGAGGCTTCGTGTACGCCGAGGAATTTCTAGCGGCGGAGGAAGAGGCCGAGCTGTTGCGCGCGGTGCGCGCGTTACCGTTCGAGCAGGCGCGCTACAAGGAGTGGACCGCCCGGCGCCGCGTGGTGAGCTACGGCGGCCGCTACGACTTCGGCGTCAACGAGCTCGAGCCGGCGCCGCCGGTTCCGTCCAGCCTCGACGGCCTCCGCAACCGCGTCGCGAGTTGGAGCTGCGTGCCGGCCGCGCGCTTCACGCACGCGGCCGTTGCGGAGTATCGGCCCGGCACTCCGCTCGGTTGGCACCGCGACGTGCCGCAGTTCGAGATCGTGGTGGGCGTGTCGCTCGCCGGCGCCGCGCGCATGCGTTTTCGCCGTTATCCGCACGTGAAGGGCAGCCGTGCGCCGACCGTGGATGTGGAGCTCGCGCCGCGATCGATCTACGTGCTGCGTGACGCAGCACGTTGGGAATGGCAGCACGCGATCGCTCCCACCACCGAGCTTCGCTACTCGATCACCTTCAGAACGCTGCGATCACGCGCGTCGCCTTCACGATAGCGCCGTCGACGTCGAGACAGCATCGAGAGAGCGCGTTCGGTTTTTTGTTGAATTTGCCGTTGACATGCTCGCGCGCAAGCGTATAGTCGCGCGCCCATGTTCAAGCCAGCAGCACAACACGCAACGTTTGCAGCACCGTTCTTGGAACGGTGCGCGGCGCTCGCGTACGTCGATTCCACGCGAATCGACTCGCTTGCGCTAGACGATGCAGGTGATCGGATGCGCTGAGCCTCTTGGGACAATCTCGCTGGAGGTTCGGCAAAGATCGCGAACCTTTCAGCGGCAGCAATAAGCCCTGGTCGGTTTGCGCTGACCGGGGTTTTTTTTCGCTGCGATAGCTCAAAGGTCAGAGCGCCGGACTGTCGATCCGGAAGATGTCGGTTCGAGTCCGTCTCGCAGCGCCAACTTTCTTCACAGAGGAGGCGCCATGAACATCACAGAGATCGTGAAGCACAACACCGTGCGCTTCGTGCGCTATCGGCAAGGCTACGCGTACTACGGCGTGAACGTGCCGGGCCAAGGCGAGCACGTATTCCCCGTGCCGCTCGCCGACGTGGGCGATGCCACGCTCGAGCACGAGGACAAGGCGATCTTGTTCATGCGCTACATCCGCAAAGCGATCGAGGAGCGCACGTTCGTGCGGCGCGCGTAACTCCGAAGAAGGTCGGCACCTCTCGGTATTCGGCGGGCTCGACGCGGTGTTGAACGAGCCAGATCGGGTGAAGCAGCGAGCTCGACATCGCGCAGGGAGGGCGGCGCGGTCCGCCCTCCCCTTGCCTAGTCGAGACTCGCTACATCGGGCAGCGCCCCGGCTTCACGGTGACCTTCTTCAGGGCAAAGTGAACGAGCCCCCCGAGCCAGCTCTCGATGGGGTCGCCCGCCTTCTCCATGCGGACTTTCTGGAGCTGGCCGGTGCTGCCGGACGCCATGGACTCGGCCGTGATCGAGAAGTCCTGGATCGCGCTGTCCCCGTGAATGACGTCGAGCGTCTTGCTGAAGAAATAGAAGCCGAGAGAGTCCCTGTAGTCGGTCAGCACTCCGTTGCGATGTAGAAGACGTTCCTCGTCATCCAGAATGCTGAAAACGTCGCCGTTATCCACCGAGTTGTCGGCCAATGAGAGATGGTCGGTCGACGTGCCGGGCACGCGCGTAAAGCCGCTCACAAAGGATGGAATGCCGTGGCCATCCGCGACGTGGCTGGCGACCGACTGATCGGCCGGGTACAGGTCCGGAGGCAGCTTGCGCAGATCGACGCGAAGGGTGCCGGAGATCGAGTCGCCGATATCGGGGGCGCCGGGGAAGCCGCGCGGCCCCCAAGGATCTATGCCGTTCACGGTGCCTTCGTAGGTCACGGTCAAAAAATCGTAGGAGATGGGATTGGCCGGGGCGGTCAGGGGCGCCGCCAAGATCGCTGTCGCGACGAGTATCGAGCGCATGAATCACCTCTTGTCGGCCGGATGCCGCGGCGAATGAATGCAAGCCTCATGCCGGCAGCAGGGTGGTGCGTATGGGCAGCCGAATCGAGCCGCCTGCGGCGAATCCGAGCTGGTCGAGAACCACGCGTTTCCCGGTTCGAGCTCGAGGACGGCTAACGACTTTGTCCGGCGTGGTTCAGGTGTGCGCGCCGGCGGCCGCATCGGGTGCTACGTGGGTCCTCGTGTCGACCCGCGTGGCGAACGAGGACAGCGCGCCGAGCGAGAATTCCGCGTCCCAGCGCAATGCTGTGCCGTCGTAGGTCACGCGCAGCACGTCCGGATTGCGGATTGCGCACGCGTGCTCGAAGGCGAAGCGGCGATCGATGTGCTGCAACAGCAGGCCGATCACGTTGCCGTGCGACGAAACCGCGAGCGTGCGCGCCTGCGACGCCGCTAATAGCTGCAACGTGGCTTCGTACATCCTCGCCTGCGCCTGCCGCGACGACTCGCCGTCGTGAAACGCGAAGTCGAAATCGGCCCACGCCCTCTTCCAGACCGTGTCCCAATCGTGCACCGGGTCGCTCGTGAAACAACGTTCGCGCAAGCCGTGCACGTGGTTGACGGCCAATCCGGCGCGCGCGGCAAACGGGCCGACCGTGTCCAAGCAGCGGCGAAACGGGCTCGAGTGCACCTCTTCGATGCCGAGATCGAGCAACGCATGGCTCAGCGCGGCCGCCTGCCGCTGGCCCGTGGGCGTGAGCGGGCGATCCTCGTCGCGCTCGTCGGGGACGTAGCGCGTCTGGGCGTGGCGGATGAGGTAGATCTGGCGCACGTTTCCGCGGAAACGTCCGAGCCTAGTGCGGCTGCTCGTTGCGGAACTCGTACGTGAGCTCGCTGCACGGATGCGGCTCGTACGGCACGTCGGCCACGAGCACGGTGTCCGACCCCACATATTTATCGGTGAAGTACACCGGATCCTCGGCCACGTACTCGCGCGTCAACGCCCACTTGTCCGGATCGAGCTTGAACCGCTCCACCACGTGCAGTTGATCGCTGTTGCGCAGCGGCGGCGCGATCACGCCCGGCTCGAAGCCCACCGTGTCCACTACCAGCACGTCGCCATCCCACTTGCCGATCGAATGCCCCGAGTAGCTCGGCGTGATCTGCGAAGGGTGCTTGTCCATGCCCATGTGAATCACGCGCTCGAAGCTGTAGAGACCGTAGTTGATGACGATGCGGTCCTTCTCCTGCGTGATCCGGTTGACGGCGCCGTCGAACACCCAGTCCAAGATGATGCTCGTGGGCCGGCAGCGCAGCCGCGGGTTGTCCTTCGGCGACCACATCTGAAACGCGTCCGCCTCGGCCCTGCCGCGCGCGGTGTAGGTGACCGGCCGCGGGCCCCAGCCCGACGGCGGAATGTCCTTCATCGCGATCTTTCCCGCCTCGACGCCGGGGATCATGCTCTTCGGCACGAGCCCGCCGCCGCCGCCCGGCGGCACGGCGATCACGTACTGCTCCTGTGCCCAGTCGCCCGTGATGTTCGGCTCGCCGCTCGGCAGGCGCTTGGGGCGTTTCGACACGTCGACTTTGGTGGTCTCGAACTGGTCGTTGCGGTTGCGGCTCGCCGCGTCGCCGATCTTCACGTCCTCGAGGTAGCACGACCCCGGGTCCTGGCGATGCGCAAAGCCCGACACGGTGACCGTGGCGCCGATCGCGAACATCTCCTGCGACCAGCCGGAGCGGCGCAGCAGCGTGGCCGCGCGCATCTCGCAGCGCATCGCGAGCGGCTTGCCGTCGGCGCCCGTCATGTCGAAATACAAATAGGAATGCGGATTGACGAAGTCGATGCGCGTGATCTTGCCGGTCAGCGTGACGGGCTTCGAGCGATCGAACAGCCCGAAGCCGTGATGCGCGAGAGCGGCGGTCGGGGCGCCGAGCGTCGCGACGACGAGCGCCGCGGCCAACGCCGCCGTCCAGCCTTGGAAAACATTCGTTGCGCGCGAGCCCATCGCGCCCGCGCATCGGTTCAGATCGGCAGCCACGGCGCTCTCCCCCGCAAACGTCTCGGTCGAAGTCTAAGCCGGCGCGCTCGCGTCGCGCCACCGATCGGCACGACGGCACGGTTCGTGCAAGGTTCGTGCAAGTAGATCCCTGCGTCATTCGACGCGGGACGCGCGTGCCTTCGGCGCCGCACGGGAGGAGATCCGCAATGAGCAAGACACCATTGGAAGCCGCGCGCGCCTGTTTCCGCGCCTACGTCGAGCAAGACCGCGCCGCGCTCGAGGCGCTGCTCGACGCGGGCTATCACTTCACGAGCCCCCTCGACAACGAGCTCGATCGCAGCACTTATCTAAGGGTCTGCTGGCCCAACAGCGCGGCCATTGCGAGCTTCGACCTGTTCTATGAAGCGGAGGACGGCGACCGCGCGTTCGTGGTCTACGAGGGTCGAACGACGTCGGGCAAGCGCTTTCGCAATTGTGAAGTCCACACCGTGAGCGACGGCAAGCTCGTGGCCACCGAGGTCTACTTCGGCTGGGACGTGCCCCACAGGGTGCCGCGCGGTCAGCACGTCAACCATTGACGCTCGAGTGCGAGATCCCGCCAGTCGGCGCAGCAAATCGCCAACCATCGGCGTGTACCGCTAAGGAGTCACGCGGTAGCGATCGCGCGGATAGAGCGTCGCATCGCGGACATTTGCGAGCCCCAAGACCTGCGCCGTGAGCCGCTCGAGCCCGATCGCGAGCCCGCCGTGCGGCGGCATGCCGAGCTCGAACATCCGCAAGTGACTCGCGAAGCTCTCCGGGTCGAGCCCGCGCGCCCGTAGAGCCGTCTCGAGCTGCTCGCGCGCGTGCAGCCGCTGCCCTCCTGTCGTGATCTCGAGCCCGCCGTACAGCAAGTCGAAGCTCTGCGCCGCGCCGCTCGAGCCGCGCGGCGCCGTGTAGAACGGCCGGCTCGCGAGCGGGAAGCCCAGCACGAACACCGCGGCCACGCCGTGCTCGGCCTCCGCGAGCGCGCACAGGCGCCGCTCCGCCTCGGGGTCGAGGTCGTCGTGCAGATGCTTGGTGCCGTGCGCGCGGCGCAGCCGATCGAGACATTCGCCGAATTCCCACACGGGCGCCTTCTCGAGCGACGGCAGCGGCGGCCGCTTGTGACGGGCGAGCAGCGCCGCGTGCCGCTCGTTGAGCCGCGCGAACACGTGCGTCAGCAGCTCGCGCTCGAGCTCGATCACGTCCTCGGGGCCGTCGATGAAGCCCATCTCGAGGTCGAGCGAGTAGTACTCCGTGAGATGGCGGCTGCTCGCGTGCGGCTCGGCGCGGTACACGTGGCCCGTCTCGAACACGCGCTCGAACGCGGCCACACCGTGCTCCTTGTAGAACTGCGGGCTCTGCGCGAGATACGCCACGCGGTCGAAGTACTCGATCGGGAACAGATGGGTGCCGCCCTCGGTGCCGGACACCACGATCTTCGACGTGACGATCTCGGTGAAGTGGCGCGCGGCGAGGAACTCGCGGAAGTATGCGAGCAGCGCGGCTTGCACGCGGAACGCGTCGCCCACCGCCTCGTTGCGCACCGCGAGCGGCCGATACTCGAGGCGCGCCTCGGCGCCCACCTCGGCGAGATCGGAGGACGAGTTGAACGGCAGCTTGTGGCCCGCGGGATTCAAGACGCGCAGCTCGTCGATGTCCACCTCGCAGCCGAGCCTCGCGCGCGCGTCGCTGCGCACGCGGCCCACGATCTCGACGGTGTCGTCGAGCTTCACGGCCACGTCTTTCAAGCGGACGGACGCGGCGACGCACTGCACCTCGCCGGTGCAGTCGCGAACGATCACGAACGTGGTCGTCGCCAGATTGCGCAGGCGGTACACCCAGCCGCGCAGCAACACGCGCTCGCCGATCTTCTCGGGGACGCTCTGAACGAAAGCTCGCGAGGAAAACCCGATGGCCATGGCAGATCACTCCGTGTAGGTCGGAACTGTCTGCCGGAGCCGCATGACGCGGCGGTGCCATCCAGCTTCCGGTCGGTGGACCGGCGCTCAACGCGCTGTTTCGTAGCGGCACGTCTCGGTCTACTAGGGCCTGCGCGTCGTGCAACGCGCTTCCGTTTCGGCCGAGCCTCTCGGAGGGGTCTATCCTCGTCAGCGAGTGCGCGGACTATAGCAGACGCGTCGCCGGCCGGTCGCCGGATCGCGCCGTACCGTCCCGCTTGCCACAAATCCGGCGCGGCGGCTGCGCGTCCCGCCTAGAATCGCCGCGATGGCCGCTCTGCCGTTCGAACCGTCCGCGTCCGCCGTCCACGGCATGCCCCTCGGCGCTCGCGCGCCGGTGGTGCTCTATTGGCTATGGGGTGCGTTCTGGCTGCTGATGATCGCGGTGGCGATCCAGGACACGCTGCACAGCCCGGCGATCAGCTGGTGGGAGCCGGTGCTGTGGGAGAGCAGCTCGGCGGCCGCGGCCACGTGCTGGATGGCGGTGGTGCTGCGCGCGCGTGCCTATCACGCGAGATATCTCGACCGGCCGCTGCTCTGGTTCGGCTATCACTCGCGCTGGCTGCCGCTCGCGGCCGTCTCGTTCATCGCGGCAGTGTATGCGCTGCGGCACGGCGTTTATGCGCTCGCGGGCCGGTCCTACAGCCATCCGCCGTGGCCATTCGTGTTCGTGTACGAGTCGGTGAAGATCCTGCTGTACTCGAGCCTGTGGCTCGGCATCGTGTTCGGCTTCGATTCCTATGAGCAGTGGCAAACGCAGCGCCGCCGGCTGCTCGAGCTGCAGCGCACGCTCGCCGAGGCAGAGCTCGCACAGCTCAAGTCGCAGCTGCGGCCGCACTTTCTCTTCAACGCGCTCAACACCGTGTCGGCGCAGATGCACGTGGATGTTGCGCGCGCCGATCGGCTGCTCGCGCGGCTCGCCGACCTGCTGCGCCTCAGCCTGCAAGCGGGCGAGCGGGAGACCACGTCGCTGCGCGAGGAGCTCCGCTCGCTCGAGCTCTACGCGGCGATCATGCTCGAGCGTTACGCCGATCGCGTGACGCTCGAGCAGCGCGTGGACGAGAGCCTGCTCGACGCGCCAATCCCGGCGCTACTGCTCCAGCCGCTGCTCGAGAACGCGTTCAAGCACGGCGTGGAACGCAGCCTCTCCCCCGTGCGCATCGAGATTGCGGCGCGCCGCGACGGCCGTTTGCTTAGGCTTTGCGTGAGCAACACGGGCTCCTCGCTGGCCGCGGGCGGCGGCGACGGCATCGGTCTGCGCAACGTGCGCGAGCGGCTCCGCGTGATCTACGGCGGCAACGCCCACCTCGAGCTCACGAGCCGCGCCGACGGAGTGGCTGCCGAGATCGCGATCCCGCTTCGCGGCATGCCCGAGCCCCCGTGCCGGTGAAGAGCGCCCGGACGCTGCGCGTGCTCCTCGCCGACGACGAGGCGCCGGCGCGTCACAAGCTCCGCCGCTGGCTCTCCGAGCAGCCGGACCTGCAAGTCGTTTGCGATGCCGAGGACGGATTGGGTGCCGCCCGCGACATCGAGACGCTGCGTCCCGACCTCGCGTTCCTGGACATCCAGATGCCGGGCTTGAGCGGGCTCGAGGTGGCGGCGCAGCTCGAGGAATCGACCGCGCCGCTGATAGTGTTCGTGACGGCGTTCGACGAGCACGCGGTGAAGGCGTTCGACCTGAACGCGGTCGACTACTTGCTCAAGCCGTACGACAAGGATCGGCTGCTGCGGTCGCTCGAGCGCGTGCGCGAGCGCTGCCGGGCGGGGCCGCAGCGCACCGCGGCGGTGGCCACCGCCCGAGCGCACACCCACTCGAGCGAGCGGCTGCTCGTGCCGGACGGCGAGCGGCTCGAGCTCATCGACAGCGCGTCGATCGAGTGGCTCGAGTCCGACGACAACTACGTGCACGTTCACACCGCGCGCCGCCGTTATCTGCTGCGGCGCACGTTGCAGGACCTGCTCGCGCAACTGGGCGAGCAACGGTTCGCGCGGATTCACAAGTCGGCGGCGGTGAACATCGCGGCGATCGCGTCGCTCAGCCCGCTCTTCAAGGGCGACTACGAGGTACAGCTGCGCAACGGTCGCACCCTGCGGCTCAGCCGGCGCTACAAGGATCCCCTGTTCGCCCGCATGGGACGCTGACGGCCCGTTCGCCGCGCCGTTAGCCCCGCTCACCCCATAACCGCTGCGCCGCCGGCGAGGCCGGCCGAAGCTCTCGCCATCGTCGAGAAGGGGGCCTTCAATGATTCCGCATGCGGCGGGCGCCGGCGACCGCTACGACTTTCTGGACTGGCTGCGGGTGATCGCGATCTTCGTGCTGCTGTTCTTCCACACCGGCATGCTGTTCGTGGGCTGGGGCTGGCACGTGGTGAACCGCGAGACGATCCCGGCGCTCGAGTGGCCGATGGACATCGCACACCGGCTCCGCATGCCGCTCTTGTTCGTGATCGCGGGCGCGGGCATGTGGTTCGCGCTGCGGCGGCGAACGGGCGCGGAGCTGCTGCGCGAGCGCACCGTGCGGCTGCTGCTGCCGCTCGTCATCGGCATGTTCGCGATCGTGCCGCCGCAGATCTACTTCGAGCGCCTGTTTCGCGGCCAGTGGAGCGGCGGCTATCTGTCGTTTTACGTCGAGCGCGTGCTGCAATTTCAGCCGTACCCCGCAGGCAACTTCAGCTGGCATCACCTGTGGTTCATCGTCTATCTCTACGTGTACGTGCTGCTGCTGATCCCTCCGATGCTCTGGTGGAAGCGGCGCGCGGCCGTGCTGCGCCCCGGGCGGTGGCTCGTCGCCCTCGCCTTGCCGCTCGGCGTGAACGAGACGTTGCTCAAGCCGTTGTTCGGCGAGCGGCACACCTTGATCGACGATTGGTACATCTTCGATCACTATCTGCTGCTCACCGCGTACGGCTATCTGCTCGCGTCGCTGTCCGGCGCATGGGACTGGATCGCCGCGCGCCGGGCGCCGCTGCTCGGCGCCGGGCTCGCGGTGCTCGCCGCCCTGATCGCGATGCTCGTTGCGGGCGCCGTGCCGCACGGCGGCGCGGTGGACTGCGTGCTCGCCAACGTGTTCACGTGGCTCCTGGTGCTCGCGTTTCTGGGCTACGGACGGCGCTATCTGTCGTTCGCCAATCGGCTGCTGCGCTGGGCGCGCGACGCGAGCTATCCGATCTACATCCTGCACCAGACCGTGATCGTGACGCTCGGCTACCACGTGGTGCGGGCCGCGTGGACGCCGTGGGTGAAGTATTGGGTGGTGCTGGTCGCGACCTTGCTCTCGTGCGTGGTGATGTACGAGTACTGCGTGCGGCGTGTGCGGCTGCTGCGGTTCGCTTTCGGCATGAAGGCCGCTGTTGCCGCGGCCCGCAAGCCGGATGAAGTAGTTGCCGGCGCCGCATGACGCGGCGCGGCGCGTGACGTGCGGCGCACAGGGTGCGGCGGAAGCGCGCCAACGCCGGCTCGCCGAGCCGGCGTAGCGCGCGTATTGCTATTTCTTGAGCTGTCCGAGCATGCGCTGCACCTGCGCATTCTTCGGGTCGATCGCGGCGGCCTTCTCGAGGGCCGCGATCGCGGCGGCGTTGTCCTTCTTCGCCTGCTGCGCCTGAGCCAGCGCGACATAGCTCGGCACGGACTTCGGGAACAGCTCGATGTTCATGTCGAGGAACTGAATCGCCTCGGCGGTGCGATTCTGGATCAGCGGCGTGGCGGTGGCGAGCAAGCCGGTCTCGCTGAAGTCGTACGCCTGCGCGCCGTAGTACTTCGACTTGAGCTCGTTGTACTGCGCTTTGGCCGCCGGGAAGCCCTTGTCCGCCGAGGTCTTGGCGAGGATCTCGGCGAGCTGCTTGGGCTCGGGCACGCCGCGGTGGCAAGTGATACAACCGATGCGCGTCACGTCGTTCGGCGACATGCCGAAATCGGCCGGCAGCCGCGCGTTCAAGTCCTGCGTGATCTTCATCATCGCGCGGGCGAGGTTCTTCTCCTTCTTGTCGTCGGACGCGAAGTCCGGCGGCGCGCCCTGCGGCAGCACGTGGCAGAAGTCGCAGCCCACACCGAGCGCGGCCGTGACGTTCTGCATCACTTGCACCACTTGCGGGCGCGTCCAGTCCTTCGGCAGCACCTTGAGGTTCTTCGGCGCTTCTTGCGCCGGCCCTTGCGCGAGCGCGGCGCCGGCGAGCAGCAACAGCGCAGCGGCTACGCCCGTACGGGCCTTTACGGATGACACTCGCATGACGATCTCCCCAAAACCATGTCGTTGTGGTGCTCGGCGCCTCGGAACGGCCGACCGGCTCTTCGTTGTGGCGACTAGTAAACGCCAATCGGTCGCGCGGCGCCAGTCCCACCCGGTTCGGCGTTGGGAAAACGCACGGTGCGGCGCAGCGTTTCTGGTGGTCCCGCTTCCATGGACGGAGGCCGGGCGGCGTGCTACAGGTAATGCGTTGCTCGGGGGGAGAACACGACGATGCGGACGAGATATTTGGCGTTGCTGGCGGCGATGGCGGCGGTGCCGCTGGCGCACGTGGCGGCGCACCATTCACCGGCGATGCTTTACGACCTGAGCCGCGAGACCTCGGTGTCGGGCGTCGTTACCGAGTTTCAGCTCGGCAATCCGCACATGCGGATCTATTTCGACGTGGACAACAACGGCACCAAGGAAAAGTGGCTCGCCGAGGGCGGGTCGCGTACCCAGCTCATGCGCGTGGGCTGGACCGGCATGGAAGTGAAGCCGGGCGACAAGATCACCGTCAAAGGCCATCCGGCGCGGGACGCCACCGCGAAGCTCATTCACATGACGCATCTGGTTCTACCCGACGGAACCGAGCGATTCACCGAAGACATTCAATACGATCAGTTCAACGATCGCCGGAGGCGGCAGGAATGACGACCGCACCAGATCACGCGCGGCCTGCCGCGGCCGGCGGGGCCGGCTCGCGCCGCCTGCCTTTCGCCGGGCTGCTCGCGGGCTTGCTCGCCGCGCCGCTCGCCGCTTCGGCGCAATCGGCCGATCCCGTGGCGCCGTTCCTCGGCACCTGGAGCGGGGTGTTCACCACGCAAAGCAACGAGTACTGGACGTTCGCCGACATCCAGTGCTTCGTGGGTTGCCCGCTCGATTTCTACAACCACTTGAGCAAGCTGCTCGCCGACCCTGCGAACGACCAGACGCCGGCGATGGCGCTCGGCGGCCAGGCGAGCCAGGCGTTCCTCACCACGCTCGACGCGATGCTCACGCCGATGGGCAAGCAGGTGCGCGCCGCCAACAAGCCGGAGGACGATCCGAAGTTCGTCAACTGCCAGCCGTACGGCTTCGTGCGCGAGGTCATCAATCCGTTGCCGATGCAGATCCGCCGCGACGGCGATCATCTCGTGGTCCACTACGAGGAGTGGTCGCTGTTCCGGAACATCTACCTCGACGGTCGTGCGCATCCCACGCACAAGACGCCCACGCTGCTCGGGCACTCCGTGGGGCGCGTGGAGAACGGCGCGCTGGTCGTGGAGACGGCGCTCGTGACGCCGGATCTGATCTCGGACTCGACGCAGGCGGGCCACAGCGGCGAGCTCACGGCGGTCGAGCGCTACGTGATTCGCGACAAGCCCCGCCGGCTCGAGGTCACGCTCACGCTCACGGATCCCGCGACGTTCACCAAGCCGCTGGTGATGACCAAGACCTGGCTCTACACGCCGGACGTCGCGATCGTGCTCGACACGTGCTCGCAGCAGCCGGGCAAGCCGTGATCGCCCGAGCCTGACGTGGCGCATCGGCGAAGGAGGAAACCGTGAAGTTGCGTGTCGACGTACCGTTCGTTGCCGGAGCCGCGTTGCTCGCGGCGCTGCCGTCCTCCGCGCATCACTCCGTGGCGATCAACTTCGAGCGTGGCGAGCCGGTCGAGATCCGCGGCACCGTGAAAGAAGTGCACATGCGCAACCCGCATTCGCAGTACGTCGTGGACGTGCCCGAGAAGGACGGCGCCGTCACGGAATGGTTCGTGGAATGGTCCGACCGCAACTCGCTCGTGCGGCGCGGGGTGGACCTCGACCTGATCAAGCCGGGCGACACCGTCACGTTGACGGTGTGGCCGAGCCAGCGGCTGCCGCACGTGGGCTACTTCGTGCAGGCCGTGCTCGCCGACGGCTCGGTGTACCGCGACTGCGGCTTCGTGAAGTACCGCGACGCGGTGCTGAGCTCCATCAAGTTCAAGTGCGACGAAGGCTCGCGGGGCACACCGCCGTGAGCCGCGCGCTCAAAGCGCTGCCGGGCGCGGCCGTTGCGCTGCTGCTGGCGTGCGCCGCGCCGGCGTGGGCCGCCGGCTCGCGCACCGATCTCGACGGCGTGTGGCTGCTCAACGTGTCGCACGTGCCGAAGGACCCGGGCCTCACGGCCGCCGGCCGCGAGAAGCTCGACAAGTACGATCCGCTGCGCGACGACACGGATCAGATCTGCAAGCCGGTGAGCTTCACGAACACCATGCACACGCCGTCACCGCCCATGGAGATCCGCCAGCGCGGCGACCACGTGGAGATCAACTACGAGTACATGGACGTGCACCGCCGCGTGCCGCTCGGCGGTGACGCGGCGAGCGCGCCGTACACCGTGAAGGACTGGCCGAACCTGGGCCGCTCCGCCGGCCGCTATGAGGGCGAGGAGCTGGTCGTGAACACCGTGGACGTGGAGGCCGGTTACCTGGACACGCTCGGCTTCGCGGGGCTGCCGCAATCCGCAGAGATGCGCACCGAGGAGCGCTTCATCCCCGCCGGCGACCGCCTCACGGTGGTGGTGACGCACACCGACCCCGCGTACTACACGAAGCCGATGGTGATGACCTACGAGTTCTTCCGCGTCGACACGAAGATCATGGAGTGGGGCTGCACGCTCGAAGGCGCGAACTACGAGAAGCGTCTCGAGGAAGCGGAAGGCGCGAAGAAGCCGTAGCCCCGCGCATACGCCCCGGGAACGAGCTCGGGGCTCACGCGTTCTTCGGCATCCCGATCACGATCAGCACCTGATAGTCCTGCTTGTCGCAGCCGGCCACCGGCGGCATCGCGGCGCCCGGGGCGACCGGGAAGTCGTCCTGACGCGCGGCCGTGGGCGCGCACGCCGCGCCGCCCTTGGCCGGCGTGTACACGGCCGAGCGGCAGCGCAAGTGCGTGACGTCGTAGAGGGTGGCGCCGTCCGCGAGCTCCCAGCGTTGCTTGCCGTCGGCGCCCGCGGCGTGGACCGTGAGCACGCTCGTGGTCTCGCGGTCGCCGGTAACCACGAAGCGGCCCGGCGGCATCGGGAACTCGGGCGTCTCCATGATCAGGCCGTGCTCCTCGAGCCACCAGGCGTTCTTGTCGAGCTTCCACCCCGCGGGGGCCACGCCGGTTTCGGCCAGCCGGCCGTAGCTGCTCAAACGTACGCCTCGGGGGCCTGGATCCTGGCGCCACAGTCCCCACGTCTCGGCGTTGTTCCCGGATGTGGCCTTCTTATCGGCGAGCGCCGCGATGTACTGCGTGGGCACGCGCTTGAACTCGCTGTAGTCGGTGGCGGCCCAGACGGC
>JADMIO011621155.1_pt1 | contig 15603 bp, 15 predicted proteins | sample 8958161 | NCBI WGS metagenome assembly JADMIO01 (sample SAMN16585339, study PRJNA669376) | soil metagenome | isolation source: Crop rotation soil | place: USA: Cullars Rotation, Alabama | collected 2011
TCGCCAGTGGGTTCGGCAACGGAGTGCCGGCCGGCGTGCTCGATCCGGCCGGATTCGGCAGCGAGGTTCCCGGCAGCGTATTCGTTGCGACGGGGTTCGACGACGAAGCTCCGTCCTGAGCACCCGGTGCGGTGGAATTCGGTGTGGGTGTTCCCGCAGAAATAATCGGAGGCACCGGCCGAGCCTCGGGCGTTGTCGCACCGCCGTCCCGGCGCGCGGCAACGCTCGGTTCGGATGCAGGGCGCATCCATTCGTAAAGTGCAGCAGCCGCGACGATGGCCGCGAGCACCGCCGGTATCGCCCAGCGAGCCCACGATGTTTTCGTGTTGTCGGTCGTCGGCAGTTCACCCATCGTGTGCGCGGTCGGCGTCAGCGTCGGCGCCTCGAGCGCCGGCGCAGAGGCGCCGCCCGGCAGTGCGCCCAAAACCCGTTCGGGAGCCGCGCGTAGTTGCGGACGAAGCCGCGGATGAAGGTCCTGCCCGGAAGATGCGCGTAGTCGCCCTCTTCGAGCGCCTTCACCTGCCGCGGCGCGAGCTTCAGGTTCTGCGCGACCGCGTCGATCGACATGCCGGTCGCCTCGCGCGCGACACGGAGCAGCGCACCCGCGTTACCCGCTTGCGTGTCGCGCACGTCCGGCTTCGCCATCGCGTCACGTTCGGTCACTCGCATGTTCCGGTAGGTATCGCCTTGGTCTCGGCCGAGTCGGGATAGCGGTTCTTGAGCTGCGAAATGTACGATTGCTCGGCGCTGCGGTCGCCGTTCTTCTTCTCGATGCACATTGCGAGATAGAGCGCCTCGGGCGCTACGGGCGGGGCCTGCGTCAGGCGGCGAATCCACGTGCGCGCCTCCTCGGCGCGACCGAGCTTGAACGTGACGAGTGCGACGCCGTAGATCGCCTGCGGGTTGTTGGGTGCGGTTGCCTGCGCACGCCGGAAGAAGTTGTCGGCGCCCTTCACGTCGCCGAACGCAAGACTGCAGCGGCCGGCGTTGATCAGCGCGGTCTCCGGCGTCTTGTAGAGCGGGTTGGCGAGCGCCCTTTCGAATTCCGGGATTGCTTCGCGCGGGCGCCCGCTACTGCACAGGTACCAGCCCCAGTTGTGGCGGATCTCGGAGTCCTGTGGCGCCATCGCGAGCGCGCGCTGGAAATTCTGTTCGGCCTTGGGATCCTCGCCGAGCATCGCATAGACCAGGCCGAACAGGTTGTAGATCCGCGGGTCGCTTGGATTGAGTTTGACGGCTTCGTTGAGCTCCTCGAGCGCGACGTCCATGCGGCCGCGCTCGTAGTAGCCGGCGCCGAGATCCGCGTGCAGCTTCGCGCGCTCCTGGGGCGTGGCTTCCTGCAGCTTGACGGGCGGCGGCAACGGATCGGGCTGGCGCGGGGGCGGCGCGGTGGCGGGCTGCGGCGCGGCGCAACCACCGAGCAGAAGGAGGGCGATCGCAAGTACGCGGAGTCGACTAAACGAAGTCATCGGATTCGCTGAAAAGTTCAGTGCATGATCGGCGCCGCTCGCACCGGCTGGATGCGCAGCGTCCGCTTCGTGCGATCGTGCACCCGCCCGACGAGCTGACCGCAGGCGGCGTCGATTCGTTCGCCACGCGTCTTGCGAATCGTCGCGACGAACCCCTCGCCGGCGAGTACCTGCTGAAACGCAAGGATTCGCGAGCGCGGACTCGTGCGGAATTCGGCGCCAGGAAAGGGGTTCCAGGGGATCAGGTTCACTTTGCAGGGCACGTCGCGGACGCACGCGGCCAGCGCATGCGCGTGCCCGACCGAATCGTTGACTCCGTCAAGCATCACGTATTCGAACGTGACGAAGTTGCGCGGCGCCCGCTCGAGATAGCGGATGCACGCGGCGAGCAGCGTGGCGATCGGATACTTGCGGTTGATCGGAACGAGACGGTCGCGCAGCGCGTCGTCCGGCGCATGCAGCGACACCGCGAGCGCAACGGGACAATCGTCGCGCAGCCGGTCGATCGCGGGAACGATGCCCGACGTCGACAACGTGACGCGCCGGCGGGAAAGGCCGTATGCGTCGTCGTCGAGGAAGACCGCGAGCGCCGCGCGGACAGCCTCGTAGTTCGCGAGCGGCTCGCCCATTCCCATCATGACGACGTTGGTGATCGGCGCACGATGTTGCTCGACGCGGGGAGCGTCAAAAGGAACCCCACTGCCCCCGCGCACGCCCTGTTCGCGCTGGGGGACGCTCGGCGCGCTCACCCCGTCGGCGATGAGCGCACGATTCGCGTGCCACAGCTGACCAACAATCTCTGCGGTCGTCAGGTTGCGATTGAAACCCTGCTTGCCGGTCGAGCAGAACGCGCAATCCAGTGCGCAACCTGCCTGTGACGAGATGCACAACGTGCCGCGATCGTCTTCCGGAATGTAGACCATCTCGACGGCGTTGCCGCCGCCGACGTCGAGCAGCCACTTCCGCGTTCCGTCGGAGGCCGTCGCGTCGCTGATCACCGCCGGGCCGCGGATCTCGGCGATGCCTGCAAGCCGCTCGCGCAGCGGCTTCGACAGGTCGGTCATCGCCCCGACGTCGTCGCTGAGGCGCTGGTGAATCCAGTGCGAAATCTGCTTCGCGCGAAACGGCTTCTCGCCCAGGTCGGCGAGCAGCGCTTTGAGGCCGGCGGCGTCGAAGTCGAGAAGGTTGATCACGTCAATGTCCGAACATCGGCTCCGCGAGGAGCCACCCGAGCCTCACGATCGAGGCTTCGCCAATGCGTCGAGCTTCGTCTCTGGCGGCCGCGAAGGCTAACGACCGTAGACAGCGAGCGTCGGGAAGAAATACGCGATCTCGACGCTTGCCGTTTCCGCGCCGTCCGAACCGTGAACTGCGTTGGCGTCGATCGATTTCGCGAAATCCGCGCGGATCGTTCCGGGCGCCGCCTTTTTCGGGTCGGTCGCACCCATGAGATCACGATTTTTTGCGATCGCAGCCTCGCCTTCGAGGACCTGAATCATCACCGGACCCGACGTCATGAAATCGACCAGATCCTTGAAGAACGGCCGCTCCTTGTGCACGGCGTAGAAGCCTTCGGCTTCCGCCCGCGACAGGTGGCGCATCTGCGCGGCCACGATCCGGAGACCGTTCGCCTCGAAACGCGAATAAATCTTCCCGATGAGATTGCCCGATACCGCATCGGGTTTGATGATCGAAAGCGTCCGTTCCGCCGCCATGCTCGCTCGCTCCAGCCAATCCGCAAATTAACTGAAAATTATACCACGGCATGTCAGCTCACGTTCCCCGCCGAGGCGAGGGAAACCGAGCGGGGACGCGCGCGCGCTAAGCGTGCTGCGCAGCCCGAGGGAAGCCAGGACGTCGGTGCGTCGCCGTAGAACTACGTGATCATGCCGAGGGCCCTCGGCAGGAACAACGTCAGCCACGGCCAGTAGGTGACGATGACGAGGAAAACGAGCATCGTCAGCAGCCACGGCCAGACGGCGATCGTAAGCTCGGTAATCCCCATTTTCGCAATGCCCGACGCGACGTAAAGGTTGAGCCCGACCGGCGGGTGGCACATGCCGACCTCCATGTTGACCGTCATCATGATGCCGAAGTGGATCGGGTCGATGCCGAGCTTCATCGCCACCGGGAAGAGAATCGGCGCCATGATCAGCACGATCGAGCTGGGCTCCATCACGTTGCCGGCCAGCAGAAGCACGACGTTGACGAACAGCAGGAAAGCGACCATGCCGAGGCCCTTGTCGAGCATCCACGCGGCGAGCTCCTGCGGAATGTTCTCGGAGGTCATCAGATAGCTGAACATCACGGCGTTGGTGATGATGTACAGCAGCATCGCGCTCATGTTCGCCGAATCGAGCAGGACCTTCGGCACCTTCGACAGGGGCATGTCCCGATAGACGAACACCGCGACGAAGAACGCATAGACGGCGCTCATCGCGGCGGCTTCGGTCGGCGTGAAGATGCCCGTGTAGATGCCCCCGATCACGACGATGATCAGCAGGAGTCCCCAGATACTCTGGCGGAACGTGCGCCAGCGCTCGGCCCAGCTCGACGCAGGCTGCCGCGGATAATCGAATTTGCGCGCGCGGTACCATGTGATGACGCCGAGCATCGTGGCAAGAACGATCCCCGGGACGATGCCCGCGATGAACAGCGCGCCGACCGAAGTATTGGTCGCGACCGCATACATCACCATCACGATCGACGGCGGGATCAGGATGCCGAGCGCACCGGAAGTCGTGATCACGCCGGCGCCGAAGCGGGCCGGAAAGCCCTGCCGCACCATCGCCGGGAGGACGATCGACCCGATCGCGACGACGGTCGCCGGCGAGCTTCCCGACACCGCGGCGAACAGAGCGCAGGCCACCACGCCAGCAAGGCCCAGCCCGCCGTACCAGTGACCTACCATCGCCGAGGCGAAATTGATCATCCGCCGGGCCACGCCGCCGTGCGTGAGGAAGTTGCCGGCGAGGATGAAGAACGGGATCGCCATGATCTCGAACTTCTCGATGCCGGTGAAGAGCTTGAGCGCCACCGACTCGATCGGCACCGACGTCATGAAGAAGAGGTACGTGAGCACGGTGAGGCCGAGCGAAATCGAGATCGGCATCCCCGTGAGCATGAGTCCGATCAGCAACGCGAAGATGATCCACGGATTCGCGACCGCAACGCCGGCTGCCTTGAGCAGCAGCGGCGTCCCGATGATGATGATCGGCAGCAGTCCCGGCCAGCTATAGGTCTTGACCGTCCCGTCCATCGGCATTGTTGCGCTCATGACCGGCCTCCCGGTCGCACTTCGGCCGGATGCAGGTCATCTGTGGCGCCGTACGCTTTGAGGTCCGGTCCCTCGTCGATGCCCTCGACGTGCGCGACGTCGTGATGCGGCAGCTCGCCGGTGCGCGCGAACGACCACGCGACCTGCAGGAAGCGGAAGCACATCAGGTACGAGCCGAGCGGAATGCAAAGGTAGACGATCCACTTCGGCACCTCGAGATCGGGAGAGACGGAATCGGTGTGCGCGATGTCCCAGTCGAACTTGGCGCCGAGCGTCCCGACGATACCGGTGAAGAGCGCGCCCGCGAGCAGGCCGAACAGCACATAAGCCTTGCGCGAGGTCGGGGGCAGGCGGTTGATCATCACGTCGACGCCAACGTGAATGCCCGTGCGCACACCGTACGCCGCGCCGAACTTTGCCATCCACACGAACATGTAGATGCAAAGCTCCTGTGCCCAGGTGAGATCGATCTTGAGCAGCGCATCCTGGACGTATGGAATCGACACGCCGGCTGCATAGCGGTGGACGACGGCGACGAAGATGAGCAGCGTCGCAGCGCCCATCAGGAACGCGATCAGCCACTCTTCCAGGTGATCCAGGAATTTCATGCTGCCTCCCCCTGCCGCGGCTCGGTCGGCCGCGGCGCACGCTACCCGATGCCGACCATCAAGGCTTGAAGCCGGTTTCCTTGTAGACCTCGGCGATGGTGTCCTTGCCGACGCGCGACTCGTTCTCCTTGTGCACCGGCACCAGCGCCTTTTTCATCGCCGCTTTCTCCGCGGGCGTGAGCGTCAGGATCTCGGTCTTGCCCGAGGCCTTGACCGCTGCAAGCGCGTCGTCGTTCTCCTTCTTCGCGATGTCGTTCGCGTATTTCGTCGCATCCTTCATCGCAGCTTCGAGCGTCGTCCGGATGTCCGGCGGCAGTCCGTCCCAGAACTTCTTGTTGACGATCACCGCATATTCGATGACACCGTGATCCGTGAGCGCCAGGTATTTCTGCACCTCGTGCATCTTCTGCGTATAGAAGTTCGACGGCGGGTTCTCGGTACCGTCGACGACGCCCGTCTGCAATGCCTGGTAGACCTCGGAGAAAGCCATCACCTGCGGGATCGCGCCGAGCGCCTTCATTTCATCGCCCAGCACCTTCGACGACTGGATACGCATCTTGAGGCCCTTGTAGTCGGCGGGCATGCGGATCGGCTTATTGGCGCTCATCTCCTTGAAGCCGTTGTCCCAGAAGGCGAGTCCGGTAATGCCCTTCGACTCGAGTTTCTGGAAGAGCTTCTTGCCGACGGGTCCCTCCGTGACTTTGTGCAGCTCTTCGAAACTGTCGAAGATATACGGCAGGTCGAACACTTCGAACTCCCGTACGCCGAGGGGTCCGAACTTCGCGACCGAAGGCGCGAGAATCTGCACCGAGCCGAGCTGCAGCGCCTCCATCTCCTCGCCGTCCTTGAACAGCGAGCTGTTGGGATAGACCTCGACTTTCACGCGCCCTTTCGTGCGCTCCTCGGCGAGCTTCTTGAAATAATCGGCCCCCTTGCCCTTCGGCGTGTCGATGGCGACGACGTGGCTGAACTTGATCACGATGGGCTGCTGCGCCGCAGTGACGCCGGCGAACGACAGAACGCTCGCCGCCACGGCGGCGACTACGAAATCGAACCTCATGAATTCCTCCTCGACAATTTTGGTGAATGGAGCGGATCGCTCGTGGACCGCGGTTGACGACGGCGTTCGAGCGATGAACGTTCAAAATTAGGCCCGCGAGCCCTCCGTGTCAACCAAGCGCCGGGTGGGAGTCGCGGATGCACCATAGGAGCGACTCAGCAACGGATGTATGTTGTCACGACAGGAATTCGGCCGTTGCACAGGTCAAGCGTACGCGGTTCGGTCGCGCCGCGCTTGATGCCGATCAATCTCGCTGCGCTGCTGGATGCCAATCGACCGCGTAGCCGGCGGCGCCCGGCGGCGCATGGAAGGCGACCGCGACGCCGACTCCGGGGACCACGGCAAGCGCGCCGTCACAGAAAACGAGCGGCAGCGAATCGCGCAGCCAAAACGGCATTTCGGCCTCCTGCAGGATGCGCTTGAGCGCCCGCGCACGCCGATCGGCGGCGAGCTGGATGCGTTCGCCGCCTGAGCGCACGCGGATCACGACGCCCGTATGCGGCAGCGCTGCGCGCGGGAACGCCGGGCCGGAGCCGGCAATGAATTCTAGCGTGCCGTGCGGTAATGCAAGCCGCGCTTCGCCGCGCCACCGAATCTCGAACGCCGGCACTGCAGGTGGATGGACGACGATGCGATTACGATGGATTCCAACCTCGGCGCCGCCGTGGACGAGCCGAACCCGCGCATCCGCCGCAGCGTTTACGAGCTGCTCGTGCATCGCCTCGAGGCGAGCGGCGGACGGTGGCCGCAAGCCGTGCTGGCGCAAGAACCAGCGCAACAGATTGCGTGCGCGGTGGGGCGCCCGTCGGTCGAGCGCGATCAGCGCCGCGCGATCGAGCGTCGCTCCAGTGAGGCGGTCGCCGACGATGGCTCCCGCGGCATCCTGGAGAGCGAGCTCGTCGATCAGCTTCGCCGCTTCGGCCTGGTGCAACGCGCTCCGCGCGAGCGTTGCCGGATACCCCGGAAACGCAGCGGCAAGCCGTGGAGCGATCTCGTGCCGCAGGAAATTGCGGCGAAGGTCGATGTCGGCATTCGACTCGTCGTCGACCCACGCGAGGCCGCGCGCGCGGGCGTACGCCTCGATCGTCGAGCGGGGGAGGTCGAGAAACGGTCGCAACAGCATCGGCCCCGAACTTGCAGCGCGCAACGACGGCATCGCAGCGAGTCCGTGCGGACCCGCACCGCGCAGGAGTTGCAGCAGCAGCGTTTCGGCCTGGTCGTCCGCGTGGTGGGCGAGCGCGACGAAATCGGCGTCTGCGCCACCGAGCGCCGCATAGCGTGCGGAGCGCGCCTCGGCTTCGAGGCTCGTACCGCCGCGACGCTCGATGCGAACCCGATGCACGATGAGAGGGATCTCTCGCCGCGCGCATTCTGCTGCGCAAAACGCCGCCCATTCATTGGCGTTGGCGGACAGCCCGTGATGAACGTGCATCGCGCAGAGGTTCACTCGATGCGCCGCGGCAAGGCGGGCGAGGGCATCGAGCAACGCGATCGAGTCGCGTCCACCGGAAAGCGCGACGACGATGCGCGCCGAAGCGCTCGCGGGCGCGCGGGCAGCGAGCGCGTCTGTGAGCGCAGAGCGAACGGCAGCGAGTACCTGCTGATCGGTGTCGGCGGGCGCTTCGGCGATGCTGCGCTTCCGAGCGACTTTCTGCGGCTCGGCTGTTGGATCAGCCGGCCGGGATCTCCTTGAATTTCCCATACGTGAGGATCTTGTCCTCTCGCGCTTCGAGTAGCGCATCGAGCGACTGCTCCTGAAGCAAGCGCAGCGCATCGGTCAGCGCCTTTTTCAGCGCGACCATCATCGCCGCCGGATCGCGGTGCGCGCCGCCGGTGGGCTCATTGACGACTTTGTCGATCAATCCGAGCTGCTTCAAGCGCGGCGCCGTGATGCCCAGCGTCTCGGCGGCTTCGGGTGCCTGCTCCGCGGACTTCCACAGGATCGAGGCGCACCCTTCGGGCGAAATGACCGAATAGGTCGCGTACTGGAGCATCAACGTCGAGTCACCGATCGCGATTGCGAGCGCGCCGCCGGAGCCGCCTTCGCCGATGATGGTGACGACGATCGGAATGCGCAGCCCGGCCATCTCGTAGAGATTGCGGCCGATCGCCTCCGACTGACCTCGCTCTTCGGCGCCGATGCCGGGATATGCGCCCGGGGTGTCGACGAACGTGAAGAGCGGCAGCCCGAACTTCTCGGCGAGCTTCATCAGCCGCAGAGCCTTGCGATAGCCCTCGGGCCGCGGCATGCCGAAATTGCGGTAGATCTTTTCCTTCGTGTCGCGGCCCTTCTGGTGACCGAGCACCATGCACGGCTTGCCGTTGAAGCGCGCGAGACCGCCGACGATCGCCGCATCGTCGGCGTAGCTGCGATCGCCATGCAGTTCGCGAAACTCGCTGAACAAGCCGCCTATGTAGTCGAGCGTGTACGGCCGCTGCGGGTGGCGGGCGACCATCGCGATCTGCCACGACGAGAGCTTTCCGTAGATCTCCTTCGTGAGCTGATGGCTCTTTCGCTGCAGCCGATTGATTTCGTCGGAGATGTCGACGGCTGAGTCCTCGTGGACGTAGCGCAGCTCGTCGATCTTCGCCTGGAGCTCGGCGATCGGTTGTTCAAAATCGAGAAAGGTCTGCTTCATCGCAATCGGGACCCACAAGAAGGCGAGGATCATATCGCAATTGGGCGAGCGCGCCGATGGCCCAATTGGCCCGCGAGCGCGCGACGGTGCAATTGGGCGCGAGCGCGCGACGGTGCAATTGGGCGCGAGCGCGCCAGTGCAATTGGCCGCGAACGCGCCGACGGTCTGACCGGCAAACCCTACGCAGGCTCGAGCAGCATATCGACGTGGTCGATGCCGTCCTCGTCGTAGGGCGCCGACGCAGTGCGAAAGCCAAGGCTTATGTAAAACGTCTCGAGCCGCCGCTGTGCGGCGATCCGGATTGCGCGGCCCGGCCAGGCGGCAGCGGTGCGTGCCATGCCTTCCCCCATCAATACACGGCCGAGTCCGATACCGCGAAAGGGAGGGAGCGTTAGCACGCGGCCGATCGACGGCTCGGCAAACTTGCGGCCCGGATCGAGCACGCGCAGGTATGCGACGAGCTTCTGCGCCCCGGACGTGCCGACCCAGCCCAGCAGATGCCATGCGTGCGCGTCATGCCCGTCAGTGTCGAGAAACGCGCAATGCTGCTCGACGGCGAAGACCTGTTGCCGTGCGGCGAGCACCGCGTAGAGCTCATCGACGCTGAGCTCTCCCATCCGCGACCATTGCCAGCGAGGCGTCGGCGGAGACATGCGGTCGATCTCGCTACACGCCGAGGTCGTATTCGCGACCGCCCCATCGTGTGGGCGTACGCGTTCGCAGGTCGCTTGCCGCTTCGTCGAGGATCGCAGCGGTGAGCCACGCGCCGATGATATGCAGCGGCGCGATCCACACAGGCGCGCGAGAGAGTGCGGCGATGCGTGCGAGCGTGCCGAGCCAGATCGCCACGGCGAGCAGTCCGAGTGCGGCCAATGACCAACCAAGAAGAGGGTCGGTCGCGATCAGCAAAGCACCGACCGGCGCGGCGGCGAGCATCCAGAGCGGCAGCAGCGTGCCGAGCCAGCGCGCGCGCCATGCCGACAACGTAAGGCGGCGCGCGTGGCGGCCCGCCGATTCGGTGAAGATGCGTTTCCAACCGCGCCGGAACTGCGACCAGTCGCCATACATGTTGCAGTGAAAAAGGCCGTCCGCAAAAAAGACGCCGCCCCGTCGCTTTTGCGCGTCGATGCGGCGTGCGAGATCGACGTCGTCGAATAGCGAGTCCTTGATCGCCGCGTGGCCGCCGATGTCCTGATACACGGCGCGTCTGAAGAGCAAAAACTGGCCGTTCGCGAAGGGACGCCGACCGGTCTCCGCGTTGGCGAGCGTCAGCGGATATTGCCGCATCAGCTCCAGCGTGGCGGCGGGTTGCACGACACGCTCGAACCACGTCTCGTAGCTGAGCGTGCTCAGCAGGCTGAGCAGGTCGAGGCTGCGCTCGCGCATCAGCGCAAGCGATGCCGCAATGCACCCCGGCTGGAACGTCGTATCGGCATCGGCGAAGAGCAGGTACTCGGCGTCGATTGCCCCTCGCGACCGCGTGAAGCCCGTGTGCAGTGCGTGGACCTTGCCGGTCCAATCGGGCGGGCACGCGTCGATCTCGACGATTTCGAATCGCTCGTCGCCGACGAATGCCGAGCGGGCGAGCGCGGCGGTGTCGTCGGTGCACCGATCGAGCGCGAGCACGACCGCCAGGTCGCGATAACTTTCGGCGCGCAGCGAGCGGACGAGATTGGCGATGACGCGCGCTTCGTTGTGCGCGGGAACGATGACGCAGACGCGTCCGCTGGGTGGCTTCGACGCAGCGAGCGCTGCGCCAGCGCGAAGCGTCGGAACGCCGCGCGTGGCTCGCACGACCAGCACGCAAACGAAAAGCCACACGGCGATCGTCGCTACGGCGCCGACACCGACAAACCAGCCGTAGGCGACCAACAGCGAATGGGGAGTTGCCAAGCGTCTGCCTCGTCCGACGCCCGCCGCGCGGGACGAAGGGCAGTCTACACGACATCGGTCAAAATGCCGGTTCGATATTGCTTTCCGTCTGCGCGATCTGTTCCAGCGAACAACCCATCGCGGCGGCGATCAACGCGAAGTCGACTTCCGGCACGCGCCGCATGCCGAAGCGAAACGCCGCGCCCCAATGCACTTTGCTGCGGATGAACGAAAGCTCCGCGATCAGGGGCTTGATTGGCGCGGGTTGCGAGGGGAGATAATCGACTTCGATGCGAAATGGCTTGAAATCGGCGTCTGTCGTCGCCTGGTAAACCTTCCCCGTGCGTACGCGCCCGATGGCCGTGAATGCCTGCAGTGCCTCGCCAGCCGGATGTGCGCGCGGGGAATAGAAGAGATAGCCATCGCCGGCGCGCATCCGCTCGAGGGGCGCTGCGTCGCCACGATTCAGTTGCCCGTAATAGCCGGCGACAGCGCTGTCGACAAGATCCTTTGCTGCGATAGCTATCCAATAGCTTCGGTCGCTCATCGATCACTCCTGAGGTGAATTGCAGGCAGGCTTGCCAAAGGCGGAGGCCGGAATGGACGTGGAGGGTTACGCCACGCGCGTGCGCAACTCCGGCGGGTGCGTGACCTCGATGCGTGCGGACCGGGCGCGCTGGTGATCGAGCGCTTCGCGCGTTATCGCGACGCTGCGGCGAAGGAGCTCGGAGCACAGAACGCCGGCGGTGGCGAGCGCAAGTCCGGCTGCGGCAACCGAGCGCGCGACGAGGACCGCAGTGAACCGCGCGTCGGCAGGAAGGGCGGGCACGAGACTATGCGCAAGAAAACCGACGCAGAGCGCTGCCGCCCCGCACGCGGCGATAACCGTCGCCCATTTGGGCAATCCCGCAAATCGCAGCGCTCCGCTCCTGCGGTGCCGCGCGAATGCGACGACGGGAAATCCAAGCACCACTGAAGATGCGACAACCGTGATGGCCGTGGCAACGAGCTGGAGGACTGCCGGCCAACCGCCAGCAGCAAGACCGGGAGCAGTTTCGAAATTCAGTGCCTGCGCGAGCGGCCGCGCGACCCAGGCGATCAGCGCGATCTGCAGCAGAACGAGCGAGGCGAGATAAAGCCTTCGATGCATGAAGTAGCTTTCAATCGTGGCGGGCGGAAGTTGCGATTGCGCCGTTGTTGCAATGCGCTGTTGTTGCCATTGCGCTGCCTTGTGCGAACGAATCGCGACGAAATCAATATAGGCGATGCGCAGCGGGAGCCACCATCCGGCGAATGGATGAGGCGTGCATCGGGCGCCCGCACGCCGCGAGTCGCCGTTGCAAGGAATACTTACCGCGCAGGCATTCGCGATTTTGTCGCCCCGCCGGCTTGCCCTAGAATGTTGCTCTTCCCTCGGAGGCGCGATGACCCCGCATCGTATCGCTGTGATGCCCGGCGACGGCATCGGCAAGGAAACCGTCCCGGAAGGCATGCGCACGCTCGAAGCGGCGGCACGCAAGTTCGCGATCCCGATCGAGTGGCGCGAGTTCGACTGGAGCTGCGACTACTATGCGAAGCACGGCCGGATGATGCCGGAGGACTGGTTCGAAACGCTGTCGCCGCATGATGCGATTTTCTACGGCGCCGTCGGCTGGCCGGCGACCGTGCCCGACCATGTTTCGCTGTGGGGATCGCTGATCCAGTTTCGGCGCCGCTTCGATCAGTACGTCAGCCTGCGGCCATGCCGGCTGATGCCCGGTATTCCGAGCCCGCTTGCGAACCGCAAACCCGGCGACATCGATTTCATCGTCGTTCGCGAGAATACCGAGGGCGAATACTCATCGGTCGGCGGGCGGATGTTCGAGGGGACCGAGCGCGAGATCGTGTTCCAGGAGTCGGTGTTCTCGCGTGAGGGCGTCGACCGCATTCTGAAGTTCGCGTTCGACCTCGCCGCCACGCGCAAGGCGCGTCACCTCACGTCCGCCACGAAGTCGAACGGCATCGCGATCACGATGCCGTACTGGGACGAACGATTCCGTGCAATGGCCGCGCGCCATCCCGAAATTCGCACCGATCAGTTCCACATCGATATTCTTTGTGCGAATTTCGTCCGGCGACCCGAGCACTTCGACGTCGTCGTCGGGTCCAATCTCTTCGGCGACATCCTGTCCGATCTCGGTCCTGCCGTGTGCGGAACAATCGGCATCGCGCCGTCCGGCAACATCAATCCCGAACGCACCTACCCGTCGCTGTTCGAACCCGTGCATGGCTCGGCGCCCGACATCGCCGGCAAGGGCATCGCCAATCCGATTGGCCAGATCTGGTCGGGCGCGCTGATGCTCGAGCACCTGGGACACGCGGAGGCGGCTCGCACGATCGTCGCCGCGATCGAGCGCGTACTTGCGGATCCATCGGCGCCGCGCACGCCCGATATCGGCGGCAAGGCAACCACCGTCGAGGTCGGCAAGGCGATCGCCGCGGCGCTGTGATCCCGCACATGATGAACAGCGATCGAAGCGTTCACGGCGCCCGCCTGCCTTGATGGCGGATGCCTCGCCGGTCATCCCACGCATGTCCGGCCCGCTCTCGCATCTCACGATCCTCGATCTGTCGCGCGTGCTCGCGGGGCCGTGGTGCACGCAGATCTTCGCGGACCTCGGCGCGACCGTCATCAAGATCGAGCGCCCGGGGGGCGGCGACGACACGCGCGCGTGGGGCCCGCCCTACCTGAAGGACGCCGCCGGCCGCGACACCAGCGAAGCCGCGTACTACCTTTGCTGCAATCGCGGCAAGCTCTCCGTCGCCGTCGATTTCACGCAGCCGGACGGACGGCGAATCGTCGTCGATCTCGCGCGACAGGCCGACGTTCTGGTCGAGAACTTCAAGGTCGGCGGTCTCGCGAAGTACGGGCTCGACTACGCAAGCATTGCTGCGATCAATCCGCGGCTCGTCTATGCATCGATCACGGGCTTCGGACAGGACGGACCGTACGCCGATCGCGCCGGTTACGATTTCATCATCCAGGGGATGTCCGGATTCATGAGCGTGACCGGCGAGCGCGACGATCTCCCCGGCGGTGGGCCGCAGAAGGCCGGCGTCGCGATCACCGATCTGATGACCGGCATGTACGCGACGGTCGCGATCCAGGCAGCGCTCGCGCATCGCGATCGCACGGGCCATGGTCAATGGATCGACACCGCGCTGCTCGATTCGGCGGTTGCGATGATGGCGACGATGTCGCACAACTACCTCGCGACCGGCGAGCCACCGTTTCGTCTCGGCAACGCGCATCAGAACATCGTTCCCTACCAGGTGTTCGCATGCGCCGACGGCCACGTGATCGTCGCCGTGGGCAACGACAGCCAGTTCGCGCGCTTTTGCGCAGCGGCCGGCAAGGCCGAGTGGGCGACCGACGCGCGCTTTGCGAAGAATGCCGATCGCGTCCGCAATCGCAAGGCGCTCGTGCCGTTGATCGCCGAAGTGATGGCAACGCGCACACAGCGTGCCTGGCTCGATGCGCTCGAGCCGCTTGGCATTCCATGCGGTCCGATCAATCGGCTCGACCAGGTGTTCGCCCATCCGCAGGTCATCGCACGCAGGATGCAGATGGATCTTCCGCACGCGCTCGCCGGCAAGGTGCCGCAGGTGCGCGCGCCGATCCTGTTCTCGGCGACCGATCTTGCTTACGAGCGTGCCCCGCCGCTCCTCGGTGAGCACACGGCGGAGGTGCTGCGCACTCGGCTCGCGCTGTCCGCGGCCGCTATCGCCGATCTCGGGGCGCGCGGGGTGATCGGATTGCGCCCGTGACGCGACGCGCTGCGTTCTGGGTTGCTTATGCAATGCTGGCGCTCGTCGCGCTCGGCGTCGCGTGGCAGCTCTTCCCGCTCGCGATCCCGGTCGTCAACCTGGAAATCACGATGCCGCGCCGCGAGGCGCTCGCAAAGGCCGAGGCGCTGGCGGCCTCGCGGAAGCTCGCGCCCGAGGATTCGCGCAGCGCCGTGCGCTTCTCGCACGACGGCACCGCGCAGAACTACATCGAGCTCGAAGGCGGCGGCAAGAGCGCGTTCGCCGAGCTCGTCAAGGGCGACCTTTACGCACCTTATTGGTGGGACGTGCGGATCTTCAAGCCCGGCGAGGTCGGCGAGGTCGTCATCCGCTTCAAGCCCGACGGCCGATCGAACGGATTCGGCCGGCGCGTACCGGAAACCTATGTGCGCGCGGAGGCGACAAAGGCGCTCGACGCCGCAGCGGCGCGTTCACTCGCCGAGGACCGGGCGCGCAGCGAATGGAATGTCGATCTCACGCCGTACCGGCTGCTCGAGCAATCGCAGCAGACGCGATCGAACGGGCGCGTCGATCACGTGTTCGTTTACGAGCGCGCCGAAAAGCTCGGTAATGCGCGCATCCGGATGCGGCTCGGTGTCGTCGGTGACGAGCTCACCGAGATCGCGCCGTACGTCTACATTCCGGAATCGTTCGATCGCCGGTTCCGCGAACTGCGCAGCGCGAACGATGCGATCGCGGGATTCGCGTCGGTCGCAGCGGGACTGCTCTATGGCCTCGGCGGCTGCGTGCTTGGCGCGCTGTGGCTCGCGCGCAAACACTGGCTCGTCGTCAAGCCGGCGAAAAATAATCGTGAACCGCGACGACATACCACAGGGACGCGTCGACCGAGTTG
>JADMIO011863608.1_pt1 | contig 15603 bp, 25 predicted proteins | sample 8958161 | NCBI WGS metagenome assembly JADMIO01 (sample SAMN16585339, study PRJNA669376) | soil metagenome | isolation source: Crop rotation soil | place: USA: Cullars Rotation, Alabama | collected 2011
CTTTCCCGCACTAGCCGAGGCCGCGGCCGCGAGCGCCAATACCGACGCGAAACCAATCACAGATCTATGCGAGTACATGGTGTCCCCCCGGTGCCGTTACGCGAAAGATGATACGCATACATCGGAGCGCAAATCGTCTCATCCGCATTCGTTCTTCCCTGCGGACTTGGCCAATGTGGCTCGACACTTGGCGCGCTTGTCTGCGCCCGCAACTTTGAACGGTGCCGCGGCCCTTTAGAAACAGAATTGAACGATGATTGGTATCGATGGCCGCGATGGCGTCCAGGCCTATTGCATCGGTCGAGCTTCCTTCCCTCGGCAAAATTCTGGCACACGGAATGCTACCAGAGGCTCAAGGCGACACCGGCTTACCTATATAGATGGGCGAGTTCAATGGGTCGCTGCAACACCATCTACGCTAAGCAGCTTGGTAGAAGTGGTGTGTATGCGACCAGGACCTCCGGGACTTTCGGAAGAGCAGAGAGTTGAGACGTGGCGTCGCTGGAAGCGCGGCCAGGGCGTACGGAAGATCGGGCGAGCACTAGGTTTCGACCACGGGTCGATCCGCACGTCGCGATACAGAAGGGCGGCATTGCTCCGCCAACACAAAGGCGAGCCTCTTCAGCGCTGACACTGGTCGAACGCGAAGACATCTCCAGGGTCCTCGCATCCGGCTCTTCCTTCCGCTCGATTGCGGGGCGCCTTGGCCGAGCTCTATCGACCCACTGTTGTCGCGGGTCGTCCTACCCGTGGTCTCTTTTCTGCAGATCTCCACCGAAGCGGCAGGAATTCGACCGCGCCGGCGCGGTGCTGCGCCTGCTGCTACGGTACACGCAGGCGCTGCTCACGCAGATGACTCAGACCGCCGTTTGCAACCGCCATCACTCGGTGGAGCAGCAATTGTGCCGCTGGCTGCTGCTGCGCATCGACCGGTTGCCGTCGAACTCGTTGAGCACGACGCAAGAGCTCATCGCGAACACGCTGGGCGTGCGCCGCGAGGGCGTTACGGAGGCTGCTGGCAATTTGCAGCGCGCCGGGTTGATTCGCTACAAATCGAGGTGCTGGATCGGCCGCGGTTGGAAAAGGCCGTTTGCGAGTGCTATAGGGTCGTTAAGGCGGAGTTCGATCGTCTCCTTTCCGATTCTCCGCGCGCAGACGGCGCCCGCGGCGATGGTGACGTACGCAAGCCGAGGCGTTGACCTGCGTAGCTCGTCGAGTCGCACTGCGACCGTTCAGCTGAAGCAAATCCGATAGAGCGCGAGCGGTCGGGACAAGTCGCCTACGACATCATGTTTGACCGCTCACGACCCAGCGGCGGCAGTGACCACCGTTCATGACAACGGTAGCGGCTATGGCAGGCGTTACTAGGCCGCTGATGAGTGGCCAGCCCCAATCTGAACAATCAGTCGAAGTGCAAGCGGGGACTCGCCAAGAAAGACAAGCGCGCCGCGAAAGATGAGAGACGCGCAATGCGTAAAGCGGAAGCGCGCGCAAAGCGTGCTGCAGCGGAAGGCACGGCGCCACGCGACATCTTCGCTGACGCCGAGCCTACTCAACTTGGGGACCAGTCGAGCGTGTCATCCATGAAGGCTGCCGAGTTCATTCGCAGGATGAATACGGCCCGATCCGGAGTTTCGATTGGTTCGCGCGCGGGCAAGTCGATGGACGATTTCCACGACGTTTCGTCGCTCGACTGGAGCCACGGCGTGATCGACGATCTGCCAGTCGAGCCGGCAGGATGACCTCGCTGCCAACAGCGGGTCGCGGTCGCTTCAGCATCGCGCGATCCACGTTCAGCCCCAAGCGACGCTGCTGCGATTGGCGCAACGACTTCGAGCCTATCGAAATGCGCCGCCATCAAGGTGCGCGAGCGTCGCGCGAGCTGCTCAAGCGAGGCTAGATCGACGTCGATGGTCACTTTCGGCGCCTCGCCATGTTTGGGCAGTAGCGCGACAGTGACGCGATAGCGTCCATCCAGTGGTCCGCGAGAGCGACAGGTGTATATCTGACTTTCGAATAGAGAAGGCGGGAGCTATTCCATTGGCTGCGCAGCCTAGAATCCCTTGATGGGCAGAGTTCTAGCGGGCTCGAGCTTCTGGCGCGTGTGGAAGACCTGTCGCCTGAAACAGTCCGCATCCTCATGACAGGGAGCATCGATGTGCAAACGCTTCCCTCATAGGCGACGGACGTTTTCAAAGTGCTCAGCAAACCCTTCGATTTGACTACGTTACGTGCCGCCTTGAACGAAGCCTTGCAAGGGCGATGACAACCGAAAGGTACCGGTCCGCGCCTAGTCTCACGGTGCGATGAAGCGATGCATCGGGAACTTATTTGTAGCCCGTAACTATATTTGGTTCAGGGCGCTCGTATACTTCGCGGATGGACCTGGACATACTGCAAGCGCATCTCGTGCGGGCGGAAAGTCACGTAGTCACGGGAGAGTCGCAACTAGCCAGGCAACGGGTCGCCATTGAGGCATTACGTCACGCTGGGCTGGACACTGCGCTTCAGAAAGAGATCCTCGACGTGCTCGAGCACGCCCAAGAACTCTACGTCGCTGACCGTGATCACCTACGTCGATGGTTAGCTGAACGCATAGCCGCCTCAGCCAGCGGCTAGTCATTGCCGCCGATCGACCGGCCCGAAGCTCGTGAACTCGTAGTCGGTAGATCCACCTGTAAACGTAGCGCTCGTGCTTTGAACTTACCCTTGAAGCGACCGTCGCCGGTCTCGTAGGTGATCCACGATTCCGACGCGAGGTCGACGACCACGCGGTCGACGCCGCTCGCACGGAACTTCAAGCGAATGCAATTGCCCTCGGGCGTGGCCACGACGTCCGTGACGTCGATGCCGAGTCATCGATGACAATCCGCGTCGTCGCTGTTGACGCTGGCGGGTTGCTGGTGGTTGGCGCTCCCTGCAGGAATTTTGCGATGCGAAAAAGAAATCGGCCACGAGGACGGGAGTGCGGACGTTAGTGCTAGAGCTACGTCGCGATCAGCGCAGCGCCTCTTCGCGTCCGATTCTGTGACGCGCGTAGCGCTATTGACGGCGAGACTTGCTACCCGAGCAGTGCAATCTCAGGCACCCCAGGCCATCATGGTTTGTCGAAGTTACATTTCGGACCCGCCGGGGAGGAGAGCAATGAAATCGGAGCAGGCCAAGCCCTTGCAAGTCGCGGCGCAACAGGCTGCGAAGTGGTGTATGGAAAAGCTCGAGATGCGAGAAGGTGGTTTCGGCAAGAATCACGAGCACTCGGATTCCGAGCGGACAGCGCTGCATGTCGCGCACTCGATCGCCGTTTGCGAGATCGCGCGGCTCCAACCGATCGTTGACGGCCGCTAGCGTCGCCGAGTTCGCCTTGGCAGCCCGCTGTCGAAATCGGCACAAACGTGTCGCGAAAACCGAGCCCTAGCGGTGCACGTTGCCGTGGCCCAGCATCGGCAACTGGTCGAGGCCGTTACCGCGCGACCACACGAGGAGCTTGTCGAGCCTCCAGTGCTCCTGCCGGTACGGCACCAACGGCATGGGCGTCAGGCCGAGTCGTACCGCGCGAAACTGGCATTCCACTACGCTGCGCAATCCGAGTTGCTCAGGCGTGATCACGAGCTGACGGCTTCGCCAAGTCACGGCGGGCAGACTCAGGGCCGTCATGATTGGTCAAAAGCACTCCTGATGCGAACCAGTTCATCCTACGCCTTTCCTGAAGACCTACTTGTAAAAACATTTCGTAGGGGTAAACGCTCCGCTCGCGGATGGTCGCACCGCGACCGTTCAGCTGAAGCAAATTCGATCGGAAAATAAACTCTGGCCCTTCGCGCAAAGCGCGTATAGTGGCCTGGTCCAACCGCTCGCTTCCATCCAGACTGCAGGCATGGTGCCTACATCCTCTTGTTAGCGAACGCTACCATTAGGAGTAACCATGGGCAGAAAACTCTACGTCGGCAATTTGCCGTATTCCGCGACCGACGCTTCGCTTCGCGACGCATTCAGCGCGAGCGGCACGGTCGACTCGGTGACCCTGATCACAGATCGCGATACCGGTCAAAGCAAGGGCTTCGCATTCATCGAGATGTCGTCGGACCAGGAAGCACAGGCGGCCACGCAAGCCATGAACGGCTCCACGATGGACGGTCGCCAGCTCAAAGTCAGCGAAGCGAAGCCGAAGGGCTCACGACCCAGCAGCGGCGGTGACAACCGGCGTGACAACGGTAGCGGCTACGGCAGGCGTTACTAGGAGACCGACGAGTGGCCAGCCCCAATCTGAACAACCAGTCGAAGCGCAAGCGCGTGCTCGCGAAGAAAGGCAAACGCGCCGCGAAAGACGAGAAACGCGCAATGCGCAAAGCGGACGCGCGTGCGAGGCGTGCTGCAGCGGAAGGCACGGCGCCACGCGACACCGTCGCTAACGCGGCGCCTACTCGACTTGGCGTGAAGTCCAGCGTGTCATTCATGACGGCTGCCGAGTTCATTCGCAGGATGAATAAGGCCTGATCCGGAGTTACGATTGCTCCGCGCGCGCGGGTTTCACGTCGATGGATGATATTCACGACGCTTCGTTACGCGACCGGAGCCACGGCGTGATCGACGATCTGCCAAGTCGAACCGGCAGGTATGACCTATAACAGGGAGGCGGCGCTTCGCGCGATCCACGTTCAGCCCCAAGCGACGCTGCTGCGATTAGCGCAACGACTTCGAGCCTATCGAAATGCGCGGCCATCAAGGTGCGCACGGGTGCCGAGCGCACTGCAGCCTTCGCTTGAGCTGGCTCTAGCTCGGACAGATCTTCGCGAACGATTGGCCGAGCTCGGGCAACACGTCGCCGACGGCGACTTGCGGCTTCATCAACAGCGGGAGCTCGTACGAGGGCAATTCACGGCGACTAGAAAAGCGACGCTACATCAATTCGAAGTCGCGCAGATGTCGTTGCTTCAAGCGCTGAAGCACCTTCGAGCGGAGGATCGCGGCAGGCCAATAGCTAAGGACGCGGGGGTCAAACTTTCTGGTACAGCACCCAGAGCGCCCGGTCACGCGCGTCGTCCAGTCGAAGTTGCGCCCGTCGTTGCACTTCCACTTCGTCGTCCGTCGGGGTCTCGTTTAGCTGCCTGCGGGCGCTGATCTTCGCGGCCGCGATCTGGAGCGCTGAGAGCGCCTCTCGGTGCTCTACCATAACGTTTCGGAAAAGATCGTCCAGCGGGGGCATTTGACTCTCAAGGAGCTAATGGCAGCTTGGACTGTTTGATCTGAAGCGTCTAGCGTCTGTAGAAACGAAAACCCCGCGCTCCGTTGCCAGAGAGCGGGGTCTACTCGTGCCGGCGCCGGTGTCAGCTACAGATCAGCGCTCCTATCGCCTTCGGATGCGCCCGAAACACTCTTAGAGTTTTTTATCTCTGACCGCCCGCAGAAGATTCGGCAGCCACTCGGTAATTTCTCTCTGTGCCGCTCTAGAGCGCCGAATACGACTAACAGATTCAGAATCGCCATCGCGATCAAATCGCCTTTCGTATCGGTTCGGCCATCCATTCGAACATGACTTTTCCTTCCCTCGTAAGACGCGAGATCAATCGGCCCAGAAGGTCTTGAAGCGATCCGGCGCGAGCTCGTTGTATCTCGTGGTGTGCGTGATGTTCTTGTGCCCGAGGTACTGCTGAATCGCTCGCGTGTCGTGCCCGTCGTTGGCGAGTTTGTAGCCGGTCGCGTGCCGATCAGAAAGAACGTAACTCGCGATGACGGACGAAACGCCTTCCGTAGCGTAGGTGTGAAGCCAGACCTGAATTGCGAGGGCGGAGAGGGTCTCTGTATCTTCATGCCGACCAAGGCGAATATCCGTCTAGTCCGCCTATCGCCTCATTTCAGCGGGCGCGATGCCGTATGACGGTCCGCTGAACTTCGAATTATGCGCTTGGCACATGCTTCAGAGGAAATTCGAACAAATTGTGCGTATCTGTTTGGCCAGTGTGATCAAAGCCAAGTCGTCGGTAGAGCGAGAACGCTCGGTGGTTCTTCAAGCCAGTAGCTAGCGAGACCTTCTTACCGCAGGCTTGCGCCTTGCTCACGGTATCGCGAAGTAGCGTCGACCCGATACCGCGGCCTTGATACGACGGAGTGATCTGGATCTCTCCGACTTCAATCGCATCGGACCGATCGAACAACTGAATCATGCCGACACGCACGCCACCGACTTCGACACAAAAGATGTTGCCCTGATCCCAACACTCTGAGCAGTGCCGCAGGTGGCGGGCTTCATCCCAATTGCCCCACGTTGCAAAGAAGAGATCTAGATAGACCGATCGTCGCAGCTGCTCGATCCACTGCCGATCGTCCTCGGTCGCGCCGACAAGCTGATAGTTCATTGGGCAGCACCGCTAACGTTCGGATGGCGCATAACGTCCCGCATCAGCCGCGCACTGCCAACGCTGCACTTCAGGCACTTTATCCATATCGCATCCGCTGCATGCGGTTGTTAGGAGTCGCACACACTGCCCCGATATCCTAATCCAGCTTCACGAGTTCCCTGGTCACTACTAGTGCGACGACGAGAACGCATAGCACGATTCCCATGATCCGTGCGCGTAACGGGGTAGCGTAGAACCATCCCCCGGACCAAATCGACTCGGACCAGCCCATTCGGCGGCGCCAAGCGACAGCCGATTCTGGACTGATGGCACACCAGCAGCGAGAAACACCCACAACGCCAGTTCAGTCGCATCCACGTTCGTCGCGTAACGCCGCAGTTCAGCGGCCGCGCGCTGCCGTGTCACGGTCGTCGTAAGTGCTTGTTGAACGGCTGGCTCATCGAAGCGCTTAAACCAACGCACTGCACTCGGCGTGAATAGTAGGAACACAGCGGCAAGCTGAAGCAGAGGTGTGCTACGCGTGGTGTGATATCGCCGAACTACTAACGTACCGGAGGAAGCGGCGTAACTACGAGGATCAGAGCAAGGAAACCGCCAAACATATAGATGGTCGCTTCTCGCACCTTCGGTTCGGACCAATGCGAGGCGGCGTAAACGATCTGGGCGAGCGGCGAGAAGAAGATGAGTGCTGCTGCCCACGCTGGACCTCTCGGGCGCTTCCACGTGGTCCTGAGAAACAGAAACCACCCGACCAGGATTGAGGTCAGGCTCATCCCCTCAAGGAACAACGTCGCTGTCTCCACTGTGGGCAAGTCTACGTGTGCTGTCCGGTATGCGAAATCCTGATGCACCGTGACCGATGCCCGCACCTCGCGCACGCGGGCCGCTCGCGTAAGCGAGTCGATCGGGAAGGCGCGCCCGTGCTTCTGTATCAAGCGGCGCAGGTCCAACTTGTTCGACCGCCCGCAGCTCTCGCAGTACGCGACGATCGAGAGCGCGGTACCGAAATCCCCCAACGTGTTCAGCGTGACCGACGGCATGTGTGGATCGTGCGCGACCGCGACGGCTGCGGTCCATCCAGTTGTCGCGGCTCGCCACGACTGTATTTGTGACTGCTTCGACCAGAAACGCTGCTGGTGAACGTGCTTGACGCTGAGCACTGTGGGCGCTGTGAGCGTCACGTAACTTCACAAGATCATCGGAGCCGCCGTCGAGGCCGAGCTGCGCGGCGATCGGTTCGCGGTGCGGAGGCTACTGGTGCAGCTGGAGCGGGAGGCTGGAACTGCTACGGGTTCTCCGTGGCGTTCGGGAAGTCATTCAATGCCGCTGCAAACATCGCGGCCACCACGTCGGAATTGGAAACCGAGCGGCCGGGACTAGTGGCGCGTGCTCCGTAGAGCCACTGTCCCGATTCGCGCTCACGAATTAGCAGTGCGACCTCGCGCAGCTGGGTCGTTACCCATACGAAGTCCATCGAGAAATCATGTTCGGGTGTCCTTGCTTTGTGACGCGTGGTCACGTTGGAGTGCCGCTTGTGCTCGGCACCAACGCGAGCACCTACCTGGACGAGCACATCGGCACTGCTGCTGTCGGCGACTTTGGTGAATCCAACAGCCCGGAGCGCACCGCGTGCGGCGTCCTCGAACAGCTGTTGCCGCTCGGCCCGAACGCCGTCGCACTGCCGGGCGTTCGAAGGCGTAGGTAGTCGGCTCGCGCGTGGCTGGCCATTGGCTGTATGCCGAAACGTCGCTTCCGAGCTGCTCGGTTGTCGTCGCGCACGCGGCGAGCATTCCGAACGTGACCAAGAGAGTGATAGTCCGGATATGCTGGCCTCCCAAGGAATCAACGGTGCACGACTGTCTCAGGGGAACGCCACGCCCATACTATGCGAGGAACACGCCACCTGGAACGAGCGCTAGGCTTCGCGAACTCAATCAAGAGAAACGTCTATGAAGGAAATGTTATTTGCTCTGCTCCTCGCGCTTCCATGGCCGGCGCTTTCCCAAAGCGCCGCCCGAACAGGACCAGGGCAGGGGATTGCGCTCGTCGGTGGCACGCTGATCGACGGTAAGCAAGGCGGTGTCATTAAGAACAGCGTCGTGCTGCTGCGCGGCGACCGAATAGAAGCGGTCGGAACGGTCGGCGCTATGTCCGTACCCGCCGGTTATCAGCAGATCTCCACTGAAGGCATGACGGTGCTACCGGGCCTCTGGGACATGCACACGCACCTGCAGTACTCGGCTCATGCCGATCTGACCGCATGGAACAACAAATATCTGCCGCAGATGGAAAAGGTGATCATGCCGGCCACCGCGTCGCAGTTGCTGATGGCGGGGATCACGAGTGCGCGCGACCTGATGGCTCCGCTCGATCCGATCGTGCATGTCCGCGATCGTATAGCGGCGGGCGAAATTCCTGGCCCGACTATGTACGTCGCGGGCGCTCTGCTCGAGCATGAAGCGCCCGCCGGCACCGAGCAATTTCGTTGGAGCGTCAGTGATGTTGCTGACGGACGAGCGAAGGTCGATCGTCTGGCGAAGGCGGGCGTCGACATCATCAAGCTGCTTTGCGTTCCCGGGATGTCGCAGGAGGAGGCGAATGCCATTGTCGCGCAGGCCCACACACATAAGCTCATGGTTGCCGCCCACGGTCGTACGGACGATGAGATTCGCAAATGTCTCACCGCGGGTGTCGACGACTTCCAGCACCTCGGTACGCTCGCGCTTCTGCCCGACGACATCGTGGCAATGATTCGCCAACGCGTCGCCCAGAGCCGCTTGTTATGGACGCCGACGGTCGGTAGTCCAATCAACTACAAGTACTTGATGCGCGACATGGAAATGCTGGACGAACCGGCGTGGCATCGCGGTCTTCCCGAGTCGATCGTCGAAGACGTACGTGCGTCGCTTCCCGCTATTCCGCAGATGATCGCGGGCGTCCCGATAATCGTCGCGAACGACGAACCGATGTATCGGCGCAAATTCGAGCAGCTGTTGGCCAATGGAGTAGAGATTCTGCCGGGCACCGACACCGGAAACCCGGGCCACTTTCACCCGTTTGGCCTCTGGATCGAACTCGACACCTGGGTTAATCACTTCGGCGTCGATCCAATGGAGGCAATCCGACGCGCGACATCGTTCTCCGCACAGGTAATGGGCGTGGCGAAGGATTACGGCACGGTCGAAGCCGGAAAGTTTGCAGATGTGATTGTCGTGCACGGCGATCCGCGCAGGCACATCGACGTGCTCCGCGATCCGGCTGTGGTGATCAAGCACGGCAAGCGAGTGAAATAGGCCGGAACCACCACACTTGCTCCTCGCTGCCGCCACTTTTCTGACTTAGTGATGGCTTCTCGGATGCCGCTGCTTCCGCCGAAACAGGAAGTGGTCCGGGTGGGATTTTCCAGTTCAGGATATCTCCGTGAGTCTTCCACGCGAGAGACCAGACCGAGCTCGCGAAGGCCGTCGGGGAATCCGGCGGCGCCGATAGTTCCCAATCGCCCGGTGTAATTGGCCGTCGACAGCCTCACAGCCACCGCGATAAATCGGTTGTCCTGTCACGTACGCAAAATCAAGCCGGGCGGGGTAGCGCGTATGAATCCGTCGCAGAAGTGCTATTCCGCCTCGTCGCCATCCGGCCGCTCGGCTCCCCAGAGAATGACGGCAACCGCAACGGCAGCGATACATGTGAGGTATGCGACGAACGTCACCATGGCTATTTCCTATGCGGCTTCGAAGTGTCGTAGGGGTTGTAGCTCGGCTCGGGCTCGGGTTCTGGCTCCGGCGGCGGAAGCTCTTCGATCACGAGCGCTGAGTTCTCGAGTGCTTTCCAGAGATCTGAAGTCGACTCGAGATTGCGAGTAATTGGTTTCGCGTTCTCGCTCGCAGCAACAACACGAAACCGATAGGTGTCGTCGAGCTGATCGGTCTGCGTACCGTCAAACTCAACGGATTCCTGTTCGCCCGTCGGATCCTCATCTCCTCGTGGCGGCGTATGGATCTTCATGCCACGCAGCGTATAGAGCGCTCCGGGACACAAAGCGTGATTGCGCTCAAGAAAAGACTTTCCACTTACGCAAGGACTTGATGCATTCGATGCATCGCATACGTCCTTTGCCTGATCGACTTGGGCAGAGCTGCCACGTTCAATACACAGCTTTCAAATCAGCGCGTAGACGCGCGCTCGTTCAGTGGCAACGTGAAGATGCACGGGCAGACCGTCAACACGAACTTAGTCGCGATTTCAGCCGACTGTAAGGCGATGACCCAGACGACGACTTGGGTGGACGAACGTGGGCCACCGCCACTCGTAGTGGCGTATCGCAAGCAGTAAATCGGCTGGCTGCCGCTGCGGCTCCGGAGCGGGCGAAGCTTGAACGAGCACTAGTTCTATCGTGCGTTCGGCGGAGCGGCCGGCAGCAGTTCGCTTTCCGAGCAAAACACTCCCTGGGACGCCGCTTGTGCCACCGCAGCAGCTCGTTCTGCCTCAGCCCTCTCGATGGTCTCCTTTATCTCCACTTCCGCTTCGGGTCGCCTAAAAGGCAGCCGCGCGAGGGAGTCGCGGCCTCGAATGACGCGCGCCTCGAGCTTCGCAATCGTGTTGCAAGAAGACGAGCGAACATCTTGAGGTGACGACGACTTGTCGTACACCGCAACGAGCGATTTGGCGCGTGGGTCTTCATAAGTCATCGTATGCGTCATCGAGTTACCATCAGCGGAAATCGCGACTAAGGTCGTCTGGACGTGCTTGCCGGCGACCTTCACGGTGCCTTTGTAAGTGCGCGCGTCCACGCGCTCAAGCGACTGCACCACCTCTCGCTCGTCGGGAAGTCGGTCTATCGTGTGCTCCTTGCCGTCCAGTACGTAAGCGAACTCGGCGTGGAAGTAGGTTCCGTCGTCCTGCAAACCTTCGCCCGTCCCCGTGTATTTGTCGCTCCACCACGAGCGTTCGATCGTGAAGACCGACCCTTCCAGCGCGGCTCTCGGCTCCTTCGTCGTTTGCGCCTCATTAAGGACCCAAGTGCCGACGAATGGATCTTCGGAACAGGCGGACAGCGACAACGCCAATGCTGACGACAACACGGCAGCGGCCAGGGAGTTCATAACATGTTCGCCCGCACGTGCGTTCCGTCGCCTACAACGGACAAGTATTTGGATGAAATACGAAAGCTTCGTCATAGACGCCAGCGCAGACTAGGACCACTCCTGGGGCGGTGAGAGACCCGTCTATCTGGCTCGAGCCGACGAACACACGTGCGCCATTCGAGCCGTCGGAGAGGAGTGCGGCAGTTGTACCGCGCAAGGTCGCACGTTCGACCTTTAAGACGCTTCCCGTCGTGCCATTTGAATACCGAACGGCGTAATTCGACGTTCCTCCCTCGCCGCTGAGTTCCGCGTCGACGACGCTTATGGGTAGCGCAAGACTTCCGGCGGATTGCAGTACGAAGAGCCCAGTATTGGTATTGGCGCCTGAGGCAAGAAATTGGACTTGCCTGAACCGCTGCGACTTAATGGATGGGGCGACTTGAGTGACCCGAACAGCGGTGTTCTCTACGGCTGGAGATGAAACGGCTGGAGATGAATTAGAATAAGAGCGAGCTTCGACCTTAACGTTGATAAGCTCGCTCCCGTGGTCCAACCCGCCCGTGGTCATACCGACGTTTGAGCTGGTGCCGCCGCTTGCGACTAGGATGCTGTCTCTAATGGAGATACTCGCGACTTGTGCGCCGGATCGGACAGCGATTGTATTCAGACCCCCGGAGGCGGATACGCGGCAATTTGTCAGGTCCACGTGACCGCCCGCTTCGCGGTTCCGCGTGTGTTCGATAGCCACATTTCTAGAAGCAGCGTTTGTTGCACTAATCTCGCAGTCGATCAAACGTGGGCCGCCGCTTTCATCCGCTCGAAAGCCTGTGCTGTTCGTTCCACCAACAGCCTGCGCGGTAATGCCTTTGTAGATATTCCCTGCCGCTGGTCCGTCCGCGACAGCGATATTTTCCGCAGACCCGGTGGCATATGCGCTTACGTTAGAGATCTCGGCGGAACTATTTTCGATGCTCGATAAGGCGATAGAGGTAGACCCGTCGCCGGATGTGTTCTGGATTGTGAGGTCGGAGAGCGATATTGCGACGCCGGCGGGCAGCGACACAGGTGAAGTACCGATCTGCACCGTCGTCCGCACGCCCTGAACAGCTCGCAGAGTCGTAGCGCGAGTTCCGGAACCTGTCACAGAAACGTACGCCGGAATCTCGATCGTGGCAGAAATGTCGTAAATCCCCGGCGCAATTTGAATGACGCATGGATCCACAAGGGCAGGATCGTCCGATGGATTGCGGCACCATTGGTCGCCTGTGGAAATGTTGGCGATTGCATCGCGCAAATTCGCGTAGTCACCGTCTGCTTTTGCGACTAGCCGGAGCTTAGCGGGTCTGCGGGAGGATCCAGCGGACCCGGGAGCGCCTGCTGGACCGGGCGGTCCTGCGACGCCAGGAGGCCCTTGAGGTCCAGTCGCTCCTTGGGGGCCTTGCGGACCCGACAGTCCCATAGGCCCCGGCGATCCTTGTGGACCCTGTGGAATTGTTTTGATCGCCGCCGCATTCGCATTGATCGCGTCAACGACTGCAGAAAAATTTTCATTTACTTCACGAGCTCGCGCTGGTGTGCCTGCGTCGAACTTATGCGGCACTCTCGCTTCCTGCGCAGCGGCGGTGCTTGCAACCACTAGAGCGTACGCGAGAAAAAGGAAGGTTCTTTTTGTTATCACTTTGACTGACCTCATTGCCAATCGAAGGAATCCCAGGTCGCGTCATCCCAATTCGTCGGCGACGAAGGCGAGGGAGCTTGAGGAGGATTCTGCGAAGGAGGATTTTGCGAGGGCGGATTCTGAGCAGGTGGACTTTGACTGTCTCCACCGCCACCGCCACCGCCACCGCCACCGCAGCCGAACAAAGCAAGTAGCAGCGTCGCTATCGATAGAACGCGCATACCGACACTCCGGTGTTCTTGTGATTTTTTGCGCCCGCTAACCATACGCCGGCTATCTCACTATCCTCAAGCGGCGCAAGTTCACATAAGCTGATTTCGTTTCGTCGCTGGCTTGAGGACGGCGGGGTAGTGACTCAGCTGCAGCTCCAAGCAGGATTAGTTTCGGGAACAGGGTGTTCGTGGTTAGCGCTTCGACTCGGGGGAGTGCCAGGCCCTGACGATGCTGTCGATCGAAACGACGCTGCTAGAAAGGACGGGGATGAAACCAACGAGCTTGCCTTCCGAGTGCTTGAGATAAGCGACGCGGGCGAGCTCGTGGCGCCTCTCACGCAAATACACGCATTCGTCACCCGGTACCAGGGTCGAGGGCTCAACCCAATCGCCCGTTTGCGCGGACCGCGCGATGTCTAGCGCTGTTCTTCTTGGAAGCGACTCGTGCGAGCGGATCTCGTTGTAACGAGTGATCCACTCTGCGGTCATCCGGCGGACCTCGCCGAGTGTTTCGAACACGTAGCAGTTGAGCACCTCCTGTCGATACGTTCGATTCAAGCGTTCCACGTAGCCGTTCTGCATCGGTCGGCCCGGCTGTATGAAGCGGCGCTCGATACCCTGACGCCGCGCCCACTTCTCGAGCTCTTCGCTGATGAGCTCGGGGCCGTTGTCGAGGCGCAGCGCTGCGGGCTTACCTCGCAGCTCGACGAGCTCGTCGAGCGCGCGCACGATCCTGCGAGCCGGTAGGTTCGTGTCGATCTCGATCCGGAGCACCTCGCGGTTGAAGTCGTCCATCACGTTGAACGTGCGGAACCGTCGACCCGACCACAGCGCGTCGGCCATGAAGTCGGCCGACCAGACCTCATTCGGGCCGGCGGGGATCACAAGCGGCGTTTTGAATGCGCGCCGGCAACCTGCGCTTGCCGCGACGCTTCATGTTCACGCCTAGCGCGCGATAGACCCGATACAGGCGGCACTTGCCAAAGCCCTCCGCTCGTACCGCCGGATAGAGCTTGTCGAAGCCCTGCGTCGGGTTGACCTCTACGAAGCGTCGGATCGCGGCGATGATCGGGCCGTCGTCTCGTGGCCGGCGTGGCGCATAGAACGCCGAGCGCGCCAACCGCACCGCTTGGCAGGCTTGCCGCACCGACACGCTATGTTCCGCCACCATGAACCTCACCAGCTCGCTGCGAGCGGCTGGCGCTACAGCTTTTCTTCAACGGCGTCCTGCGTGATGCGTGAGCGAGAGCTCCGCATACATCTTCTTCAGCTTCGCGTTCTCGCTCTCAAGCTCCTTCAGCCGTCTGAGCTGCGAAGCGTCGAGGCCGCCGTACTTCGCTTTCCAGTTGTAGAACGTCGCCTCACTGATGCCGAGCTTGCGCACGAGTTCCGGGACCTTTACGCCGGCCTCGGCCTGCTTCAGCACCGCGATGATCTTCTCTTCACTAAACCGGGACTTCTTCACAGAGTTCTCCTGTCGGAAAACTCTACCTCTCCGTGGTTCTGATCGTCAGGGGGTTACATACCGACGAACACGCGATCGAGACCTGATGAAAACGCTTGAGGTAAGCGGCGATCCTGCCTGGCCCGAAGTGATATTGCTGCCGCAGATACAAGATCTTGCTCACCACCGCACGCGGCGTGGTGCGTGGCGATCGGTGCGGCGTCCGCGGGCGGTCAGCCAGCCTCCCCGAGCTCGTCAAACCATCGCTTCCAGCGGTAGAACGCTGTGCGGGAGATGCCGAAATGCCGGCAAGTGCGCGCGACCTGACGGGGTTCGTCCCATCGCAGAATCTTCAATCGCCAGGCGACGATGCGTGCTTGTTCGGCCTTTGTCATCGCTCTTCACTCCAGGCTAGCCTTGAGAAAAGAGCTGAATGTGTCACCCTTCTATTGGGATTTCACAAGCAACTTACGGTGGTTGCACAATAGAGCATTGTATATGCTGATCTCACAATCAGTACGATCGCGAACCGTGCTAGCGCTCGGCGTGGGACTGTGTTTGTGGGCGGCCTTCACCAAGGCGCAGCAGGGCGCTGAGACGTCGGTGGCGAGTCTAACGCAAGTGCTCGGGCGTCCGACGGATAATTCCATTACCACCAATGTTCTCGCCCCAGCCGATATCGAAGCCTACGCCGAGTATGGAGTGAAGAAAGGTGTCTATTCGCGGAAGACTCCGGTTGCGAAATCCGTGGCACGGACGCCGTTCGAATTGACGATGGATAAACTGGCGGCGAACACGCGTCACTATTACCGGCTGCGGTATGGGAAAG
>JADMIO010690486.1_pt1 | contig 15602 bp, 12 predicted proteins | sample 8958161 | NCBI WGS metagenome assembly JADMIO01 (sample SAMN16585339, study PRJNA669376) | soil metagenome | isolation source: Crop rotation soil | place: USA: Cullars Rotation, Alabama | collected 2011
CGACAACTTGTCCACGTGGAATTCTAAGCTTAGGATCCCAATGTGCTGGAAAGTTACGCGGAGCGAACTCCGGAATTGCCGCAAACTCTGCGCTTCGCTATCGGTGAAGTGAAGCGGCCGATGGATGAACCGCTCGCTGAGTATGTAATTGCCTTGGCATTTAATTCCCGCGCTTCATCGCCTTACGAAACTCGAGGCGAGGCGATGGCCTCGAACATGGCTGATGGAATCACACCCGAAGTCGTTTCACGTTTCCGACGCGCAATTTTAGAGGCGAGAAAAATTCCCGATCTTTCGGCGGAGCTCTATCGACGGAAGGACAAAGTTTACGAACGCGTCCTCCCGGGTTACGGAATGAAAGGTAAAGATGTCGTGAGCCGAAACTGGTTTGTGATCGGACCGGAAAAGCAGATGGTTGCGTATGAAGCGTATTTGAAAACTGTCGAGGGTCCAGATACGAAGTTATACCGACTCTACCCACGTGACTTCTGGTTGGTGAGGTAAAGACTCTCCGTCTTCTGGGAAAATGTGAGCTACCTCAGAACAGGAGCGAAGCGACTGCACGACGTTTTGAAATCTGCGTTGAAGTCGCTGCGCTCTGCAGGACCTTCAGAAATCTGAGTTTAAGTCACTCGCTGCGCTCCTGTTCTGAGGTAGAGTTTTAAGTAGACGCCGAGATTTGTTGTCTCGCTTGGTTCGAGACTCTAGAATGACGCACTCAAATTTCCTGTTCGTCATTTCTTAAACTGCGCCTAATCAAGGCGCTGACATACCGGAGGGATCGTCCGGCTTTGCAAATTCAACTCTGCTGTTTCCAACCCTTCGCAGCGCTCGCTTTCACGCCTTTTGGCATTCCGTCGATACCATTCTGGATGTATGTTTCTGCCGCGGTGATCTTAATCTTAGGGCTCATCAAGATTCTGAGCGAACTACCGCGGGAACATGGCATTGATAAGATAATGCCGTTTGGGCGGCTGTTTTTTGCGATTCCTCTGGCGGTGTTTGGCTCCGAGCATTTCACTCTGACGGCAAACGTCGCCTCGCTCGTACCACGCTGGATTCCAGCACACACTTTTTGGGTCTATCTCATCGGCGTTGCTTTCATTTTCGCGGCGATCAGTATTGTCATTCTCGTACAGGCACGATTAGCCGCCGCTCTGGTTGGACTGACATTTCTGATCTTCGTACTCGTCATGGACATGCCAGGTGTTGTCGCGCAACCAGGCAACAGATTCTTTTGGGCTCTCGCCCTGAGACAACTTGCCTTCAGTGGTGGTGCTTTCGCGTTCGCAATGTCGCCTTGGAGCACTGCATCAATGCGACCGTTGCGTCCCCAAGCAATTTCGGCACTGAATGCAGTTCCGCGATTCTTCGTTGGTGTCCCTTCGATCTTCTATGGTGTTGAGCATCTGCTCCATCCGGATTTTGTGCCTGGCATTCCGCTGCAAAAGCTTACTCCTGATTGGATACCCGGGCGAATATTGCTGAGTTACTTTGTTGGAGTGATTCTGATTCTTACAGGTGCGTGTTTGATCTTGAATAAGAAGACGCGTATGGCAGCAACCGCTTTAGGACTCACCATTCTCCTCACAGTGTTATGGATTTACTTGCCGATGCTCATCGCAGCGCCAACAGATGTGGTAGCGCTAAACTTTTTCTTCGACACATTGCTTTTTTGCGGAACCATCCTACTGTTATCAAACGCAATGAAGAAGTAACCGGTTTCCATCAACATCAGGATGCTCTTTGGAATTCAACAGACCGGAGGTTTCAAGTTCTATATAAACGTTGAAGCCTTTCGTTAGTTAGGAGGAAATAGACAGCGAAGAAGCCGCCGGATATTTTCCGGCGGCTTCTTTTTGTTAAGCCAACCGCAGAAACAAATCCGCCGATACGCAGACGACACCGGATGCAACATGAAATAGTTTTAGCGTTCTGTTTTTGAAATCGGCGTAGTCTGTGGATGTTTTCTCTCTTTTTCAAAACTCACGTTTAAGTTAAGGTGAGCGTTCTCAAATCTTATTTCTGGAGGTTTCGTCGTGGCACTTAGTTTTGCAAACGACATTCGGCCGCTGTTTCGCGATAAACCCGACGTGGAAGCGATGAAGCGAATGGGACTTGACCTCTCGTCTTACGATGATGTTAAGGCAAATTCTGAAGGTATCTATGCACGAGTCGAGGAAGGAACGATGCCATGCGACGGTCCATGGCCCAAAGAGCAGGTTGATGTATTCAAACGTTGGATGGATGAGGGTATGGCGCCGTAGTGGATGAGTACCTACTGTTACCCTTTACTCCGAACCTTACAAAGAAAACAAGTCGCTTCGTGCTGGGAGCGCAGGCGTCCCCGCCTGCCTGCGATCGTCTTAATTCGACTCGAAAGAAACCCGCAGGCGGGGACCCCACCACCAAGCGATTACCCAATGCTTCTTACTAAAGGGAATCGTGGTGTTCCGAGCGTCGAAGCAATGAGGTACAACGAGCGGACCCGAGTCAATACTTGTTAACAGTCCTGCTGCTTCAAGCGTCTAAGAATTACTGTCGTCGTGTCTTAGACATTCCCCGAGGAAAACTCCAATGATTAGAAAATATTCCTTAACCGCCCTCGCAGTGATTGCTTTTATCGCAACCGCAACGTTGGCCCAGGTGCCCACCAAAGAAAAGGTTGTTGCCGGCGCTGAACGAGCTTTCGAGAAAGTAACCAAGACATACGTCGCACCGGGGCCCGGCTGTGCTGCCGCCGTGTCACTCAACGGAGAAACAGTGTTCGAACGTGCCTTTGGACTTGCCGATCTGGAGTCCAACGTTGCGAACACACCTCAAACGATTTTTGAGTCAGGCTCCGTTGCGAAACAGTTCACTGCTGCTGCGCTTGTACTGCTTCAACAGGACGGAAAACTGAGTCTCGACGATCCAGTCAGAAAATACATTCCCGAGTTACCTGATTATGGCGCGCCACTCACCATCCGGCATTTGTTGAATCACACTTCCGGTCTTCGCGACTGGGGCTCAGTCCTGGCCCTTACCGGTGTAGGTCGAGGTGATCGGGTCATAAATCAGGATCTCGCACTGGACGTTATTGTTCATCAGCGCGCACTCGACTTCACACCCGGTTCGGAATATTCGTATTCGAATAGCGGATACAACCTTGCAGCTATCATCGTCGAGCGTGTTTCAAAACAAAAGTTTCCAGCGTTTGTCGAGGAACGGTTATTCAAGCCACTTGGAATGAAGAACAGTTCGTGGCGCGATGACTACCAACGAATAGTTCCGGGCCGGGCTCAGGCGTATGGTCGCCAGGGCAGTGGACCCTGGCGCCTCAACATGCCTTTTATGAACGTTTACGGAAATGGTGGCATGCTCACGACTGTTGGCGATTGGATGATTTGGAACGCGATGCTGGATTCAAAGTCGCTAGGTGCGTCTCTTGTCAGCGCTTTGGAGACCCGAGGAGTGCTTAATGATGGCCGGAAGATCGCTTACGCACTCGGACTCGAGGTCGGTACCTACAAGGGACTTAAGGACGTCTCGCATGGCGGCTCCACCGCGGGTTACCAAACTTTTCTGGCGCGATACCCTGACAACAAGGTGTCCATCGGTGTCATGTGTAATGGTACTTCACCGAGCGCAGGAGGAATCGCGGCAAACATTACAGATGAGATCTTTGGACCATTCCCGGAAACCGCCAGGACCGAACCAGCCAAAGTTTCAGAAGACGATCTGAAAAAGTTTGTAGGCATCTGGCGTGAAGAGAAGACGCACTTTCCAGCGAGGTTCGTAATTGAAAATGGAATCTCGCGGTGGCGAGGCACCAGGCTTACACCAATTGGAGGTGGGCAGTTCGCTGCCGGCGACAATCAATTGCGGTTTACGTTCGATGGGAACGGCCAGCCACTGTCGGCTGCAACAGTAGATTCCGATGGCGAAGTCAGACGATTCGTTCCCGAGAAGGAGTGGACGCCAACCGCTGAGGAGCTTGCTGCGTTGAAGGGAGATTGGTTTTGCGAAGAGGCTGGAGCGACAATTACTTTCGGGGTCGAAGGTGATAAGGCGTTTATCAAACAGCGTCCAGCAACGAGCTTGCCATTGCAGCCGCTCTACAAGGATCATTTCATCGGACCCGGATACGTTGTATGGTTCACACGAGACACAAATGGAAAGGTCAATGGCATGCACGCCGGAGCGTCACGGATGCGCGACATGCCCTTTGTGAGAGTGAAGGTTGGGTAGGCGCGTGGATCTCAGATCTCAAATTAAGATGTGAAGAGTGAGTGTTTGAACAATGTGAGGTCTCAAACCCAGACTCATTTTTCGATCTTAATCCTGTAGATTCTGAAATCCTGTCGACATAAAGTAATCCATACCAGCTAGTTCTTGTACACAACGCCATTCTTCATTACGAACGTCACGTTCTGCATAGCCTTAATGTCAGACAGAGGATCACCCGACACCGCAACAATATCGGCCCACTTGTCGACCTGAAGTGAACCAAGGTTTTTATCCCAACCGAGCAACCTCGCTCCGTTGAGAGTGCCGGCTACTATCGCGTCCATGTTCGACATTCCTCCCCAGTCGACCATCAACTCAAATTCATGTGCATTCGTTCCGTGAGGTATAACGCCGGCATCGGTCCCGAGCGCAATTTGCAAGTGCATCGAAACTGCCAACTTGATTGCACGTCGAACTGAAGCCGCGGCCGCCAAAGCCTTCTCTGCACGCAGGCCTTTCAATACTCCGCTTTTAGCTGCACCCTCAACAGCTTCGGCAGCTGATAAAGTCGGTACCAGAAAGGTCCCGCGCTCTTTCATCAAGCGCGCACCTTCTTCGTCGAGAAACGATCCGTGCTCAATCGATGATACCCCGGCACGAACCGCGATCTTGATCCCTTCCGTTCCATGCGCGTGCGCTGCAACTTTGCGCTCCAGCTTGGTTGCCTCATCAACCATCGCCTTCAGTTCTTCGAACGTATACTGCGTTGCGCCAACTGCGTCTCCCTCCGAAAGCACACCGCCTGTCGCACACGTCTTGATCACGTCGGCGCCGTACTTAATCTGATAGCGAACGGCAGCTCGGATCTGGTCGGGGCCATCGGCAACCCCGTCTTCAATTCCGGGATCCTTCAATCCGGGACGAAAGCCGTTCTCATCGCAGTGACCACCCCTAATACCCAGAGCATGACCAGCCGACTCCATTCGTGGGCCGATGGTCCACCCTTCATTGATTGCCTTACGAAGAGCCATATCGTCGAAGCGACCCTGGGCCCCAACATTTCGAACACTGGTGAAGCCCGCCAGTAAAGTGTTTCGCGCGTTGCCCACGCTGAGAATCGCGCCGAAAGATTCGAAGTCGCGGACTGAAGCTGTGTCACCTTCAGGATCTCCGAGTACGCGGCCAATTAGGTGCGTATGTGCATCAATGAAGCCTGGCAACAAAGTGGCATTGCCAAGGTCAATCACTTTTGCGTTTGCCGGTATTGCAACAGAACTTGATGTACCCACAGCCGTGATTCGGTTGTTGGTAACCACTACAACAGCGCCTGTGATCGCGGGTGCTCCTGTACCATCGATCAACCGGGCAGCTTTTAGTACCACGATTCCGTTGCCGATGGGTGGTTCAGGAGTAATTCCGCGTCGTTGTGATTGGGCCGGGACTGAAATACTGAGGAGAGCGAAAGTGATCAGGGTCGCAAAGTAGGAACGTAAGTTTCTCACAGCAGCCTCTTTATTATTTGTAGGAAGTAGCAATCGAGAGCGAGAGGATTTTAGATGAGAAGCTGTTTGAGCGGAATCCCCTACACGGTAGAGACTCTGTCAAAACTCGATCGCAAGAAGTCAGTACCACCGCGTGGTAGCGGGTGGGTTTGCTCCACATTTGCTAATACATTCGCATGCATACCCACCCACCAACTCGCTATCGCGTGGTGGTACTGACTTCTTGCGCTCTTGTAGATAATCAGTACGTTATTTCTTCCACCTAACTGCGCACTTGTATCTTGAGGCCTACCCGTCGTACTAGATCAATGTAGTGTTCTGGATAATCCCGCCGCTTGGCGAGGATGTAGTAGTCAGCCATGCCGGCGTGAGCCAAAGCGTAATTCGGAGCAATACGAATGGCCTGTCGAAAGTATTCAGCGCCTTTTTCAATCTCAACAGCATCCATCGTTTCTATGCGTTCACGTCCTTTCAAATAGAGCGCATGAGCTCAGCGTAGAGGCCAGCTCTTGGGATGCGGGACTGTCTCAGAAAGACGTAGGCACTAATTACCCCGAGTACCAGCACACAAATCAAGGTGGTTCGAACAACTCTACGACGTATGCTGATGAGTTGGAACGAGTGTTTAAGACCCGAGCCTGCTCCGATAACCTCGTCTTCGGCCCTGGCAGTCGAGTCTTCCTCTTCAACTAAATCAGCGACCAATCGATAACCACGTTTTGGCACTGTCGCAATGTACGCGGTGCAGACAGATCAGCTTTCCGGAAAAAGTAAAACTTCTCGGCGCCCCGCTGCCCGAGTCGACAAACTCTGAATTCGAGCGCTTTCTGCGATTGTGTGCACGGTACCGAATCACCTCAGGCAAGCGCCATACGCAGGGCGTATTGAGATTCCGAAACATCGAGGAGGCACAGCGAGCGCGAGCTGACGAGTTTGTCCGAGGCTCAAACTTAACAGAAGTTGAACGAAGATTGGGGTCGAGCGGGGAGAGCGCTCTTCTTCCTTGCAAACAGGCACCAGGAAGCAAAGTCGACACAAATCAACATACCGACTATGGCTTCCATGGCTCCATGATGTAGATCTTCTGCCGCGCAGGTTTGTCTGCTTTGGCGGGCCACTCGAGAACGGCGCGCCAGGTGTTGTTGGGTTGCCGCTCGAACCGAAAGTTGTTCATCTTACCGGGAACCGCCGGGACAAACTGAATGTAGTCGGCCGTGATTTCGCTTGCGACCGAACGCCGGTCACCTTCATCTTTGCCAAACTCTCCGTTTTTGAGTTCAAACCGATCCGGCTGGCCGTCAACCGAACCATCGGGCTTCAATGACTCAACGACCAGGGCCGTTTCTTCGACCTTGTAACGCTCATAGAAAGGCTTGTCGCCATCCATACCTCGCCAGGTTCCTTCGATCCACTTGAGCTTTGCAACGTCAGCAGCTGTGAATTTCTTTGCCGGAGTCGTCTGTGCTGCCGGCTGGCTGTCAGGTTTCGCGACCTGTGCATCCGAACAACCCACAACAATAAAAGAAAAGGCGATGACAGCAAGAACGAAGATGAAGTGTCGCATGGTACTAGTCAGTATCTTCGCCGACACTCATACGTGCAAGGAGTTTCGTGTTTACTTCGTGTAACTTAGTGAATCGCTCTTTCATCCGAATAACAACGACGAACCACGACGTATAAAACCTGACTAATGCCAGAGGTGATAGAGCAACGGGTTGTAAAGCCAGTGGTTATACATTAAAGATGGGAGTTACGAGCAACCAGGTAAAGGCAAGAAAATTTCTGGCGATGTTGAAGTCGCTATTGGTGGCCCAGCCGGCCCATACCGCCCTTCCTTTAACAGACCACATCACAGCTTGACGATGAACACAAGCATGAACACTTATGGAGCCACCCGTCTAGAACCAAGTAGCACCTCGTTTTGAAGAACTGCGAAAAATGGTTTTTGTAAGGGGTTTCTCATCTCACCCGCGGTTTCGGATCAGCTCGATCAGGCGTGGACGTACTCTTAGATTGTTGAGGTTTAGACGCCACAACCTGCACTATATTCCTCCTAACAAGAAAAGCTTTGCCTCAAGAGTGGATTTTCAGTATTAACTAGTTTCGTCCTTAGTTCGAATGAATTTTTTGGATCTTCCTTGGTCGAAAAGAAGACGCTCCACGAAGTCATACGAATCGGCACGAATTCAGGTGAACGCCAATTCAGCTCATCCCAACTTTTGAGTTCGAATGACTACCAATCTCATGAATCCGAAACTGCTGGAATGTAAAAAGCGTCATGAGCTCACAAATTGAATCAAAATGTGGAAGCGGCGTTCACGGGAACATAACAGCTAGCCGCGAAGTGTCGGGGCTTAATTTGACAGATACCACCTTTGCCCCAGGTTTGAAACTTCCCAGGCATTCACACGAGAACGCGCATTTTTGCTTGCTACTCCAAGGTCAATTTACTGAACGTTGCAACAATCGAACTCTGGAGTGTAAGCCGATGTCGCTGTCATTTCTTGGCGCAGGCGAAACGCACTCAGATCATTTCCACAGTCCCGGTGTGCGCTGTTTTATCATTGACGTGGGCCCAGGTTGGATCGAGCACGCACTAGAATTTGGTGTAAGACTGCAAGGCTCCGCTAACTATGAGGGCGGTCTCTTATCTCACCTTGCGCTCAAGACCCACACAGAGTTTTGTAAGGCAGACAAGCCATCGCAACTGGCCATTGAAGGTCTTGCGCTTGAACTAATGGCCGAGGCATCGCGTCATCCCAACAGTAAATTAGACAGCAACGTGCCAGTATGGCTGGTCCAAGCCAGGGAAATGATCCACGCCCACTTTTCAGAGACCCTGACACACACACAGATTGCCCGTGCGGTGGGCGTCCATCCTGTTCATTTAGCACGGGAGTTTCGCCGACATTACAAGTGCACAATTGGTGAGTACCTACGCAGGTTGAAAGTCGAATACTCGTGCTCGCAACTTTCCGCCTCGACCGCCTCTCTCCACGAGATCGCACTGGAGGCAGGTTTCTTTGATCAAAGCCACTTTGCCAGAACCTTTAGCAGATTATGGGCGTTACCCCAGCAAACTACCGAAGGTTTTGCCCCCGCGTTAAGCCCATGCAATAGATACTAGGCGGATGCAAGACTTAGCTAACCCTACCCGTGCTAGGTTGAGCAGACTTTTCCCGCCAAGATATTGGCCACGAACAACAGCGTCCTAGCTTCATGTGCCCTTTGGAATGTCACACCCCACACCGATGCAACGAAACCAGATCATGATCAAATCAGTGCTCAAAAAGTTGTGGTTGACGACTTTTACTATCGTCGCCGGGTTCTCGGGTCTGACTCAAGCTCAACAATCGACCAGCGCCTTGATTGGCGAATGGGTTGGCAACTCCGAACCGGCTGGCAGGTCAGAATTTTTGCCCTGAGCCTTACTGAAAATTCAGGGGAGCTCCAAAAACCGCTGAAATCAAAATTGACATTGGTCCAGCGCGAAGGTGATCGCGTTCGTATTGAGTTGAGTTCGCTCAAACTCGTCATGACCGGAACTATTGCCGGAGATGTAATCGAAGGGGAGGCGGAGGTACCGGGCACCAAAGCTCACTTTCGTCTGGTGCGCACTGTTAAGGTCGCGCCGGAAATTTTGGCGCGCTATGTCGGCGCATATCGCTTCCGCAACGGTGAGTACCTGGTGATTGATAGCTTTCCAGATACTCCTGACACGCTCTGGGTAACCGATGTGAAATCCGGCGAAGCACGCGCAGTCTTTCCACGATCGGAAACTACATTTACGGGTGGACCAGCTCTGCGGGTGGTGTCTCCGATACGACAAACACTCACTTTTCGCAGCAATGGACTTCACGTAATCGATCTGGATGACAAAGGTCGGCAGTCTGGAGCATTTGCGACGCGAGTTCCCATTCGCCGGGAGGAAGTCACTTTCAAAAACGGCGATGTCACACTCGCGGGTACGCTGTTGATCCCTGCTTCTAAGGGTAAGCATGGAGCTCTCGTGTTTACACATGGTGGTGGTCCACAGTTACGGGACATTATGTGGGGTCTCGGGTATCTATACGCCGCACGCGGGTTTGCCGTTCTTAGTTATGACAAGCGAGGCGTCGGCAAGTCGACCGGTAACTGGGGTGCAGCAAGCTTTGAGGACTTGGCGGATGACGCGGTCGCGGCGGCCAGGTTTCTGCAGTCACGAACCGAAGTTGCGGCGAACAAGATTGGCTTTTGGGGTCTCAGTCAGGGCGGGTGGATTGCTCCGCTGGCTGCTTCACGTTTTCCGAGTGCTGCTTTCGCGATCGCGTTGTCGGGCGGTGGTCTGTCACCTGCTGATACAGAGTTGTTTGATACCGAGTATGAGTTATCAAAAGCAGGCTATACGGGTGAGGAGATTAAGGAAGCACTAGCGTTTCAAAAACTGAAGAATGAGATGATTGCTTTATCTTCCAGCGCTTCCGATCTCGCGAAGTGGGATGAATACACGAAAGCACGGGCTATTGCGAAAGACAAGAAGTGGTTTCGCCAGCCGGGCATAGATATTCGTGGACCAGAGAAACGCGACGATCCTTTCTGGGGTTACATGCGAAAGTTTTATGTCTACGACCCGGGGCCAACCTTACTTGCTTCAAAAGCTCCTTTGCTGGTGATATTCGGCGAGCTCGATACGCCTGAAGGCGTCAAGGCGAATGTGCGTGCGATCAAGCAAATCATGGATCAGGCTGGACGGAAGGATTATGCGATCAAAGTCTACCCAAACGGATCGCACAACCTGATGGAAGTTCCTCCAGACAATCCCAACGAGTCAGTGCGCCTCAAACGCTTTCCACCAGGTTTCTTCGAAATGATGGTTGACTGGACCACAACGCAGGTTCGACGTGCACCGGGAAAGCGCTAAGAATACCCCCGACGGCAGTCGGGGGATCATTCAAGTCCAACCTACAAAGAACCTCTGCAAATTCTCCTCAATACCCCCGACGGCAGTCGGGGGATGATTCAAGTCCAACCCACAAACAACGTCCTCAGAATTTCTCCTCAATACGCCCGACGGCAGTCGGGGGATCGTTCAAATCCAACCTACAAGTAAGTGACACGAAACATCTCCTCAATACCCCCGACGGCAGTCGGGGGATCGTTCAAGTCCAACCTACAAGTAAGTGACCTGAAACATCTCCTCAATACCCCCGACGGCAGTCGGGGGATCATTCAAGTCCAACCTACAAACAGCGTCCCCTAAATTTCCTCTCAATACCCCCGACGGCAGTCGGGGGATCATTCAAGTCCAACCTACAAGTAAGCGTCCCGTAAGTAACCCCTCAATACGCCCGACGGCAGTCGGGGGATCATTCAAGTCCTACCTATAGCAGCGTCCCCTAACTTTCCTCTCAATACCCCCGACGGCAGTCGGGGGATCATTCAAGTCCTACCTACAAACAAGATCCCCTAAATCTCCCGTCAATATCCCGACCGCGTGCTACCTACAAACCTTCGTGTAAATGTCCTGCAGATCCAGCTCAAGATATCTCTTCACCTCGAGCCTATTCATTTGCCTCGGAGACACGTTGAGTTGTAAGGTGCCGTCCATTATGTTCCTCACTCCGTTCACAAGCCTCACTTGGGCTTTTCAACTCCACTACTATCTTTGCTTCCGCACCAGGAGCAGGCGCCCACATTTCCGCAACAACGCAGCTTCCACAACGTTAAGTCAAGTGGCGGCTGAAATCTGTGAACGCCATGATTACCGTTTACTGGAACACAACATTTATGCGGATGAAATGCGTTGTCTTCTCAGCCTAAAACCAAATCAAGCAGTGGCAAAGGTTCTACAAACAATCAAAGCTAATTCGTCACGAGAATGCAGCGCCGCCCTTGGTTTGAAAGCGCCCGTTTGGGAACGCGGGTACCTCGCGCGAAGCGCTGGTCGTATGAAGATCTCCGCGGTTCGCCGCTATCTGGAACAACAGGCAAACCATCACGGTTACTCTAACCGTGTCGTGCCTCCTGTGTATCGATACCGAGCCCCACAACCAGTAATACTGAAGTCAGCGCATGGGATGTTCGACTTAACGCATCATGTTGTTTTCGCCACGCGTTATAGACGAGGTCTCTTCACGTCCTCTGTGGGTGAGGCACTTAGCCGCTACTGGCTAGGCGTTGCATCGAAGCGAGAGTTCGCAATCGATCAAATTAGTCTTGTACCCGACCACGTGCATGCGATTGTTCGAATCGTGCCGAAGATGAGTATTGAAGAGTGTGTTCTTTCACTGATGAATAATGCTCAACACTTCATGGGTAAGAATTATCCAGAATTGTTGATTGAAAGCGGTTTGGATCAATTGTGGGAGTCGTCTGCGTACGCAGGCACGTGCGGAGAAGTTACGACTGCGTTACTCAAGAAGTGGCTTAGTTCATGATTAGTTAGGACTTGAAAAGGCATCCAGGCTTAGGAGCTTTATTCATGAGATGTTTCTAGTCACTTACTTGTAGGTTGGACTTGAATGATCCCCCGACTGCCGTCGGGGGTATTGAGGAGAGATTTACGGGACGCTGTTTGTAGGTAGGACTTGAATGATCCCCCGACTGCCGTCGGGGGGTATTGGTGCGTAAAGTTGGCGAGGGATTACCCTCTGTTTACGGCAAGGGCGCTAAGTGTTGTGCGCAAACGTCTCTGGGTATAGCCCCATAGTCCAGCGACCAGCAGAAGGCCAACCACTACCAGCAAAAGGTTCGATTGCCAGACAAAACCAGGATCTTTTAGGTAGTGAGACCGAACTGCGGCGGCCAGGATCATATTCACGCTCAGGGCCAACCAGACGGTCGCGAATCCATACCTTCGATAGAGATGAACTGCTAACAAACAAGTTACCAGGCTGCTCAGAAAGCTTAAGACAATTAGGATCCAGCCCGGCTCAAGGTAGGAAGTTATGCCGATTGCAATCAGCAGCGCGGGCACAATCGAGGCCAACAATCCATGGCCCATCACTCTCTCGCTAAACTCAACCAAAAGAACTATTGCTCCGGCAAAGATGAGTCCAATCATAAGCGAAAAAGTAATTCCCGTAATTATGGGCCACCCACTATTGATCATTTCGATCTCTCCGCTGAAAGACGGAACGGCTCCGGGAATTCGACTAGCGATGAACACTTCCGCTTCGGATAGTCCGAGCAACAAGACCCCACCGAGTACTCCGTGGACCAACGCTGAAGACACAGAGGGCGAGAAGAACCGGCGCTCGATTATTTGATCAAGAGCGAACAGGCGGGCCGGACTGTAGACACGCAACCATTCAAAAAACCCGGCACCACTAGGGAAAAATGCGACACTGATCAACAACGTGCCTACCAACGAAACCAGAAACAGCATCAACTGGCTCCCTGAATTCGACGACTGGAAAAAGATAGTTGAAAACAAACCCAGCGCGATCAATAGCGCCGTGGCAATCGAAATCTTCCGTCCGAACGCCTTCCAACGTTTACTGTATATGAGGAACACCACGCCGAAGACATACAGAACAACTACAGCCAGAACCGCAAGAACGGAGCGCGCATTGCTGACCGCGTCAGCGACGGCGCTGGCCTCTTTTACAGTTTGAGGTGCGTCGAACTGCCGGCTGAGTCTCGTGACTTTGGTTCCCTGGATATTGGTTCGCACAATTTCTTTGTGACCAAGGATTGGCGTGGAGTTGCGCCACGTCACCTCTGTAAGTCCCGGCGGCGAAGTTCGAGGCACCACTTCGATGTTGTAGCCTGCAGGCTCGAATGAGAGCCATCTTCGCGCCTGCTCGGTGGCCACAGAGACCGCCGTGTTTTGATCTACTGCAGTGATGTCGGCTGATTCCTCGGGTGCGGTGTTGAAACTCATCACTTGTCCCTGCGGGCTAATCGTGACGAGCATTTGTCCGGGCCGTGGATTGGTATTGAAAACTCCGCCACCGGCTTCGTCACTGTTGCGCGCAAAAGCAAACTGCCAAACACCTGATTTACCTTCACGCACGGCCTGTCGCGCTGCACCCTGTCCGTCTTTCTTCGCCAGATATTTGAGATCAAAACCAGTTGAAATGAAGCGTCCCGCCACCTCCAGATTGTTCGCGTTATAGCCCAAACCGTTCACCACCTCGCGGGCTTTGCTCATGGCGGCCTCTTTCGAGTAGTCGAGTTTGAGCTCAGCCCCGATGCTCCCGCGTTGATGCAATGGCCACAGTGCGATGGCTGCAATCAACGCCAGAACGGCGAGCGCTACACTGCCTCTTGAGAAACGACCCAGTTGCAAAACTGCTGGGCTAGAGTCATCCAGTTGAGTTTCAATCACCGGCGCGTCGGTCAACATTTCACCGGTGGATTGAGACAGACTCGGCGCCCCGGTGTTAACGGCCTTGCTCTCTTCTAAGAAATCACGAAGATCGATTGCGATGTCTTTCATTCGCTGATAGCGGTCTTCAGGATCCTTGGTCATGCAACGGCGAATGATCCGCTGAATCTCATAAGGACAGTTCTGATTGAAGTCCTTAACCGGAGCGGCCGGCATGTAGATGATCTTGTGCAGGCTGTCGATCATGGAATCGCCGGCAAATGGTTTTTTACCGGTGACGATTTCGTAAAGAATGCATCCGAACGCAAAAATGTCCGAACGCTGATCGACAGCGCGGCCCAGTGCCTGTTCGGGCGACATGTAACCGATCGTCCCCATGACCGCGCCGGGCTGACTTTTGTGGTCCAGGATCGCGGTTGCGACCTCATCAGAATCCTGGTCGGTCTTTGCTGCTGGCTGTTCAGGTGGTTCAACCAACTTCGCCAGCCCGAAATCGAGGATCTTCGCGTAACCATCGCCATTGATCATGACGTTGTCAGGTTTGAGATCGCGATGCACAATCCCTGCCCCATGCGCCTTCGCTAAGCCATCGGCGGTCTGCACGAGGTATTCGAGCAACTTTCGTAAATTGGTTTTTTCCCGGTGAATTTTCGTAGTGAGGGTCTCGCCTTCGATGTACTCCATCGCGATGTACTGAATCGGCGTTTCTCGGGCCACCGAAACAAGGTCGCCAGTCGCAGCAGTGGAGTCTTTAGCAGCTTTAGCATCGGGCTTGGCCTCGATAAATTCGGCCTTCGCTTCACCGACCTCGTAGATGGTGATTATGTGTGGATGATTTAACGCCGAGGCCGATTTCGCTTCCTGAATAAAACGACGTAGTCGATCGGCATTCTCCGACAACTCAAGTGGGAGGATCTTCAAAGCGACCGGCCGGTCGAGAGTGGTGTCGTGAGCTTTGTAGACCTCACCCATACCTCCGGCGCCGAGCTTGGAGAGAATCGTGTAATGAGAGATCCGATAAGCTTTCATGAGTAAATGCCGGAGTGGCGCTGGTCTGACTGCACCTGGTGCGACGATGGTGCTGCATGATACACCGGAACTTCGTTGGTGAAGAAGGCACAATCAATAAAACACCCTTGGAAAAAGCAATCAATTAAATACCACTCACCGCAGTGAGGGGATTGTTCAAGTCCTGGCTACAAAACAGCGGCGGATCGGAATTGGACGCGTAGGAGGGATCTGAACTATCGACCCTCTGCAGTGGGAGGTAATTCTGGAGGTCTTCGCCCCCTTCAGGCAAATCGATTCCTCACGAAACACCCTTGGAGAAGCAATCATTAAATACCACTCACGGCAGTGAGTGGATTGTTCAAGTCCTCGCTACAAAACAGCGCCGGATCGGAATTGGACGCGTAGGAGGGATCTGAACTATCGACCCTCTGCAGTGGGAGGTAATTCTGGAGGTCTTCGCCCCCTTCAGGCAAATCGATTCCTCACGAAACACCCTTGGAGAAGCAATCATTAAAAATACCACTCACGGCAGTGAGTGGATTGTTCAAGTCCTCGCTACAAAACAGCAC
>JADMIO012731238.1_pt1 | contig 15600 bp, 11 predicted proteins | sample 8958161 | NCBI WGS metagenome assembly JADMIO01 (sample SAMN16585339, study PRJNA669376) | soil metagenome | isolation source: Crop rotation soil | place: USA: Cullars Rotation, Alabama | collected 2011
CTTTCCCCGGTCGACGTGCACCTGGGACTGGCCACCTGTCTCGGCCAGCGCGGGGATCTGGCAGGCGCGGAGCGCGCGCTCGCCGAGGCGCGACGGATCGAGCCGGGCAACCCCGCGGTCACGGCCAACATCGGGCTGCTGCAGGCGTCGAGAGGCAACTTCTCCGCCGCGATTCAATCGCTGACGGAGGCGCTCAAGGCCGACGCGGGTCTGAACGAAGCGCGGTTCAACCTGGCGGTGATCTACGCCAAAGCCGGCCGGCGGGCCGACGCGGCGGCGCAAGCGCGTGAGCTCCTCGCCCGCCTTCCTCCTGGCGCCCCCCAGCGAGCCGAGGTCGAACGGCTGATCCGGACGGTCCAATGATCCCCGGATCCATAAGTGTGGATTACATTTAGCAACAATCCAATCTTTTCGTAGGGTTTCCCATAGACGCACGGGTCCGCCTTTCCCCACAAATTGCGCCAATTTAAGGGGTTTGCGTCAGCGTCAATTCCCAGTAAACTCTGGTGTTCCGATTGCAGCCGGTGATCGATATCGATCGCAGTCCTGTATTGGACGTTGTTGGTTTATGACAATTTGGAGGCGTGGATGAAGAGGTATTTATTCGGCGCGGCGATGGTCCTGCTGCTGACCTGCGCATCGGTGTTCGCGCAAGGCACCAGCGGCACGATCACCGGTCGCGTCGTCGACCAGCAGGGCGCCGCCGTCCCGGGGGCCACTGTGTCGGCGAAGAGCACGACGACGGGTTTCTCGCGCAGTGAAGTCAGCGACTCGGAAGGCGTCTATCGCCTCTCGGCGTTGCCCGTCGGCATCTACGACGTGACCGCGGAGCTCCAGGGCTTCACGACCGTGTCGAAGAAGGGCATCGAAGTGAACGTCGCCCAGACGCAGTCGGTCGACTTTCCGCTGAAGGTCGCTCAACTCGCCGAAACGGTGAACGTCACCGGTGCGACGCCGCTGATCGAGACGACGGCGTCGGGCGTCGGCGCGGTCGTCGACGTCAAGCGCATCGAGAACCTGCCGCTCAACGGCCGCCAGTTCGCCAACCTCGCGGCGACCGTGCCGGGCGTCGGCCTCAGCTTCCACTCCGACCCGACCAAGAGCACGCAGTACGCGCCGCTCGTCAACGGCGGCGCCGGACGGAACATCAACTACCAGATCGACGGCGGCGACAACAACGACGACACCGTCGGCGGACAGCTCCAGGCGTTCCCGCTGGAAGCGATCGAGCAGTTCAACTTCCAGACGCAGCGCTTCAAGGCCGAGTACGGCCGCAGCAACGGCGGCGTGCTCAGCGTAGTGACCAAGAGCGGCACCAACCTGTGGAGCGGCAGCGCGTTCGAGTTCTTCCGCGACAAGTCGATGAACGCGCTGACCCAGACCGAGAAGCAGCCGCAGATCAACGGCACGGGCACCGCGACCAAGGGGGACTACCGCCAGAATCAGTTCGGCGGCAGCTTCGGCGGCCCGATCCTGAAGGACCAGGCGCACTTCTTCCTCGCGGTCGAGCGCACCAACCAGGACAAGACGCAGCGCGTCGACACCCAGGGACTGTTCCCGAGCCAGGAAGGCGTGTTCGCCGTTCCGTACCGCGAAACGCCGTTCACCGGCAAGGTGACCGCGAACCTGAACGCGTCGCAGTACCTGTCGGTCCGCTACGGCCGATCCAGCAACTCGCAGCCGTACGGTGCGGCGCCCAACAGCACGCCGAACAACTGGGGCGACAGCACCAACAAGTACAACTCGATCAACCTGAACCACAACTGGGTGATGGGCGGTTCGAAGCTGAACGAGTTCATCTTCCAGTACGCCGACTTCGCCAACAACATCCTGTCGCGGTCGTCGGCGCCGAACGAGAGCTTCCCCAACGGCGTCACGACCGGCGCCAACGGCAACACGCCGCAGACCACTGAACAGACCAAGTATCAGTTCCGCGACGACTTCTCGTGGCACAAGAGCGGCATGGGCGGTCTCGGCCACGACTTCAAGGTCGGCGTCAACTTCATCAACGAGCCGCGCCTCTACATCACCTTCAATACCGGCAAGGGCGCGGTGTTCAACACTCACATCACCAACGACATCAACGGCCCGATCTCTCTGGTCACGCTGAGCGACGGAGACGCTTCTGCAAACATCCCGTTGAAGCAGTTCGCGACGTACTTCCAGGACGACTGGCGCGTCAACAACCGCCTCACCGTGAACTTCGGACTCCGCTACGACCTCATGACCGGTTATCAGGTCGACGAGTCGAAGAACCCGAACTTCGTCGCGGTGCAGGCGGCCGGCAAGGCCGGGCTGCTCAAGGGCATCGTCGGCCTCGAGAACTTCGGCCTGGATCCGCAGGAAGACAAGAACAACTTCCAGCCGCGCATCGGCGCCGTGTATGACCTCCGCGGCAACGGCAAGGACATCATCCGCGGCGGCTGGGGCATGTACATGGACGTCGGCTATACCAACTCGAACGTGCTGTTCGCGGCGGCCGACTCCACCGGCAAGGGCTTCGGCCAGACGTTCAACGTGCAGGTGACCAACGGCATCCGCAAGGCCGACGGCACGTTCTACAAGTCGAGCGATCCGCTCAGCACGATCGCCAACCAGAACCAGATCGTCAGCACCGGCGCGTTCCCGCTCTTCGGTCAGTGGATCGATCCGCGGCTGCAGGCTCCCTACCAGATGCAGAGCAACGCGGGATGGTCGCACGAGGTGAACAGCGACACGGTCATCTCGGTCGACTACGTCAACTCGCTCGGCCGCGACCTGAATTTCCGGCCGCGCGTCAACCAGCGCATCCCGGGCAGCTTGTCGAACCCGCGGCGCCTGGCGGCGATCGTGCCCACGCTCAACCCGAACACCAACGGCAACCGGCCGACGGTGAGCCGCGGCGAGAGCCAGTACAACGCGGGGATCTTCTCGATCCGCCGCCGCTTGTCGCACGGCTTCGACTTCAGCGCCAGCTACACGCTGCAGAGCGGCATCAGCAACATCGGCAACGCGGCCGACGAGTTGAACACCGCGAACATCCAGGATCCGAACAACCCGTTCCAGGATCCGCGGCAGTTCGGGCCGAACGCGACAACGGACGCGCGCCACCTGATCAACATCAGCGCGACGATCCAGGCTCCGTGGGGGATCCGCGTGGCGCCGATTTTCTTCTTCCGCTCGGCGCTGCCGGTGAACCTGATTGACGGCCGCGACCTCAACCTGGACGGCGACGCCGTCGACATCCCGACCAAGGCCTACGCGGTGGATACGTTCGATGCCAACGCGGCGACCAACTCGCAGACGACGTTCAAGGAGACCGGGAACTGCGAGACGGTAAACTGCGGACGGGGCTACTACCAGACGCAGACCAACCTGCGCATCTCGAAGGTCTTCAATCTCGGCGGCCGCGCGCACGTCGAGGCGATCGGCGAGATCTTCAACCTGTTCAACGCGATCAACCCGAGCGGCTTCCGGGCCCGCGTGATCGTCCCGGCAAGCGGCGCCGCGGATCCGCAGCTCCTCGAACCGACCACCTTCTCCGGCGACTTCCGTCGTCCGGAGCAGCGCGTCGGCCAGCTCGGCCTCCGCTTTACGTTCTAGGCGGGAAAGGCTGGATAGGCAGGAAGGGCGGGAGGGGAAACCCTCCCGCCCTTTTTGTTTTCAGGCCGACCTCTTCCCGTCCCGCCCTTCCTGCCCGTCCCGCCCGTCCCGCCCTACCTGCCCGCGATCGTTTCGAGCTGTTTGAGGTGGTGAATCTGGTGCCCGGCCATCTGATGGATGATCCAGTCCACGGTCAGCGATCCGTATTCGGGGTGAGAGAGTGTTACGGCGCGATCGGCGTCAGACAGGGTCGCGAAGAGCGAAACGTTCATCGCGGTCACGCCGAGGAAGCCGTCGAGCGCATCCTGTCCTGAGGTCTTCGACTCGCGCGCCATCCAGGGGTCCTGATCGAAGGACTGCGCGGCGTAGCCGGGCGTGGTGAGCGCCATCCGAGCGCGATAGCCGAGCGCGATCTCGGTTTGGGCGAGGTGGATCAGGATCTGACGCGCGCTCCACTTTCCGGCCGCGTAGCTGCGCTCGAATTGCTCCGGGCGCCATTCGATCGCAATGGCGCGAATGCGCGCGGCGGCGTCCCGCATGGCGGCGATGGGTTCACGGTTGTCGAGGTCGGGGGTGTACGGAGTTGTCGGGGGCATGCTCGATCATAGTCGTTCGAGGTTCGTGGTTCTAGGTTCGACGTTCAACGACGAACGGAGAACGTCGAACGACGAACGTCGAACGACGAACGTCACCGTGGTGCGAGCTGCGCCAGCCTGCGGAGCAGCGGCCCCAGCGACTCCCAATCCTCGCCCAGCGCCCGCTTCACCCGTGCCTGCGCCCGGTTCCAGGCCGGGCGCGCCCGCGTCAGCACGGCTCGGCCCGCGTCGGTCGCCTCGTAGCGCGCGCTCCGTGAGCCGGATTCAGTCCGGCTCGACACCCAGGCCTTGCGAATCAGCCCCTGCAGATTTCTCGAGAGCGTCGACTGCTCCGTCGCCAGCCAGACGCTCAGCTGATCCTGCGATGCCCCAGGATGGCGCTCGAGTACAGCCAGCAGCGCGAACTGTGTCGCCTGAAGGCCGGCCGGCCGCAGCTCCTGATCGTACGCGCTGGTCAGCGCCCGCGCCGCCTGCCTGGTGGCAGCGCAGGCACAGATCAGATCCAGCGGCTCGCGCGGCGCTACTTCGCCGGTGGCTGCAGGAGCACGCGAAGCGGCGACAGCGGCCCCACCGCCACGAAGTCGAACTCGAGCATCCGCGCCTTGACGAGCGGCAGCTGCGCCGTCAGCGCGCGCGCCTCGTCGACCGTGCGCGCGCTCATCAGAAACACCGGGCCGCCGCCGTCCTGCTGAATCCACCATTGTTCGATTTTTCCGTCCAGGTAGAGGGTCACCGTATCGCGCACTTCCTGAGGCAGCAGCGCGGGCAGGCTCTGGCCCGGCGTCCCTGGCCCGCGCTTCGCGATCGCGAAGACCTTGATCGCGCCCGCCGGAATCGGAGACGGCGCCTGCGCCGGCGCCGCCGCCGCGGTCTGAGGCTGAGGCTGCGATGCCTTGTACCCAAGCAGCGGCTCGATTCGCTCGGTCAGCGACCGCGAAGCTTCGAGAATCGTCTCGCGCTCCTTCTGCCCGACGGGCACGATGATCATGCCATCGGGACCGACCTTGTTCATGAACAGGAGCGATCCGCGAACGCCGCCGATATCCGCATCGGTGAGGCCGGGACCGTAGAACATGACGTGCGGATTGGGATTCGACCTGGTCACCGCGCCGCTCTCGTCGATCTTGTAGCGCAGCGGCGACAGCATGTACGCGAGGCCGGCCTTGGCCGGCGCGCGGTACCGGCCGGAGGAAAAGCCGTCGGCAATCTGCTTCTCAATCGCGGGGAGGCTCGCACCGCCGAGGCGCAGCGCGCCGTCGGCGATGTCGATCGGCATCAGCGACGTCGCACCCTCCACGTCCCAGCAGACCGGGAAGACGTCGCCGCCGCGGCGGCTGACGATGCAGCTGAACGCGTTGCGGCCGTCCCGGGCTTTCACGTAGCCGGTCGACTCGAGGACCCACACGGCGGCGCCGTCGCGCAGGTGCGGCGGCGCCGCGTTGAGCGCGAGCTCGATCTCCAGTTCGCGCGGCAGCAGCGGATGGTCTGGCGGCGTGGCCGGCGTTTCGGACGCGAAGGCGGGCGTCGACAGGGCGAGGATCGCGGCGAACAGAACCCGGGGAATGGCTGTCATATGTATATACATATCACAGTCGGGACAGGTTCTAGAGTTTTCTAGGGTTCTAGGGTTCTAGGGTTCCGAGAGCGCAACCGCGGGATCCACTCTCGAGGCCCGGCGGGCTGGAATGTAGCAGGCGGCGATCGAGACCGCGCCGAGGATCGCCGCCGCGCCGGTGAGGGCGACGGGATCGAGAGGCGTGACGCCGACCAGCAGCGCGGTCGCGAGGCGGCCCGCCGCCACCGCCCCGGCCAGGCCGATCGCTACCGCAATCATGGTGAGCCTGAAGCCGCGCCCGACGACGTCGCGCAGCACGCGCTCACCCGAGGCGCCGAGCGCAAGCCTGATTCCGATCTCGTGCGTCTGCTGGGCCACGCCGTACGACGTGACGCCGTAAATCCCGACCCCCGCGAGCACCAACGCCACGCCCGCAAACACCCCGAGCAGCGCGGCGAGAAACTGGGTCGAGCCCTGGGTCGCCTCGACCTGCGCGGCGAGCGAGCGCACCGCCCACATCGGCTGATCCTTGTCCACCGCCCAGATCGCCTTCCTGACCTCGGCAGTCACCCCCATCTCGGGGCCGCGCGTGCGCGCGACCAGCGACGAGAAGATCAGCGGCACCTGGTAATGCGCGGCATAGAGCTGGGGCACCGCCGCCTCCGTGGCGGTGTAGTGCTTGGTGTCGCCGACGACGCCGATCACCGTGACGGGCCCGTGCGTCTGCGGCGTGGTGAACCGCTTGCCGATCGGATCTTCGCCCGGCCATTCCTTCTTCGCGAACGTTTCGTTGATCACCGAGACCAGCGGCGTCTGCAGGTCGTCGCGGTCGGTGAAGTCGCGCCCGCGCAACAGCGGTATCTTCATGGTCTTGAAGTAGTCGGGTGTGACGAGGTGGAAGCGCGCCTGCGGGGCCGACGCCGGATCCGCGACCGGGCGTCCCTCAACGACGTAGCCGACGGTGCCGCCGTTGCCGCTGAACGGAACGGCGCGGACCAAAGCGGCCGACTCGACGCCCGGAATGGCGCGCACGTTCTCTATCGCGCTCTTGAAGAAACGCGCGATGTCGTCGGGCTTGGGATACTTGGTCTGCGGCAGGCGGAACTGCAGCGTGAAGACTCGAGCGGTATCGAAGCCGAGCGGCGCGCGCTGCACGGCCATCAGGCTCTGAATCAACAAGACCGAGACGGCGACCAACGTCACCGACATCGCCATCTCGACCACCATCAGGACGTCGCGCGTCCGCCGGCCCACCCCCGTCGCGCGGCGTGATCCCGCCTGCAGCACGCGATTCAGATCGGGACGCGCCAGCCGCAGCGCCGGCGCCAGACCGCAGAGCATCGCCGTCAGCAGCGCCACGCCGCCGGTGAACATGAGCATGCGGACGTCGAGCGGCATGTTGGCGGGCACGGAAACGGACGCCGGCTTGAGCGCGGCGATCCCCTGAAGCGCCCAGCGCCCCAGCGTGAAGCCGGTACCGGACGCCACGATCGCGAGGAGCCCGGCCTCGACGATCAGCTGCCGCGTGACCGCACTACGGCTCGCGCCAAGGGCTGCGCGCAGCGCAATTTCCCGTTCGCGATCGACCGCGCGGGCCAGCAGCAGCTGGCTGACGTTGACGCACGCGATCAGCAGCACCACGCCAACCGACGCCAGGAGGAGCAGCAGCGCCGGACGCGATGTCCCGATGGCGGCTTCCAACGCCGGCTCGGCCGCCAGCGTGTGCCCAGCCTGCGCGGTAAACGACGCCACAGCGGTCGCCGACGGCTCGGCGCCGGCCGCTTCGATTCGCCGGCGGATCACATCGAGGTCGGCGCTCGCCCGTTCGACGCTGACGCCTGCCTTCAGCCGGCCCACGCCGAGCATGACGGGTCCGGCCGCACGCAGCCCTCGGGGAGCCGGAAACTGGGCGGCGGGAATGAACAGATCGGCCGACAGGTAGTATCCGTCGGTCGGCACCGAGGCGGGATCGAAGGTGGGTGCAATGACGCCGATGACGGTCAGGGGAACGCCGTTCAGCGTCATCGTCTTGCCGATCGCCGCCTCATCGCCGTTGAAACGCCGCTGCCATGTCTGGTGCGTGATCACGACGACCGGCTTCACCGTACCCGGGGAGCTTTCTTCTTCGGTAAAGAAGCGGCCGCGCTCGGGCTTCAAGCCCAGCACGTCGAAAAACGACCCGGTCGCAAAGGTGCCGACGAGGCGCTGCGGTTCGTCGACGCCGGTCAGATTGACGCTCTGCGGAAAGAACAGTCCGATCGCGTCGACGACGCCGCTCTGACGGACCTCTTCATATTCGAGATACGAGAGCAGCCCGCGGGGAAATTGCGGCGTCCTTCCCCAGACGTTGACGATCCGCTCGGCGTGCGGGTACGGCAGCGGCCGCAGCAGCACCGTGTTGACGATGCTGAACATCGCGGTGTTCGCGCCGACGCCGATCGCCAGCGTGAGAATCGCGACCGCCGCGAAACCGGGGCGGCGGCGCCAGAGCCGAAGCGCGTAGCGAACGTCCTGCATCAGCTTGTCAATCACGGTGCGTTCTCCAGACTGGAACGGTGTGTGAGGCGTCCGCGCCCCAGCCAACCACTCGACGGGTGCGTTGCGCAAGGTGTCGACGACGGCGCGCAGCCGGACACCCAGACTCGACGCTCCCGCCGCGCGACGCGCGCGCATACGATCGTCGAGCGCGTCGACGAGGCCGAGGCCGACGTCCCGTCGGAACTGCGGCGGATACAACCAGACCAGCCACCACGCGAAGCGGCGATCCGCCTTCGCTCGCGAGTCAGCGCGCGAGCTCCGGCGAGACAGGTCCGCCTTCGCGGCCCGGTCCGCCTGCGCGCGCAAGCCATTCGGCGCGGTTCGGCGAGAGATGTCAGGCACGGGACAGCAACCTGTGGGCGCGGGCGACCGTGACCAGGCGGTAGAGCCGCTCCGCTTCGGCGGCCGCCACCTTCCGGCCGGCCGGCGTCAGCCGGTAGTAACGCCTCCGCTCGTCGTCCTGGTCGGCCGCAGGACGGCGGGCCGACTCGACGACCCAGCCGTCCTTCAGCATCCGGTGCAGCGCCCTGTAGAGCGTCCCGGGCTCGAGCTGCAGGTCCCCTTCGGTGAGGCTGGCGACCTCCTGCAGCAGGGCATAGCCATGGCGGTCCTCGGCGGCGAGAGCGAGCAGAATATGGAATTCGACCGGTCTCAGCGTCATATCGATGTGTGCCGACTATATGCGCGGCACATATATCACGGCAATGGGTTCGACGGGCCGGACGGGAAGAAGGTTCCAATCCGCCTGCGCGCCCGCCTTCGCACCCTTCGGGTGCTTCGGCGAGGTCAGACGGGGCTCTGGACGACGGCCTTCTTGCTGCGGTGGGTGGAGATCATCTCCGGCAGGAGCTTCTTGCTGAGGTAGACCTTGGACTCGGCGTTGTCGGCGCCGTTGCGTTCGTAGCGGACGACCTCGAACCGGAGGTGATCGAGCGTGCCGCGCATGTCGTAGAACTTGTTCTTGGTCTTGACCACGATCTCGTCGAAGCCGTGCTCGATCGCCCAGAGCTCCTGCTGCTCGGTGAGCGCGCGGAAGAAACCCTGGCCGCGCCAATCGCGGCGGGTGCCCCCAATCCACGTGTAGAGCACGCGCCGCCCCGGGAACTGGACGTTGTCGCTCAAGCGATGGACCAAATCGACGAGCTTCGGCTCGGTCTCCGGCAGCTTGACCTCGTGCGCGACCTTGAACGACACCGGGACGAACGACCCGGGATCGTCGGGCAGCGGCGCGGTCGCGAGCAGGATGAGGTGCGAACGTCCCTCGAGCCGCTTCAGGATCTCCACCGCGGTCTTCTTGCGGGGGAACTCGCCGAAGTACTCTTCGATGTACTGAATCTCGAGCGCGCCTTGTTCGAGCTCGTATTGCGTGATGTGATATTCCACGGAGACCGGCATTTTATATGATTTCCCGCCGCCAATTCCTTCGGGCCGCCGCGCTGACGGCGGGCGGCGTTCGCCTGCACGCGGACCAGCGCGGCAAGCCCCGCGGCTCGGAATTCGTGTTCGCGCGGCTGCGCTACGACTCCGGCGACTGGGACTACAACCCGAAAGTCGCCGCCAACGTCCTCGATTCCGTGATCCAGTACACGCAGATCCCGGTCTACAAAGAGGAGGTCGTGATCTCAGCCGCGTCGGACGAGCTGCTCTCTTTCCCCTTCGTCTTCATGACCGGTCACAAGCTCGTGCGCTTCAGCGCCGCCGAACGCGAGAACCTGCGCCGCTTCGCCGACGCCGGCGGCCTGCTCTTCTCCGACGACTGCAACCACGACGTCAACGGCCTTTACGCGAAAACGTTCGAGCAGGAGATGGCCGCGGTGTTTCCCGGCGAGCCGCTGGCCAAGCTGCCGGCGTCGCATCCGATCTACCGCTGCTTCTTCACCTTCAAGGACGGCCCGCCGCAGACCTCGCACGAGTTGAACGGCTGGGGCGACAACATCGTGCACGAGTACTTGAAGGCGGTTGAACGGCGCGGACGCGTGTCGGTGCTCTACAGCAGCAAGGACTACGGCTGCGAGTGGGACTACGACTGGCGCAACAAACGCTTCCTGCGCGAAGACAACACCAGGTTCGCCGTCAACATCGTCGTTTATGCGATGGGGTGATCAGTGATGGCGCGTCAGAACATCTCGAGCGGCGCGAAGTGGGAACCGATCGTCGGCTACTCCCGCGCCGTGAAGATCGGCAATCACGTGTGGGTGTCGGGGACGACCGCGACCGGCGAAGACGGCGCGATCGTCGGCATCGGCGACGCCTACGCGCAGGCGAAGCAGACGCTGAAGAACATCGAAGCCGCGCTCGCGACAGCCGGCGCGGGCGCGAAGGACGTCGTCCGCACCCGCATGTTCGTCGTCAACATCGCGCGCGATTGGGAGGCGGTCGGCCGGGCGCACGGCGAAGTGTTCGGCAGCATCCGCCCGGTGACCTCGATGCTCGAGGTTCGAGCGCTGATCGATCCGGACATGCTGGTCGAGATCGAGGCGGACGCGGTGACCTCGACGTAGAGACGATCACCTGAGCGCCGCGAGCTCCGCCTTCGCGTGTTTCGGCAGCTCGAGATCGGCGTCGGCATCATTCCAGAGCGTGAGCAGGTCCTGGTACACCGCCCTGGCCTTGGCCATTTCACCCGCCTGCGCCAGCGCGCGGCCGAGATGCAATCGCGCCAGGGCGCCCATCGGATCGGCCAGCACCACGCCGGGGTGATCGATGATCTTTTGAAACTCCGCCGCCGCCTCGGCCGGCTTCCGCAACGCGAGGTAAGCCTGGCCGCGCACATACGTCGGATACATTGCGCCGAAGAACGCGCCGCCGGAACCGTAGAAGCTGATGCCCGGCTGGGCGAACTCGTAGGTGGCGGACGGCCGGAGCAGTTCGATGGCACGCGACGCGTCGTTGGCGCCTAGCGCGAACAGTGCACGGAGCGTCGGCACGTAATTGAACCTGACGGACGTGTCCTCGGGGAATCGCTTGTCGAGGTCGTCCGCAATCGCCTGCGCGCGCGTATGATCGCCGGCGATCGCCAATGCCAATGCCGCCGCGAAGCGGACGTGCCGTCCTTGCGGGACTTCAAGAGCATGCATGGCGTTGCGTTTGGCCGCGGCGTCGTTGCCGTACAAAGCTTCCCACAGCGCCGCGGAGACTTCTCGCACGGCGGCGCGTTCGCCCTGCCCGGCGGCGGCGGCGAGTTCCACCGCGTGACGCGCCGACAGCCGCGCGGACTCGAGACGCCCCGCCCGCGCTCGGACCAGCGCTTCGAGGTGCGCCCCCCAGTCCTCCACGCCCGCCTTGCCCTTGGTCTGCGCCGCCTGGCGCTCCATGTCAGCGGTGTCCCCCTTCAGGAATGCGAGGAGAAAGCTGAAAACGAGGTTCTCCCGGCCGTCGGCGAACAAACGAACGACATCACGAAAGGCCACATCGGCCTCGTTCAAGCGACCGAGGGCCATGTAGCCCGCAGCCACATTGAGATAGGCGGGAGCCATGTCGGGATCGAGTGCGATGGTGTCCCGGCCGGAGCTGATCATCAGCTCGTACTTGCCGGTACCTCCAGCGAAGAACCCCCCCTGCAGCCCGATCGCCACTGCGTCGCGCGGGTACGTCCTTGCCCAGAGCCGCATCGTCTCGCCTTCCTTCTCCAGATTGCCTGTCACCTGCCGCTCGTAAATCGTCGCGATCAAGAAGCGCTCCCGATCGTTGGCGCGATCGCGCAGCTCGTACGCCCGACTGGTGCTCTGTTCGCCGAGGAGCCACTCCCCGACGTTGCTGTAGGCCAGGCCCAGCCGCGCATGCGCGACAGCGAAATTTGGATCGATCTCGATGGCGCGCTTGAGGAGCGAGACCGACGTCGGCAAGTCCGTCGACTTCATCGCGCTGTTGTAGGCCTTCAAAGCGTCGAGCGATGGCGTGGTCGCTTCCTCCAGCGGCCTCGAGTGTTTCTCGACCGTCGAGAGCGACTCGCCAACCCGCGCCCGGAATTTCGTGGCGAGCTGGCTGAGAACACGCAGCACATCTTCTTTCCGGCCCGCCGTGAGCTGTTCCTGGGCGAGGAGATCTCCGGTGCCGCAGTGCTCGGCGCGGACCCCGAGCACGTACTGGTTCCCGAGGGTCGCAACCGATCCCCTGACGACCGCGGTGCTTCCGACTCTGACGCAGAGATCGCGCGCGACGTCATCGGTCAGTTTCGCGGTGGGGGCCTGCCCCATCAGCCGCAGCGTCTTGCGAATGCGATCGTCGGAGACGATGCTCAAGAACGGCGACTGTTCGAGCGCGACGGAGAGCCCCTGGCGCAGCGTCTCGTCGAACACGGCGTCACCGGTCGTGTTCGTGAAATCAGCGACGAGAATCGTATCCTTGTCCGTCAGCTTCGGCACGCGATGAAGGAACACATAGCCGGCGGCGATCGCGGCCGTAAGCAGCGCGGCACCGCCTGCCATCAGCCACGGCATTCGCCGTGTTGCGCGCGCGGGCGTCGACGGCACTGCCGGAACCGGCGCCTTTCCCCAGCTCCGGCCGGATCTGCCGCGGCGCAGTCGGCGTATCGTGCAGGATGGCGGCGGAAATCACCGCGCTCGTCGCGCCGTCGAACGGCTGGCGGCCCGTGGACATCTCGTAGAGCACGAGCCCGAACGAGAACAGATCCGAGCGGCCGTCGACAGCTTCACCGCGCAACTGTTCCGGCGACATGTAAGCGACCGTGCCGACGGTGTGTCCGTCAGCGGTCAGGCCCGGGTCGGCCAGCCGGGTCGAATGCATCGACGCGGCCTGCGCCTGCTCGTGGATCGCGGCCTTCGCGAGACCGAAGTCGAGAATCTTCGGACCGTGATTCGTCAGGAAAATGTTTGCCGGCTTGATGTCCCGGTGCACGATGCCGGCCGCGTGCGCGGCGTCGAGTGCGCCGGCCAGCGCGGCCGCCAGCTCGATCACGTCGGCTTGCGGCAGCGGTCCGCGCTCGAGCCGCCGCTGCAGCGTTTCTCCCTGCAGCAGTTCCATGACGAGGAACGCTTCGTGCTCGGTCGCGGCGCCGACGTCGTGGATCGTGCAGATATTCGGATGCTGGAGCGCGGCGACAGCGCGGGCCTCGCGCTCGAACCGGGCACGCCGGTCCGGACTGGCCGCAACACCGGAAGGCAGAACCTTGACGGCAACGGTCCGATCGAGACGGGTGTCGCGGGCTTTGTAGACCTCGCCCATTCCGCCCGCGCCGAGCGGCGCGAGGATTTCGTAGGGACCGAGGCGGGTGCCGGCGGACAGGGCCATCTTCAGGGCTGACCGCGAATTGTACGCGGTCAGCGCCCTGAAGTCGGCGATCAAACTACTTCGCGGCCGTCACCTCGATGCCGGTCGCGTGCATCATCGTCCCCATCGTCGTGTACTTGACGGTCACGCGATTGCCCGCTTCCAGCAGATCGGCGATCGTCGCCTTCCCGCCCTTGGCCTTGCTCTTGGTGCCGATGCCCTTGCCGACGACCTTGGTCTTTTCGTCGACGGCGAAGGTCGTGTCCTTCGAGTCGGCGGTCACGACCAGCGACGAGCCCGACACCGATTTCACGACGGCGTTGGCCAACATCCCCGGCTTGTCTGCGGCCGACGACACGACCGGTAACACCGCGATCATCACCGCGAGAATTGAGAGGATCCGCGCCACGTTCTTCATCTCGGCCTCCAGAACGGAATAGGTTGAGGCCGAAGGCTATCACACGCTAGCCGCCCATGCGCTGCAAAGCGGCGACGCCCGAGCGCATGGCGCCGCGCCAGATCGTCAGGCTGAGCGCCAGGGCCCCGCCAAAGCTCAGGAACATCAGCGAGATCTGCGCCGGCGCCGGCGGCCGCCCGCGCGCCTGCTCCACGAGGTAGACCGAGGACGGCCAGCCAAGCAGGGCGATCATGGCGAGCACGAACAGGACGGCCTGCATCATGAACATCACGCCGCCGTACGAACCGGCCGCCTGGCTGGCGTCCGCGCCAAAACGCGGGTAGCGGGCGCCCAGGCCTACCGCGAGCCCAACCAGGGCGAAGCTCATGACACCGATGCCGATCGCGGTGATCACCTTCAGGAACGGATCGACCCCCAAAAACTGGTTCGCCGCGACCGTCAGCACCTCGGTCAACGCCAGCACCGGCACCAGCGCGGTCCAGAATTTGGACCACAGGAAGTCGCGCATCGTCACCGGCGACGTCCGAATCATCCAGAACGCCGCGCCCTCCGACGACACCGCGGGGAATGCGAAGCGCACGGCGACGGTCGCCATCACGAACCCGGCCATGCCGAGATTGATGAACGCGTAGATGTTCTTGAGGAAGCCGCTCATGTACGGAATCCTCGAGAGATCGAGCACGCTGAAGTTGTAGAGATACAGCAGCATGAGCGCGAGCAGGAGGAGCAGCTGCGACCACTGGCTCACATCGCGCAGGAAGATCTTCAGGTCTTTGACCAGCAGCTGGCGTCTGATCGGGGACAGCGGCAGCGCGCCGGCCAGCGCGTCGAGCGCGCGGAACCGCGTGAACCGGGCCTTCGGCGCTTCCTGCGATCGGCTGAACCCCGAAAAGTACCAGCGTTCGCTCGCCGCCCGCAGCATCACGACGAACGCCAGCGCCGTCGTCCACAGCGCGCCGGCATGCAGGAGATCGCGTCCACCCTGCAGGCTCGCGAACAGCGTCTCGCCGGCCCAGAACGACGGCAGCAGCGGCGTGATCGGCGACTGCAGCGTCGCGAAAAAGTCGGTGAGATCGGGCAGCGATTCGACCTTGAGCAGCTGTTCCGGCCGCATGAAGCGCAGCACGACGACCAGGCTCGCCGCAAACAACAGCCCCATCAGCATCAGGATGTCGCGCGCCCGCTTCGCCGGGAAGGTATTCACGAGGACCAGCGTGGCGGCGGTTCCCGCCGCCACCGGAATCACGGAGAACGGGACGATGGTCAGCAGCGCGGTGGCGTAGAACACGGGCCCGGCGCATTTCGCGCGGCCGACACCGAGCAGCACCGGCACCAGGAAGATCACGACCATCCAGGAAGCCTGGATGACGGTGCGCAGGAACCTGGCGTGAAACAGCCGCCGCGTCGCCACCGGCGCGACCAGCAGCAGCCGCAGATCGTCGGCGAGGAAGAAGGTCGAGAGCGCGGTCACCACGCCGCTGAAGGCGAGAAACGACAGGAACGTCAGGAACAGCCACGACAGTCCCATCCGCAGGAGAAAGTCGCCGAGCTCGGCGTAGTCCGCGAGATGGCCGGTGAGCCACAGGGATCCGCTATACAAGGCGGCGCACACTGCCACCGCCACGCCGCCGAACAGGACACCGCGCGACAGATCGCCGCGCTCGCGGCGCCGCGCGCGATTG
>JADMIO011127012.1_pt1 | contig 15599 bp, 12 predicted proteins | sample 8958161 | NCBI WGS metagenome assembly JADMIO01 (sample SAMN16585339, study PRJNA669376) | soil metagenome | isolation source: Crop rotation soil | place: USA: Cullars Rotation, Alabama | collected 2011
CGCGACAACTTGTCCACGTGGAATTCTAAGCTTAGGATCCCAATGTGCTGGAAAGGCGGTTCGATCGAACCGGATTTTTCGCCCTCGGTACTCTGTGCAAATGCAATGCGGCGGCGCGCGCCGTTGTTGAAACTCGTCCATAGGTCTCCGCCCTGCTGGAACAAAACGAGTTCGCCGATCCAGTCGAAGAAATTGTCCGAGCCGCCCTCCGCAGGCGTACCATACTTTTTGAGAAACTTCGCTGCTTGCGGAGCGAGGTCGTCTTTTTTCCAGCCGAGAAACTGGCGGCAGAGCAGGCCGGCGACCGTGCCGCGCGCCGAAGGTTTTTCGGCGGCGGCGAGAGCGAAGCCCTTTTCCGACTGGTCGAGTGTGTCCAGGAATTCGATGACGCCGTCAAAGGCCTCCGCAGGGACCTTCAGGCCGGCGACCTTCGCGGATTTCATCTGCATCGTGAAAAGCATCGTCGTGAAGAGATCCGGCTTTTCGGATTTTGCCAGGCGGCCGAAGCCGCTGAGTTTTTCGCCGTTGCGGGACTGGTGGGATCCGACGGCGTAGTCGAGGACCTTTTGCGCGAGCTGTTTGGTTTCGGCGAGGTTTGCCATTCCGCTGGATTCGGCCAGCGCCAGCCCGGCGAGGGCCTGCGTGATGCCGTCGACTTCCGCGCCGGGTTTGACACGCACGCCTCCGTCTTCACCGGTGTGTTCGCGCAGGAATTGAACGGCGAGCTTGACGTTTGCTTTGTATTGCCCCACTTTTTCGGTGTGGCCCGCGCCGAGAAAAGCAATCAGCGCGAGGGCGCTCTGTTCAATGTCGGCATTTTTTGCGGCGCCATGTTTTACTGAATTCCAGCGGCCGTCGGGTTCCTGAGTTTTTGCCAGCCATTCGAGCGCTTTTTCAGCGTCGCTGCCCGGACTGGGCTCAGCATTGATGGCGACAACGACGGGCGCCGATTTCAGATCGGAGCCGAAGAGCGAACCGAAGTGCGTCTGGAACCATTTGAATTCCTGCTGTCGAGAATCGCAGGCATAGAGAACGTCGAGCAACTGCTCGGCACGCGAGGCTATTTCGATATCGCCATTTTTCTTTGCGTTTTCGAGCACGTCGCGGGCTTGGTCTCCGGCGCGCGAGAGGTTGGACTGCGCGGCCTGGCGCTTGTCGAAATCATCGGCGCCAAGTTCGGAGGCCCATTGTTTGAGTTTCGCGGCGTCGAAGGTTTCGGGTTTGGGCTCACCGGCGATGCACGCCGAGACGACCGCGCAGAAGATCAGGATGCGTGGGAACATAGTGCCCTCCGTTGAAATAACGATTGGGAGGCCTAGTTCTTGCAGAAATTAAGAGCAGAGTTGCAAAGCACTTCCGGCCAGGGACCAGTGGGCAAGCCACCAGTGGCACACTCTTCCATTAATAAATGCGTGTCAGCGCGGCGCCGGAGTAATACTTGCCGAGGATCTGCAGGTGGTTGAAGCCGGCGGCGGCCATGCCTTCGCTGCCCCACTGGCACAGGCCGACTCCGTGGCCGAAACCGGCGCCGGAGATTTCGATCGTGCTGCCGCGGTCAGCGGCCTGGGCGAAGAGCATCGATTTCAAATCCTTTGCGCCAACGGTGAGGCGGAACTGATTCGCGACGACCTGGAACGTTGTGCCGTCGGTGCGCTTGATCTGAACAAGCGCCACGCGGCGGAAACCGCCGGGTTCGTTGCCGATCTGCGCGCCGTTGGTGTCGAGGAACGTGATGCTCGCTAGATGCTGTGCGCCGGTGAAGCTGCTCGCAAATTTCTGTTCGAGCGCGCGCTTATCCAGTGAGAATGTCCAGCGATACGAAGGACTCTGCTGGCAGTATCCGCAACTTACCGGCGAGAACGGACGCGCGGCGGGGCGGTCGGGGAAGATGAGGCTGCTCGGGTCGGTGTGGTCGCCGCAAGTCGAATGAAAATACGCGCTGAACGGCGCGCCGTTGTTGGTCAGTACGAGGCCGCGCGTGGAATTGACGACGTTCAGCAGCGTGGCGTTGTTGCGGTAGCCGGCGCGGAAGACCTGGCTCATGACGGTGCTCTCGACGTCGTAGAGTTCTGCGGCGTTTTTCTTGACCTGATAGTACGCGAAGCTGCGGCTGGCGATGGCTTGCGCTTTCAGTGCTTCGATATGCCATTTGTCGAAGGGAACTTCGCCCGCGAGCACGCCCGCGAGGTACTCTTCGAGATTAATCTGCGCGACGGCGAGCAGGCCGCGGGCCTGGCGGTAGACGATCAAGCGCGACGCGAGTTCCTGATCATTGAGTTTCAGCGTCGAAGTGCTTTCAAAGCGCAGGTTCAGTTCATTCAGCGGCGAACCGTTGGCGACCAGTGCGTTGGGACTGAAATTGATCTGCAGAACTGTGTTGGCGGGAAGGCGTTCGATCTCGGCGCCAGCGGCGTTGAACACACGGGCTTCCGCGGTGCCGGTCGTGATCTTCAAGCCGGCGGCGTCTTTCAGCGCGGCGACGCGAACGTCGGGCACGGCTTCGCTGGAGATTTCAGGCGCGGCATTGGGGCGCTCAGCGACGGGAACTTCGGGCATCGGCGTCGCGGGTCGGTGCGGCGTGGCCGGCGTTGAGGGAGTTGATTCGCGGACAACCGGGTCCGAGGGCTTGGAACTGCTCTGGCACGAGAGCAGCCCCGCGAGGCCGATCGCGCAGAGCATCACGATGACGAAGCGGTGGAAAGAGGACTGCGGCGTCGGTGCGTTTTTTCGGGCCTGCATTTTTCTTCCCCCCGGAAGATGAACTGCGGTTCCTGGTTTCTCGTTACTAGTTTTTGATTCGACTACTTTGGACGTTTAAAGCTTTTCAATTCACGTTCGATGTTGCCGTAGAGCTCTTTCAACCACGTGATCTTGGCGCTGGGGCTGATCAGTGCGGGCGCGACGCGCAGGTCGTAGGGTGCGATGATGACTTTGGTGTTCGTGGCTTTCGATGCGATCAGAAAGAGTTCTTCGACTGCAACATTTCCGACAGCCAGACAGCCGGTGGAAACTTCCCAGCCGTGAATGCAGATATCGCCGCCGAGATCGCCGCGGCCATCCTGCGCGGCTTTCTGCTGATCGAATGAGTTTGGATAATCCAATCGCAGCGAGAGATAGAAATCGCTCGCTGCGTTCAGGTAATCAATGTTGTAGATTCCTTCGGGAACCTGGCGGTCGCCTTCTTTCAGCTTCGGCCCAAGCTTGCCGCTGGCGGCGAGAATCGCGTACGTGCGGATGTACGTCCACGCGCCATTTTTCTCGCCCCACAGTTCCATACGCTTTTCGGTCTTGAACGCGAGCAGCGCGACTTTATTTGGATACGCGGTGAAGCCGGCCTTGACTAAGTACGGGCGCAGACGAAGCTCAGCGCTACGTTTGGCTTCATCCAATGCTGAGGCCGGCAGCTTTTTTCCGGTGACGGAAAGATAAACGGGCTGCCAGAGCGGACGGCCGTAGGCATAGAAAGAAAAGAGAAGTCCGCAACAAAGCAAAAGCAGAAATACACGGGACCACGGTTTGCGCATACTCGCCCCCACCCACGAACTGCTGAGATTTTGTGTATCGTCGCGCGACAGGATTGGGCGGAGTGGGAAGCATTGAAAAAGCTGAAAATCAGGCGATTTTTTGACCATCAATTCGCGGTCTGAATCGTCTTATCTTTGGGTTGGATTTGGCTCGAAAATCACATTGTGCGTTTTTTTACAGGCGGAGTGTGCTTTTCGAGGTCCTTGCTAACACAATAAACGAAAGGGTTTAAATACGGTAAGTGCAGAGAGCGATCTTCCAGCGTTAATTTCGTGTTCGAAAAAGGGCGTACGGCTTGACTTGACCGGACGTATATGATTTGGTGTGCTGTCCGCACGTGTGAAGGTCCCCATGGCTGAGAAGTATTCTGAAGATTTGAAACGCCGCGTCCTGCAGGCGAACAACCTCGTGGACGTAGTGCAATCCGCCGTCGGGAAACTGGTCCGCGCTGGCCGAAATCTGAAGGCGTGCTGTCCATTTCACAACGAAAAGACGCCGTCATTCAACGTGAACGTCGAAGGACAGTACTTTAAATGCTTCGGCTGCGGAAAGGGCGGGGATGTCATTACATTCGTTATGCTTCACGAGCGCGTTAGTTTTCCGGAAGCGTTCCAGATTCTGGCCGACCGCGCGGGCATTCGCATCGAGCACGATCCCAAAGCGGCGGTGCAGTACGAAAAAGAGCGCGACTTCAAGAGCTACCTTTACAGGCTGAACGACGCGGCAGCCAAGTTCTATCGCGAGCAACTCTTCACGGACGCCGGCAAACTTGCGCGCGAGTACATTAAAAAGCGTGGATTGAACGACGAGATTTGTGAACGATTTCGAATCGGCTACGCACCGGCCGGAGGATCGCCGCTGCTCGCGCGGCTGCAGAGTCAAAAAGCCCCGCCCAAGGCCATATTGGCCGCAGGCCTGGCATCGCAGCGCGACGATGGATCGATTCGCGATTTTTTTTACGATCGGCTGATTTTTCCGATCACGAACATGGATGGCCGCGTCATCGCTTTCGGCGGCCGCATTCTGGGACTGGGCGAACCGAAATACCTGAACACGCGCGACACGCTGCTCTTCAGCAAAACAGCAACGGTCTACGGCATGGACCATGCAAAAGAGGAAGTAAAGGAGAGCAAGCGCGCGGTGATCGTTGAAGGCTACACGGACGTGATGATGTGCCATCAGTTTGGCGTGACGAATGTCGTCGCCTGCTTGGGTACCGCGATTACGGCTGAGCACGTCAGGCAGCTGCGCCGCGTGGCCGACGAGTTGCTAATTCTCACCGATTCCGACGCAGCCGGTGCAAAAGCCAGCGAACGCAGTTTGGCCGTGCTGTTTCAGGAAGAAATGCCGGCGAAAATTGCGCGCTTGCCGGGAGCAGATAAAGATCCGTGCGATTTTTTGCTCAGTCACGGAAAAGATCCGTTTGTCGAGGCGCTTGGCAAGCCGGTTGAGTTGTTTGAGTACAAGTTTGAAATGGTGGTCAAGAAGCACGACGTGGCAACGCCGCTGGGCTTGAAGAATGCGGCTGAGGAATTGATGCATTTGGTATCCCTGATTCCAGACACCTTGCTCAAAAATCGTTACAGATACGAGATTCTGCGGCGTCTAAATATTGACGAGCGGGATCTGCGATACGAGCAGGTCCGGCGCGTCACGCAGGCCGAACCAGCGCCGAATCCCGAAGCCGACGTGGGCACATGCCCCGAGCCCGAAAACGAACTGGCGTTGTACGAGCGGCAACTGCTTGAATTCTTGTTTCGCGAACCGGCGTGGCTCGAACAGGCTGTAACGGAAGTGGATCTCGCGGCATTAAATGGTGGGCCGGAGCGCGTCATCGGGCGTTGCATTCTCGAAGCGCTCGGCGAAGGAGAGTTGCCGCCGGACATGAAGGAACTCGACAACGCCGATGCCGCGAGCATCACGGCTCGGGAAGTCTTACAGCGGCTCCAGCGTGTAGCCGATGATGGTATAGTTAAGTTGGATGCCGCGCGGGCGCTGTGTGTTTCATTGGCGGAAGCACCTGCGGCTGGAACGAAGCTGGACCCGAAGGCGAGACTCGATATGCTCGTTCGGCTTATCCGCACGAAGCGGCTATATATGCGCCATCGCGAAGCGGAACTCCGACAGACCCGGGCCAAGCTCCACGGCGATGTCAAAGGTGAAGAAGAGGCGCGCATGGAAGTGGCCGCTCTTCTGCGAGAGATTGTACGGCTGAAGCGAATGCCGGGAGAAGAACCGGCAGCGTGAAATTTAGGGCGAGGTTTGGCACATAAAATAGAGGGTGGGAAGACGCATAAAAGGCTTCGATTGGCGCGACAAACTTGTAGAACTCAGCCCCCGTTTGGGGTATATGAGTTAGCTTTTCACGGCGGAAGTCTCGGCCGCAAAGCAATTTAAGAGGAGTAAGATCTTGGTTCAGGCACACGCAGTGTTGACGGCGAAACAGGAAGAAGAAGTCGAGAAGATCATCGATCGTTATCGTGATTCTGGCCTGCTCAGCTATGAAGAGTTGGATCAGCAATTGCCCACGGACATCCAGGCGCCCGAGGTCATTGACACGATCCTGACGAAAATTGAAGAGCAGGGCATTGAGCTCGGCGAAGAAATCGAGATCAAAAGCCGCGCGGAAAGCCGTGAGAACGGCGCGGAAGAAGGCCCGGTGATTGTCGATGACGAAGCCGTCGTCGATGAGGAAGCCGAAGGCCGCGAACTGCACGATCCGGTTCGCATGTACCTCAGCCAGATGGGTTCGATCCCGCTGCTGACGCGCGACCAGGAAATCAAGCTCGCGAAGACCATCGAGCTGATGAACAACGGCTTCCGCCGCAAAGTTCTGACCAGCGATTTCGTGATCGAGAAGGCGATCGAGATTTTCGAGGCGCTCAATCGCGCCGATCTCGCCTTTGACCGCACGGTCCAGACTTCGGGATCGTCAGGCGTCGAGCGCGATGACATCTTCGAGCGCAAAGAAGGACATCTCACAACGCTGCGTGCGATCCTGCTGCGCAATGCCGAAGATCTGGCGCAGTTGAAGGATGCGAGTCTTCCCGCGCAGAAAGTGAAGCTGACGAAGCTTCTTCTAAAGGAGCGCCGCCTGAATGGCGCGCGTCTGCTGGAAGAGCTCGGCCTGCGCACGAAGAAACTTCTGCCGCTGATGGAGAGGCTGCGCGAGTTCGACAAGCAGCTCCAGAGTTACCTCGCTGAAATCAAGAACATCGAGAAGAACCCGGACAAGGCGGAGAAGCTGGAACGCCTGCGCCGGCGTATCGACCGCATCGTCGAGCAGGTGAAAGAGCCGCCGGAAGAGTTGCATCTGCGCGTCAAGCTGATGGACCGACGCTACGCCGCGTTCGAGAGCGCGAAGAAGCAGCTCAGCGCGGGAAATCTGCGACTGGTGGTCTCGATCGCCAAGAAATATCGCCACCGCGGGCTGCAGTTCCTCGACCTGATCCAGGAAGGCAACACGGGCCTGATGAAGGCCGTCGAAAAGTACGAATATCAGCGCGGCTATAAATTCAGCACGTACGCGACATGGTGGATCCGCCAGGCCATCACGCGCGCGATCGCCGACCAGGCGCGCACGATCCGCATCCCGGTGCACATGATCGAAACGATGAGCAAGCTGCGCAAGATTTCAAAGCAGCTCGTGCAGGAACTGCATCGCGAACCGATCGTCGAAGAACTGGCCGAAGAAGCGGGCCTCTCAATCAGCGAAACGCGCCGCATCCTGAAGATCAGCAAGCATCCGATTTCGCTCGACCGCCCGATCGGCGACAGCGACGACAGTTACTTCGGCGACTTCATCGAAGACAAGTCGGTCGAATCGCCGGTGAGCGTCGCGAGCTACGAAATGCTGAAGGACAAGATCGAGCAGGTGCTCGACACGCTGACCTTCCGCGAACGCGAGATCATCAAGCTGCGCTACGGACTCGGCGACGGCTACACGTACACGCTGGAAGAAGTTGGCCGCAAGTTCAAGGTCACGCGCGAACGCGTCCGACAGATCGAAGCCAAGGCGCTGCGCAAGCTGCAGCACCCGGTTCGCAGCCGCAAGCTCGAAGGCTTCCTGGAAGAAACGCCGCACGGGACGTAACGATTTTGGATTTCTGATTTCTGATTTTGGATTAAGCGGGCCTTCGGGCCCGCGGTTCTTTGTTGGGTGATGAATAGTGTTCACGGTTCTTTTCGACAACGATGGAGTGCTCGTCGATACGGAGCGCCTCTATTATCAGGCGACGCGCGAGACGCTGGCTTCGGCGGGCGTGCAGATTTCACTCGAGGATTACATCGAGCATTCGATGCGGTTGGGGCGCAACACGATGGAACTCGCGGCGCCGGCCGGCATCGTCGGTGACGCAGTCGAGGTTTTGCGCGCGAAACGAAATGCGCGGTATTCGGAATTGATTCAGAACACGCGCTGTCTGCTCAATGGTGTCGAAAGTGTGCTGCAGCAACTGCACGGCAAAGTTCGGATGGGCATCGTGACCGGTTCGCGGCGCGATCATTTCGAGACGATTCATTCCGCGACCGGATTGTTGCGTTTCTTTGAATTCCACATCACGCGAGAAGAATACGCGCACAGCAAGCCGCACCCGGATGCCTACCTGACGGCGCTAAAACGGAAGGCACTCGATCCGCAGCGCTGCGTGGTCATTGAGGATTCCCCGCGCGGTTGCGCAGCGGCGCACGCGGCGGGATTGCGCTGTCTCGTGATTCCCACGCCGATGACGAAGGGCTGCGAATTCCCCGGCGCGCACAAAATGCTGGCGCGGATTGACGACATTGTGCCGGAAGTACTGACGCTGGCTTTTTGAAAATTCAGAATATCGTGCCAGGATCCGCCCGCGGCCGAATCGCGGTGGCTTGTTCGTGGCCTCGAACGGCGAACCGTGGCGCTGCGAGCGGCAGAACGCGATGCATGTTCTTGAAGAAGCCGTCCGGCGAGAGCCAGTTCTCATAAAGTTGGCGGCAGCGGCGCTGCAGATCGATGAACTCATCGGGGCTCAGCGATTCATGAAACGCAGCGACTTTTTCGCCAATGCGAGGAAGATCGCGTTCTTCGACCCAGACACAATAGCGCTTCCAGTCGATTTGATCCTCGAATGGAAGAACGCAGTCGGTGTTGACGAAAACAGGAATGCGGCCGAGGCAGAGCGTTTCATAAAATCGTATCGACCAGTTCGAATAGCCGCGCGCGCAGAGCACATAATCGCAATCCAGCGTGTTCTGCATCATCTCACGCTGTTGCCGGCGCGCGGTTGAATGCGTTCCACCAGGAAGAAATGCACCCGTCGGATTGGCGAACGCGCTCGATGGCCGAATGATGAAATCTGTTTCGACATCGCGGCTTCGTGCGAGCAGATGAAGCGCACGCGCGCGCGGCGAATGTCCGGCGTAGCGTGGCAATGCGCGCGTAATTCCCGCGGCGCATCCGACGAAGCGAATCGTGTCCTTCGCGCGCTGCCAATTAATCGGAGTTCTAAGCGGCGGCGCATAACCGCTGAAGCCCACGCGAGGCCGCGGGTTCTTCGTACGCAACGTCAGCCGGCCTCCGAGATTTTCCTGCAAAAGGTCGTGGCTCCAGCCGGGCATCGGATGCTCTGCCGCTTTGCGTTGCGAGCGATATAGACCGGGCCGGAAGACGCAAACACCGCGCGGCCACACGACGGGCTGGCAGGGATCGTCGGTGCAGAAAACGATGACCGGGCGCTGCAGTTCTTCGGCGTCGCGGAAAAGGCGCAGAGCTGCGTCCGTTCCACGGCGGCCGGCAAACACGTAATTCCAGTCGAAAGGCAGCACGGCCGCGTCGGATTCGCGCAGCGACGGCGTGAATTCGAAATAGCGATGTCCATTGCGGACGTACTGCGCAAAATTCAACTGGTCGTGGCCGCCGGCGTCGTCTCGCGTCAGCCGCCAGAATGGGTCGAGCATCGGAACCTGAATGCAATTGTTCGGCAAAAATTTTCGATGTGAAAAAATAGCGATCTTCATCGGCGCTCCTCACGGCAACACGAACTCGCCGTGCCGCATGGCGCATCTGCTGTGCCTTGTGTTCATAAATTGGATGCGGGATATTCTTGCCGATTTCAAAGGCTCGCGTGGAACACGTTTCTAAAAACTGTTGATGCCCCAGCCGGATGAGGTGTTTGCGGTGAAGCGTTGGCGGAATGAAAGTTATTTTTGACCGTCAACCGGGAGTTTTTCATTTTGAAGGGGTTCACTCTTGCGATCTTCAACGTAGTTTCCCACGATTGCCATGAGGACCAGCGTCACGACGATCGCCAGTGGCAAGGTAAGCCATGCCGCCATTGTGATTCCGATAATTTGAACGCACAGCCGCAACCCGCGGCCTCCAATTCGCCCTGCCCACCGTCCCAGAAGTCCAAGTGATGTCCATGTGCCAATAATGACAATGGAGATCGTATATAGGCCCAGAAGAATCCCGAAAAAAACAGTTTGCCCCGAATTTCGATCAAAGATCTGGCCACTGTATTTGAGTGTAATCGGCAGTGTCAAGGCTGCACCAATGGCCATGCCGAAGAAGTGCAGAAGCGAAAGTTGAAGGCCATCGAAGAATGCGCTGAGCGTCGATTTCACCGTCAGCCTCGCAGATTTTTTCTAGCTCACAATCCCACGCGGCGGTGGAAAACCCACCACTCAACCAGCAGCAGCAGTCCGGCGGCCATGGCGAGATCCCGCCAGATTTCGCGTTTGGCTTCGACGGCGGCGCGGTTCGATTCGATCGCCACATCGCCAATTTTCAGCGTGCCGCGCCGTGTGTTGTCGCTCTCTTCGCGGCTGGCGAGGTTCACCGCGTAGATGCGTTCTTCCGGACCGGCGTCCTTCAGGACGTAAAGGCCGACGCGTTCAGTGCCTTTCACGAAAACACTGCGTTCGGAGGACAGATCGATTTTACCGAGGTCTTCGCCCTTGTCGCCCGGGTCCTTTTTGAAAGTAAGCGGCGCCGATCCGTTGCCGAGTCCCGGCGGGATCATCAACGGCTCACCGGTGTGCAGCGCGGTCGGGTGCCGGCGCGGCGAGGCCTCGGCAATCCATGGCACGACATTGCGGAAGAACAGCGGCAGCGACGGCCGGTACGCCCAGTCCGATGAGAACACATCGAACGACATCCCTATGACGCGCAGGCGATCGTTCTCTGTCGCGATCGCGAGCGGCCCGCCGGAGCCTTCGACCAGCACTTTCGTTGTCTTCGGAATCTTCCACGCCTGCGCTTTCGCGACGGTCACATTTCCGAAATTTACATAACGCATCACCGGGTGCGATACATCCCAGTCGATCACGCTCGGCCACTCGAGGGGCTTTTCCGCATTCACGAAACCCGGCATCGGCGGAATCACACCGAGGAACAGCGCGCCGCCTTCGTTCCACGACAGCGGTGCGGCGCCTTCGAAGATGCACGCATCGAAGGGCTCGACCGCCTGCTGCGCCTTCTGGTCCCACAGTTTTGCGAACTCGTCGGGCTGCATCGATGTGATCGTCACGCCCTTCATCGCGCCGAGTGCTTTTTCGAGGAAGTAATTTCCCTTCGTCACCAGCAGCAGTTTCGTTCCCTCGGTCTCGCCAACCACGCAGGCCGCCACGTCATCCGCGGGGAAGCGATCCTTCGGCCCGGTTATTCGTGCGGTGACGACGCCGCTTGTGCCGAGCGGCAATTTGAACACTTCCACCGAGCGCGACGATTCTGATGTGCTGCCGTCCGCGGGTTCGGTACTGTTGAGACTCTCAGTCCGCGGTGCGCGACCTTTCAAGCTGACCACCTTGGGAGAGAACGACTGCGTTCCCGCCGACAGACTGAGCACCACTTCCTTCGGCTGCGGTGAAAAATTCTCGACCATTACGAAGATCTGAGTTTCCATGGCATCCACGCGTTTCCCGTCATTCGCCAGGGCCTTGACCGGCCGTGTGCGCGCGTCGATCTGCGTGATGCCCGCATTGTCCGACGCCTCCGCGCCATACGAAACAAAGCGGAAATTGCTAAGCTTCATTTTCAGGCGGTCCTGCGCGGTTCCGCCGGAACCCGTCGCGCCATTGTCCTCGATATTTCCCTTCACGATCTCGTCCTGTTCCTTCAGCATTTTCAAATTGCCGAAACAGCCGTCGGAGAGAACGAGCACGTTGACCAGTTGCTGTCCCTCGCACAGCGCAATGGCCGTCTCGAACGCTTCATTCGCCCGAGTCGTCAAATCGCGCGGTTTGAGCGCCGCAAGCGCGCTCTTCAGCATGCCGCGGTCGTTGGTGAATTTGCTGAGTTGCCGCACTTCGCGGTCGAACGCGACGACCAGCATCTCGTCCGAGCCGCGCATGTCGTCGACCTTGCGCTCGGCGTCGTTGATGGCCGCTTCCAGGCGCGTCAGCGTGCCGTCCCTGCCGGCGTCTTTCGTCGCCATGCTCGCGGACGTATCGATCATCAAAATCGTTTTACTGCCCGCTGAGCCCGAAAAATTGAGATACGGCCGCGCGAGCGAAAATCCGAGCAGCGAGATGAGCAGGAGTTGCAGCAGCAGCAGCAGCGAATATTTCAGCCGTTGAAAGGGCGAGTTGACCTGCATGTCGTCGATGACTTTTTTCCAGAGCAGAGTGGATGGAACGACGCGCTGTTCGCGTTTCAATTTCAAAAAATAGAGCGCGATAATCGGCACTAACGCCGTGAGTCCCAATAAACCGAGTGGTTCGAGAAAGTTCATCCGACCGCAGTCTCCGAGTGCAATTTACCGCACCAGCCCCGCCGCCCGCAAATAATTCAGAACCAGCGCCTCAAACGGCAAATCGGTCGAAGCAAACAAATACGAGACACCGCGCGTCGAGCAGAATTGTTGAAGCGATGCGCAGAAGCCTTTCACAGTCTTCTGATAGTTCTCAACAAGCCGCCGCGAGGCCGTCACATCGAGCCGCTCGCCTGTTTCGCTGTCGACGAGCAGAAAATCGCCCGTCAGCACCGGGTCGACTTCTTCTTTCGCGAGCACATGCACGGCGAAGACATCCATTCGGTTACCGACCAGCGTTTTCAGCGGGCCTTCGTAACCTTCAGGATCGAGGAAGTCAGAAATAATCAGCAGCACGCCGGGCCGCCGGTTGCGGATGACAAAACGGCGCGAGGCTTCGAGCAGATCGGTTCTCCCATCAGGCTGGATCTTTGAAAGAAAATCAAAGAGTCGAAACACCTGTTTTTTTCCGCGGATGTTCGCCAGATTATGTTCCTTGCCGCCGGCGTTCACGGTCAGCGTCACGCGGTCGAGATTGTTGATCCCGACGTACGCCACCGCCGCCGCGACTTTGCGCGCATAATCAAATTTGTTGACCGAGCCGAAATCCATCGAACGTGACGCGTCGATCAGCAAGTAGACGCTGAGGTCTTCTTCGGCGAGGAAGAGTTTCAGAAACAATTTTTCGAGCCGGCCGTACAGATTCCAGTCGATGCGCCGCAGATCGTCGCCCTGCGAATACTGCCGGTGGTCGGCGAATTCGAGAGACTCGCCGCGCTTTTTGCTCCGCCGTTCGCCGCGCAACTTGCCAGCGAGGATTTTCTTGCTTACCACGCCCAGCGAGCCGAGTTTTGCCATGAACTCGGGCGTGAGCAATTGTGGAATGGATGAGGTGTTGACGGGTTGTTCGGTAGTCTGCTCGGCCATCGATAGCGTTTTCCGCTCGAGACTTTAGTTGGCCGATCGGCATTGATGCCAATCCGCAATCCGCAATTCGAAATCCGCAATCGAAACTACGCCACTTCTTCCAGTTGCTTCGGCACGTCCTTTAGAATTTCTTTCACGACCATATCCGTATCGACGCGCTCGGCCTCGGCCTCGAAATTCAGAATAATGCGATGGCGAAGGGCGGGGAGGGCCACGGCCTGCACGTCCTCGAAACTTGCGTGATAGCGGCCATCGAGCAACCCGCGGATTTTCGCCGCAAGAACCAGCGCCTGCGCGCCGCGCGGCGACGAGCCGAAGCGCACGTATTTGTTCGTCGCCTCGGGAGCGAACTCGCCGTTGGGCACGGTTGCGAGCGTTAAACGCACCGCATAATCCAGCACGGGCGGAGCCACCAAAGCCTGGCGGACAAAAGTGCGGTACTTCAGCAGCGTCGCGCCGTCGATCACTTTCCCGGCCTCGGCTTTCGCGGTTTCGGTCGTGCGGCGCAGCACTTCGGCCAGATCGGAGCGGCCGGAGTAACCAACGTTCAGCTTGAACAGGAATCGATCGAGCTGCGCTTCGGGCAGTGGATAGGTGCCTTCCTGTTCGATTGGATTCTGCGTCGCGAGCACGAAAAATGGTTGTTCGAGTTTGTAGATCGTGCGGCCGACGGTGACCGAATGTTCCTGCATGGCTTCGAGCAGCGCCGACTGCGTTTTCGGCGTCGCGCGGTTCACTTCGTCGGCGAGAACAATCTGCGCAAAAATCGGCCCGGCCTGGAAACGCATTTCGCGTTTTCCGTCGTCGGATTCGGTTACGATGTTCGTGCCGATGATGTCGGCAGGCATCAAGTCCGGCGTGAACTGGATGCGTGAAAAACGAAGTTCAAGGCATTGCGAGAGCGTCCTCACCAGCAGCGTTTTGCCCAAACCCGGCGCGCCTTCGAGCAGACAATTTCCGCCAGCGAAGACGCAGGTCAACACGCCATCGATGATGTCGCGGTGGCCGACCATCACCTTGCCAATCTCATCCTGAAGTTTTTTGAATACCTCGCGAAACTCGTTGGCCTGCTGTGCGATAGGTTCGGTGGACATCGAAGTCTCCTGGATGAGCCAACGTTCAGAATAGTAATGCCTCAACTTACAGCAACACGAAAAACGGCGAGAGCGGACATCCTGCTTCCTTATTCACACCAACGAATGAGCGTGACGTAACGTTCGGTCTTTTCCAGAAGGTTCTCAAAATTGGCGGCGGAGACAGTCCGAAGCCTCTCTTTGTCGGCCCCATATAAGGAGAGGCTGAAAACTTTTTCAGAATTTTCTAGAAATTATTATCGGAAATAACTCCCCGTGGTGTGTCTGGTCGATTCGCAACCACAATAGGTAGTGCTTTCATCTAAATTCTTATATTTCCTCAAGTTGCCTCTTGACCATCAATATAGTGAGAGGTATCTTTCTCGTACTCAAAGTAGTGAAGAATAGTGAAGCTTAGTGAAGGCGGCAGTCAAAATGAGCGACCTCGGAACGGTTCCTAGTGCGAATGTGGGCTCCAAGCCCACCGATCGCGCCACGTTCTACGGCGTCGCCTATCACAAGGTGTCGGGCCGCAATCAGATTGCGATTCCGAAGCACATGAAGCGCGTGATGGATGAGGCTCAAGAAGGCCAGCTCCTGTTGATGCGCTGGCAGAACGAAGAATTTCTGCGCCTTTACACCAAGAAGCAGTTCGACACAAAACTGGACGAAGTGAAGCAAAATCCGAAGTTGACCAACGAGCAGAAGGCGAATGCCGTGTCGCTGATCGCGCGCGCGGCGGAACCCGTCGAGCCCGATTCGCAGGGGCGGTTCGTTCTGCCCGCGAAGTGGAGCGACGCGCTGAACATTCGCGAGGAAGTCGCCTTCTGCGGTTCGTTTACGTACATCGAGATCTGGCCGGCCGAACGCCATCGGGAAGTGGAGAAGGCCGAACAGGAAAAACTGGCTCCGGTGAGCCAGGAAGTGACCAGCATCCTGAATATGTAGTTCGTCTGTGGAGACGAGGGGCGAGGAATTCAGAACAGGGACGGTAAAGCATGAAACGAAAATCTTCTTCTTTTGACCGGATCAAGACGCATCTGGCCACGCGCGGCAGTTCAGCGCCGGCGAGCGGTTCATTGCGCGACGATCTGGAAGTTCTCGTCCGGCGCTGCGACGAAGTCCGCGGCCTCGGGCGCGAGTATGGTGAGATTGAACTCTCGCCGTACATGAGCAGCCTCCTGCGCGTCTCGACGCCGGCTCCGGTCGTGGCGAGCGTGGGATTGCAGGCGGCGGCGAGCGTCTAAGTCGCACGCTCCTGAAATTGCTGTTTCGAGTTGCCCTCGTCATGGCGGGGGCTAAGACGTGACTATGGAAACCGCTCCGCAAGACGCCGCACAGCCGCACCGTA
>JADMIO012610893.1_pt1 | contig 15599 bp, 13 predicted proteins | sample 8958161 | NCBI WGS metagenome assembly JADMIO01 (sample SAMN16585339, study PRJNA669376) | soil metagenome | isolation source: Crop rotation soil | place: USA: Cullars Rotation, Alabama | collected 2011
ATCACCGCCCTCGGCGCTCCCGGGTGCTTCGTCGCCTATGCGCTGGTGATCGCCAGGCGACTGAAGCGCAAGGGCCTCGGCACGCCGTCTACCGAGCAGTTCCTGAGCAAGGCTGCGTTCCACGCCGCGCTCGCCACCCTCCGCACCCCGTACGCAGGACCGACGCCGAGCCACCCCGCGGGCTGATCGAGCACGCTGCTGGCGAAACAAGCCCGGAGCGTGCTCAGGGGGGTGTGACAGTCAACCCGGACACTCCCTTGCCATGTCCGTAAGGTCGGGCTTGCGACGTAGGGGCGTGCCTGCGAGCCACGGTCCGGTGGTCCAGACTCAGGCGATGGCGGCGAGCCCATCGGATGCGGAGCGGGCGCAAGCCAAAGCGATCGAGCGTCGGGTCCGGACCACGAACGCCACCATCGCGGTCGTCGTCGGTGGCTTGGTCGCGATGTTCATGCTCTACGTGCTGGTCGCGGGCGACCCTGCGGGGCGGCCGCCGAACCACGAAGCGGATGTCGAGCTCACGATCGGGACGCGAGGCGACGCCACCATCTCGGTCGACGCGGCTTGGCAGCTCGACGAGGCAACCGTGCGGAGGCACGCCCTCGTCGGGTTGTCACGCATGGGCTTCGAGCGCACCGTCCACCACTCGTTCCAGAAGTCCTCACCTACGGTCGAGCGCCGCTCCAACCGCCTCCTGCTCGATCGCACCCACCACGTGCACCTCGACCTCACGCCGCTCGCCCGCGAGCTCGCCTGGGCCGGGGTCACGAAGATCAACTATTCGCTCGCTTGGCCACGGTCGGTGCAGGCCCGGTACGAGACCTCGCCCGACGTGCCGATCGCCCCCCAGGACGGGCAGCCGCGTTGGAAGCGACGCGATGCATCAGAGCCCTTCGCTGTCGACCTCACCCTGCGTCCGAGCGACACCGGCTTCGTCACGTACCTCTTGGTGGGGTCGGTGGGGTCGCTCGCCCTGCTGGCTGCTGCGATCGGCACGAGCGCATGGCGGCGGAAGGCACCGCGATCCAGCCGGTCCGTCAAGCGCCGTTTCGGCATGCTCTGGGCGCTCGCTGCGGGCGGAGGAATCGCGGCGATGTCGTCCGTGACGGCCTACGACGACGGCTACTTCGTGCTGCACCCGAGCGGATGGGCGGTGAAGACGCTCGCCGAATGGGGGCCGCTCACCGCGTTCGTCCTGGCCGGTTCGTGGGCGGCGCTCGGCCTCTTGGGCGAGTCGACCCGCGCAACGATGCGCCGCCAGTTCGAGCCGGGCTGGCGTCCCGATCCGTGGCGCGAGGCCTGGTGGCGGTGGTGGGACGGTGCCCGGTGGACGCCGTTCGTCGACGCCCCAGACCACGGTCCGAGCGGGACGCCCGAACCGGGTCTACCGTCGCCACCGTCGTCGAGCACCGGAGGTGCGTGATGGGTGAGATCGAGGCTGGGGCTGCTGGCGAGCTGGGGCCGGGGACCGTCGTGGAGGCGGGGGCCTGGGCGGTGGGCAACGTCGACGGGGATCGGTTCGCCGTGAGCCGCCGGTGTCGGCACCTCGGGGGGAACCTGGCGGACGGGACGATCGACGAAGCTGGCTGCCTCGTGTGCCCGTGGCACCACGCCGCCTACGACGTGTCGAGCGGGCGCATGGTCCGTGGCCCGCAGGGCGTGTTCGCCAAGATCCCCGGGTTCGGCGCCATGGAGAAGGCCCTCACCACCGTCGTACCCCTCCGCCGCGCCAAGGTCGCCGAGCGCGACGGCAAGGTCTACGTCGGCGGCAGCTGACCCGATCTCGCGGAGGTCACTTCGGCGTGAGGGCGGCACCGAAGCCGTCGTACACGCCGCCGTGATCATCCACGATCGTCTCGACTTCAGCCTCGACCCGATCGACGACGGCGGGGACCATCGTCATCCTCTTGGAGGCCGTGAGCCCCCACTCCCCCGTGTCGATCCGCTCGTCGACGATCGTGAAGCCGTCTCGACGGAGGTCCCTGCCCGCCGCTTCGGCCTCGGCATGGCTGTCGCTGTCGAAGTAGGAATGGAAGTCGACGACGACCGGCTTCGAGCGGTCGCCGCCGGCCTTGTCGAACTCGGTGAAGACGCCGCTCTTGCCTCCCTCCTGCAGGATCGAGGTGGAGCTGACCGACCAGGCGTGGTCGGTCGGCGCCTTGGGCGAGTGGGGTGACGCGACCTGGCTGACGATCAAGCCCACGATCGCAGCCGCCACCAGACCACCGATCACCCATGGCCGCTTCGAACGCACCCGGCAAGCTTCACACGCAGCGCGCCTACCTGCGAGAACATTCCCCGAACGGGTGTGACACTCGTCCCGCACAGGAAACTTGAGTGGGGGAATAGCAGGTTTGGCGGCAGAGTTGTTCGGCCTACGCAACTCCCCGAGGAGACCCTCATGGCCGACACCACCTCCCCTGACGCTGAACATGACGCCACCGCTCACGACGACGCCGAGCTCCTGACCCTTCCTGTCCTCCCCCTCCCCAACGGCGTGGTCCTGCCGGGGATGGTGCTGACCATCGCCCTCGAGTCCGACGAAGCCAAGGCCGCGGTGGCCGCTGCTGGTGACGACGGGCGCCTCCTGCTCGTGCCCAAGGTCGATGGCCGCCACGCCAAGGTCGGCACCATTGCCACGATCGAGTCCACCGGGCAGCTGCCCTCCGGCGTCCCGGCCCTCGTGGTGCGGGCCACCGAGCGAGCGCTGCTGCGCGCCGGCGTCGTGGGCACGGCCGACGTGCTGTGGCTGCAGGCCGACGCGGTGGACCCCGAGGTCACGGCCGAGGCGCGAGAGCTGGGCAACGAGCTGCGGGCCGCGTTCCGGGTGCTGTTCGAGGAGCTGGGCGGTCGTCGCCTGGTCGAGGTGCTGCGTGGGCTCGACGAGCCCGATGCGCTGGCCGACGCCGCCGGCTGGTGGCCCGACCTCACCCTGGAGCGCAAGGTCGAACTACTCGAAACGGTCGACGTCGCCGAGCGCGTGCGCAAGGTCCTCGGCTGGGTCAAGGAAGCCCTCGCCCAGGTCACGCTCCAGGAGCAGATCCGCTCCGAGGTGAGCGACAACATGGAGAAGACGCAGCGCGAGTTCCTGCTGCGCCAGCAGCTCGCCGCCATCCGCAAGGAGCTGGGCGAAGGCGAGGCCGATGGCGAGGAAGGTCCCGAGGCCTACCGGGCCAAGCTCGCCGAGCGGAACTTCCCCGAGGATGTCCGCACCGCGGTCGAGCGCGAGATCACCAAGCTCGAGCGCAGCAGCGAGCAGTCGCCCGAGCGGGGCTGGATCGTCACGTGGCTCGACACCGTGTTCGACCTGCCGTGGGGCGAGCGATCCACCGACCAACTCGACCTCGTCCACGCTCGCGCCGTCCTCGATGCCGACCACAACGGTCTCGACGAGGTGAAGGACCGCATCGTCGAGGAGCTGGCCATCCGCAAGCTCCGCGCCGATCGCAAGGTCGACGCCGAGGAGCCGGACGACGACCAGGTCCGTCACGGCACCATCCTCACGCTCGTGGGCCCTCCGGGCGTGGGCAAGACCAGCCTCGGCGAGTCGATCGCCCGTGCGCTGGGCCGTTCGTTCGTGCGGGTCGCCCTCGGTGGCGTGCACGACGAGGCCGAGATCCGTGGCCACCGGCGCACCTACGTCGGCGCCCGCGCCGGCCGCATCGTGCGGGCCATCGGCGAAGCCAAGACCATGAACCCGGTCGTGCTGCTCGACGAGATCGACAAGGTCGGCAACGACTGGCGGGGTGACCCGTCGGCTGCCTTGCTCGAGGTGCTCGACCCGGCCCAGAACCACTCCTTCCGGGACCACTACCTGGAGATGGACCTCGACCTGTCCGAGGTGATCTTCCTCGCCACCGCCAACCAGCTCGACACCATCCCCGGTCCCCTGCTGGATCGCATGGAGGTCGTGTCGCTCGATGGCTACACGGAGGACGAGAAGGTCGACATCGCCCGCGACCACCTGCTCGGCCGCCAGCTCACCAAGGCCGGGATCCGACCCGACGAGCTCACCGTCACCGACGACGCGCTGCGCCGCATCGTCCGCGACCACACGCGCGAGGCCGGCGTCCGCTCGCTCGAGCGGGCCCTCGCCAAGGTGCTGCGGAAGGTCGCGGCCAAGGTGGCATCCGAGCCGAGCGAGCCGGTGGTCGTCGACGCCGACACCGTGCCCGAGCTGTTGGGCCGGGCCCGGTTCCACGACGCCGACATCGCCGATCGCACCTCGGTGCCCGGCGTGGCCAGCGGCCTCGCGGTCACGGGAGCCGGCGGCGACGTGCTGTTCGTCGAAGCCACCTCGCTCCCCGTCGAAGAAGGCGAGGACGGCCACTCGGACCTCACCGTGACCGGTCAGCTGGGCGACGTGATGAAGGAGTCGGCTCGCATCGCCCTCTCCTACGTCCGCTCGCACCGAGACGAGCTCGGCATCCCCACCGGCGCCGACCGCCGCGGCGTGCACGTCCACTTCCCCGCCGGCGCCGTGCCCAAGGACGGGCCCTCGGCCGGCATCACGATGACCACCGCGCTGGTAAGCCTGTTCACGGGTCGTCCGGTCAAGGCCAAGGTGGCCATGACCGGCGAGGTCACCCTGCAAGGCCGGGTGCTGCCGATCGGTGGCGTGAAGCAGAAGCTGCTCGCCGCCCATCGGCTCGGCCTCACCGAGGTGATCATCCCGGCCCGCAACGAAGCGGACCTCGACGACGTGCCCGAGGCCGTGCGCAACGACCTCACCGTTCACCTCGCCAGCGACGTCGCCGACGTCATCACCTGGGCCCTCGAGCCCGCCGCCTGACCGGCGGGACGAGAAGCGTCAGATCGGGCGGACCGGGATCACCTCGGTCCGCCTGATCGCCGCGTCGCGGTGGATGCTCAGGGCCTCGCGGCGGGGATCGACCATGTAGGCCTCGAGCGCAGCGCGGTCGGGGAACTGGAAGATGTTGATCTCGTGGGGCTGCTCACCGACCCCGTCGGCGGCGAGGCGCTGGAGCATCTCGCCGCCGTGGTCGGCGATGAGCGGGATCACCGCCGCCTCGTAGGCCCGCAGCGCTTCGACCTGGCCCTCGTGGGCCCACATCATGGCGCAGACGACGATCGGCCCCGTCGTGTCCGTCGGCACCGGGTCGATCAGGGAACCGCTCGCATCGCTCATCGCCGCTCGCCTCCGCTCAATCGGCGAGGAACGCGGCGACGCGATCCTTGGGGCGGCCGATGATCGCCCGGTCGCCCTTCACCAGCACGGGCCGTTGCATCAGCCGCGGGTGCTCGACGAGGAGGTCGGCCACCGCCTCGGGCGTGACGTAGTCGTCGGCCGACAGGCCCTGGTCGGCGAAGAACCCGTCCTTGCGGACGAGGTCGGCGGCGGGGTCCTCGAGCTTCTCGATGAGGGCGATCAGCTCGTCGCGGTCGAGTGGCTGCTTGAGGTACTGGACCACCTCGGCATCGGTGCCGGCAGCTCCGACCTCGTCGAGCGCGAAGCGAGAGGTCGAGCAGTTCGGGTTGTGGAACACGGTCACGTCAGCCATGGCGTTGGACCATAGCCACGACGATCAGTTGCCGGACTTCTTGGGCTTCTTCCTGGCCGGGCTGGGGTAGCTGGGCGCGCGGTCGGCCTTGGGGATGGTCCCGTAGAGGGCGACGGCGCCCTTCTCCAGGAACGCGTGCGGCTTGCCGGCGGGCATCTCGCCCGGGAGGTACCGCTTGCCCCCGTCGGCGTACATCATCATCCCCTTGGCCTTCTCACCCTGCTCGTCGAGCCCCGTCAGGTCGGGGTTCCACCAGATCTCCTGCATGTCGTCGACGGCGAGGTAGTCGGGGTCGAGGAACAGGCCGTGGTTGCCGAACGAGAGCCGTGGTGTGGTGACCCCGCCGTGGGTGGGCGTCGGCGGGTAGCTGAACAAGCCGTCGCGGAAGGTCTCGGGCGTCAGGCGCGGGCCGGCCAGCTGCAGCCCGAGCATGAGGATCCGCACGGGCTCGTTGATGATCGAGATCGTCTTCTTGGCCTCCGGGTCGACGCCGTAGAACCACTTGTAGATGCGCCACGCCTCGGCTTGGCTCGGCGGCACCCGCGCCGGGAGGCTCGAGAGGCCGAACGCATGGGCCCACTGCTTCTGGTCGTAGTGGCGGCCGAAGACGGTGGTGTCGGTGAGCACCGTGCCGGTGATGAGCCACTCCGGGAAGTAGTTCTGGTCGGTGGCGGCCTTCGTCAGGTAGATGGGCATGACCGGGTCGCCGAGGAAGATGACCGTGGTGACGTGCTTCTCCTTGAGGCGGGAGATCAGCACGCTGGCCTTCTGGCCGAGCTCGGAGATGACCAGCTGGTAGGTCAGCGAGACCGCAGCCTTGTAGCCGAGCTTCGCTCCCTTCTTGGCGATCCGCGCCTCGACGTCGCCGAAGACCGGCGGGTCCTGCTCGAAGTGCACGACGCCGAACACGCGCTTCTTCGAGTGCATCTTCGGATCACCGGCGTAGACCGCGTCCTTCTTCAGGAGCCGCTTGGTCACGTAGTCGCCCACGTTGAGCAGGTACTCCTCAGGGGTCTGGAGGTTGCCCCACATGTAGGGCTTGTTCTTCTGGAACGTGGAGTCGGGCACCGAGAGGCCGCAGCCGATGCAGAGCACGCCGCGGCTCGCCAGCTCCTCGGCGTAGGCGCCCTCTTGGCCGGGTCCGCCGAGCGACGCGAAGGCCTTGATCTCGGTGGCGACCTTCACGGCATCGGCACGTGACGAGGTCTCGTCGGAGCCGGTGCCCTTGAAGTCGACGACCTTGATCTTGCGGCCCCACAGTTGGTAGCGGTCCTCGAAGACCGCGAGGAGCTTGCGACGATCCGCCTGCTGCACCTTGTCGGGGTCGGACTCGGATTGGAGGCTCGCCGCCAGGTCGTCGTCGGCGGCCGTGTAGGCGACGATGGTGATCGTGTCGGCGGTGACGCCGGGGTACGTTGCACCGCCCTTCACGCCGGGACGGTTGACCACGCACGGGGGCGAGTAGATCGACGGGACCTTGACCCGGCCGGTCTTGGGGTCGCAGTTCTTGCCCCAGTCGTACCGGTCGGTGGTGCCGGCCTTCTTGGCCTCCGCCCAGGTGATGGGGAGGTACTTGTCGGCGCTGCCGTCGGCCGACGAGGTCGACACGGACTTCGTGTCGTCCCTGCCGGTGGATGCCAGCGCCGCCACGAGCCCGATGGCCACGAGGATCGCGGTGAGCGGGCCGAAGCGGGCGACGAGCGACGCGCGAGGCGGTGGCGTCGAGGTGCGCGGGGTCATGGGTCCTCCCGGGAGGAGACGAGCGGAGCGACAGGTGCGGAGGCGCCGGCGTGGGCGCCGGACCGGGTGATGACCGAGCGGTCGCCACCGAGGTACGACTCCACGACCTCGGGGTGGGCTAGCACGTCGGCCGGTGCGCCGATGGTGAGGACCTGGCCTTGGTCGAGGGCGACGAGCCGATCGGAGACGGACGAGATCAGGGCGATGTCGTGCTCGATGACCACGAGGCTGGCGTCGAGCGCGTCGCGGATGCGAAGCAGCAGCGGGCCGAGCGCCTCGGCCTCGCGCTGGGCGATGCCAGACGACGGCTCGTCGAGCAGCACGACCGTGGGCTCGTGGGCGAGGACGCAGCCGAGGTCGACCACCCGTCGGGAGCCGGTGGACAGCTCGCCGACGAACTTGGTCCGGAACGCCCCGAGACCGAGCAGGTCGATGAGCTCGTCGACGCGGTGGCGTGCCGCGGCCTCGCTGTCGACGAACGGCGGCAGGCGGAACGCGGCGTTGAGCGGATCCCGGACGTCGAGCCACCGCTCGAGGGCCACGAGCAGCGTCTCCTCGACGGTGAGCGACGGGAACAGCCGCGAGTCCTGGAAGCTGCGCCCGAGCCCGAGGGCGGCGCGGCGGTGGGGCCGATCGCCGGTGACGTCGACGCCATCGAGGCTGACCCGGCCGGCGCCGCGGAGGTGCCCGGAGATGAGGTCGAGGACCGTGGTCTTGCCGGCGCCGTTGGGCCCGATCAGCCCGATCACCTCCCCCGGCGCGAGGGTGAACGAGACGTCGTCGACGGCCCGGATGCCACCGAACGCGATGCTCAGGCCCGCGACCTCGAGCGCCGATCCCGACCGTTCGGGCGCCGGCGCCTTGCCTTGGCCGAGGCTCGCGGCCGCCCCTTGCAGGAACACCGAGCGAAGGACCTCGGGGCGCTCGAGGAGCTCGGAGGTCGGGCCATGGAAGCGGATCTCGCCCTTCTCCATGAAGTAGGCGGTGTCGGCGATCGTCAGGGCGACGTTGACCGACTGCTCGACGAGGATGATCGTGGTCCCTTGATCCCGCAGGGAGCGGACGACCTCGAGCAGCTGCTCGACGACGACCGGCGCCAGGCCGAGCGAGAGCTCGTCGATCATCAGCAGCTTCGGGCGGGTGAGGAACGCCATGGCCAGGGCGAGCATCTGCTGCTGGCCACCGGAGAGGTCGGCGGCCGGGTCCTCCGCTCGGTCGCGCAGGATCGGGAACAGCGCGAGCGCGGCCTCGACCCGCTCCGACCGGGTGGCCGGGTCGCCGCGCAGCATCCACCCGGCGGCGCGCAGGTTCTCGCTCACGGAGAGCGATGGGAACACGCCCTGCCCGCCCGGGACCTGAGCGAGCCCGAGCGGCGCGATCTCCTCAGGCGGGGCGTGGGTGATGTCGCGCCCGTCGAAGACGACCGCGCCCCGATGGGCGGGCGTGACGCCGCCGATGGCGCGCAGCAGCGTCGACTTGCCGGCTCCGTTGGTGCCGAGCAGGGCGATGATCTCGCCCTCGTCGACGTCGAGGTCGACGCCGAACAGGACCTGCACGTCGCCGTAGGAGACCTGGAGCTGGCGGACCGAGAGCAGCGGCAACCGGCCGGCGAGGCGCTCCTGCATCATCTGGGCGCGGGTGGCAGTGCCCGTCCACACCTGTTCGATGTCGTCCTCGATCACCGAACCGACCGATGCGATCACCAGACCCCCGATGAGGAAGACGGGCGTGAGGGCGAACATGCCCCAGCGGTAGCCCCAGTGGTGACCGATCCAGCCGACGGTCGGGAGGATGAGCAGGCCGGGCAGCACCCACAGGGCGCCGATCGAGAACCCGATCGAGCGCGCCCGTGGCGGGATGGCGAGCGACAGCGACGAGAGCACGCCCGGCCCGACGACCACGAGGCATGCGGCGATGAGGGCGTGGCAGGCGACGGCGACGTAGACGTTGGGTGCGGCGGCGAAGGCGGCGGCCAGCACGGATGCCACGACCGCCGCGACCGCCAGCACCTTGAAGATGTGGGCGGCGCCCTTGGCCAGCGCCTTGGTCGTGTACGCCGCGCCGGCGAGCACGCCGAAGAGCTCGACGATCTGCACCGGGACCTGCGAGATGGCTCGGTGGTACTCGCTGAGGTGGAACGTGTCGGCGTACTGGAGCGATGCGAGCGAGGCGAACCCGACGATCGACGCCGCCAGGAACGGGAGGGCTAGGAAGATCCGGCGGAGCGTGGCGATCGTCCACACCATGCGGACGGCTTCGCCGTAGCTGGGCGGCAGTTCGTCGGCCGCGTCGCCCATGCCGACGTCGGCCGCTTCGCGCTCGAAGTGGCCGCGGCCGGGGTCCTTCAGGCGCAGGCCGAGCACCACGAAGATCGCGGTCGGGACGGCGAAGACGATGAACGGCGCCCGCCAGCCGAACGCGGTGCCGAGGCCGGCGGCGAGCAGCAGACCGAGGATGATGCCGACCGTGTTGCCAGCGCGGTGGATCGCGTAGACCCGCGGGCGCGCCTCGATCGGGTAGTAGTCGGCGAGGAGGCTGTTGTGGGTCGGGAACACCACGGCCTGACCGATCGCCACGCCCGAGCGGACCGTCACGAGCATCCAGACGGTGACCACGAGCCCGGTCCCGAACGAGAACCCGGCGAACACGACGGCACCGATCAGCGCGATGCGCACGCGGTTGTAGCGATCGGCCAGCTGGGCGATGGGCACGGTGAGGAGCAGCGCAGCGGCCACCGCGACCGTGACCACCGACAAGATGCCGGTGTTGTCGAGCCCGAAGTGGTCGCGGATCTCTGGCAGCAGCAGGGTGAACGCGCTGCGATCGAGCTCGTCGACCATGGTCAGCCCGAACAGGATCACGAGCGGGTACAGCCCGACCGAGCCGAGCCAGCCGAACCGCCCGGTGCCGACCGTGAACCGATCAGGGCGGACCTCGGGCGCCGCCTCGGGCGACGGCTGCGGGCTGGTGTCGGCGACCGTCATCGTCCGCTCCCCACCGGCTCCGTCGGACGATCGATGGGCCGGTCCGGCAGAGCGATCTTCACTGCGTCGACGACGTCGTCACCGGCTCGGTCGGCCAGCAGGCTCGACACCACGATCCCCCGCCGCTTGGCCATGCGACGCAGCAGCGCATCACGGCCGCGGTACAGGAGGTTGCCCAGCCCGCCAGGGAGCACGAGCAGCACCGCGAGCACGCCCACGGCCGACGGCAGCAGGCGCCACTGGTCGGGCAGGAACCACGTGCCGCCTTGGAGGTAGAGCGAGCCGAGCACCGGACCGGCCAGCGACCCCAGGCCGCCGACCACTGCGGCGGTGAAGATGCCGAGCGACTCCTGGGCCTTGAACGGCACCTCGGTGAAGGCCTGGTTGATGTGGACGAGCAGGCAGCCGGCGATCGCCGCCAAGAACCCGGACAGGGCGAAGCCGGTGAGCTTGGCCCGCACCGTGGAGATCGCGTAGGCGGTGGCGCCCTTCTCGTTGTCGCGCACGGCGAGGAGCACGCGACCGGTTCGGCTCCGGCGGATCCCGGCCACAGCGAGGAACGCCAGCACGGCGACGCCGAGGCAGAGCTCGTACATGGCTCCCTGGCTCGACAGGTCGAACGTGCGGAACAGCGCGGGCCGGGCCAGCCGGTCCGTCGGGATCCACGACTGCTCCTTGCGGTTGAGCAGGTAGTTCGAGCACGCCAGGGCGAAGGCGAGCGTCGTCACCGCGAGGAAGAGGCCCGGCAGGCGGAGGGCCGGCAGGCCGACCACCACCGCGACGGCGGCGCCGGCGAGCCCGGCGAGGATCAGCGCCAGGCTGAGGTCCATGTGCCAGGTGTGGGTGGCCACCGCTCCGACGGCGCCTCCCACTGCGACGAACGACATCTGCCCGAGCGAGACCTGGCCGGCCCAACCGGTGAGCACGACGATCGACAGGCCGACGATGGCGAAGGCGACGACCGTGGCCGCCTTCAGCTCCTTGCTCGGCGAGAGGACGAGCGGGAGGGCGGCGGCAATGGCGACGAACACGACCGGGATGACGACGCGGGCGATGCGGACGGGGGCCAGGCGACGCAGCTCGATCGGGATCGGGCGCACCTCGTCGGCCGATGTCCACGACGACGTTGCGTCGACGTCGCGTCGGCGCGTCGACGCTCGCTGGACGACGAGCACGACGAGGAGCACCGCAGCGAGGACCGGGTAGATGCGCTGGGTGGCACTCGGGTAGTGGGCGGAGACCCCTTGGTCGAGGATGCGCAGCGCGATGGCCGAGCAGGCCACTGCGGGAAGGTGCTCGAGGCGGCCCAGGACGAGGGCGGCAAGGGCGAACACGAGCACCTGCGGGCTCAGCTCGGAGGCTCCGCCGAACCCGAACATGCCCGCCGAGCAGAAGACACCGACGAACGACAGCCCGGCGGCGATGGCCCACACCACGGTCTGGAGGCGCTTCACCGGGATGCCGAGCAGCGCCGCCCGGTCGCCGCGCTCGGCGCTGGCGCGGACCGCGACGCCGATGTCGGTGCCGCGCAGGAACAGGGCGAGTCCGGCCAGCAGGAGCGGCGCCAGCACCATGGCGACGATGGCGTGGCCGCGGAACTCCTGGGTCCCGATCGAGAAGTGCCAGGCGAACGGCTGCGGAAGCTCCTGGTCCGTGAAGATCAGCTTGTGCCAGAGGAAGAACCTCGGCAGCAGGAGGCTCCCGACGAGCAGCAGCTGCGACAGGCCGATCGTGGCGACGGTGAGCAGCAGGCGGGGCGCCCGGAAGAAGCGCCGGATGACGAGCATCTCGACGATCGCGCCGATGGCGAGGGCGAAGAAGAGGCCGAGGAAGGCGCCGAGGAAGTACGGCAGGCCGTTGACCGCGATCAGCCCGACCGAGATCGTGGCCGGCACCGTGCCGAGGTCGCCTTGGGCGAAGTTGAGGATCCGGTTGGCCCGGTAGACGAGCGCAAGACCGAGTGCGGTCAACGCGGTGAGCAGGCCGGTCACCACCCCGAGGGCCCAGGGCCCGCGGCCCATCGGGAACACGACGAGCTGGAAGGCAAGGATCGCCAGCGCCGGCGCATACGGGCCGAGCGGTCGGAGGCGGGCGGGGACCCCGATCTCGAGGCCGCGGCTGTCGGACATGCTCGGCGGACGACTCCCCTGGCTGGGTCTCAGACCGGGCAGATCCCCTGACCCGGCAAAGTCCTTGCACCCTAGCTGCAAGTTGTTTGCCGCGCGGGCGAGGGCGGCGGCGCCCCCGATGCGTCAGCTCGCGGCCACCGGCACCTTGGCGTCGGCCGGGTCCAGCCCGAGCCGGGCGTAGAGGTTCTTGGCGAATCGATCACCGGTGCGGGCCATGGTGCTGGCCATGACCTTCTCGACGGCGCCCCGCGCCAGGCGCGGCAGCGGCAGGTCGACGGTGATGGTGATGTCGATCGACAGCTCCGTCGCGTCATCGGAGGCGTCGGCGAGGTCGTAGGTGCCGGTGGCTCCGGCTTGTCCCTCATCGGTCCCGGTGGGCCGGAACCCGATGTGGCGTCCCTCCTCGAAGGTCATCTCCTCGTGGAACGTCGGCGCCACGCAGATGCCGAGGGCACGGAAGCCGGCGAGCTGCCAGTCCCACATCGCGGTGGCGCCCTTCGTCGGGTGAGCCGTGATCCCGGCCACGAACGGGGTCAGCTCAGCCAGGGCATCGGGGTCGGACAGCACCTCCCAGATGGCCTGGCGCGAGGCGGGGACGATGGCGGTCGTGTTGGTGCGGCGTTCGAACGTCGTCATGTCGACGCCCCTACCCGCGCTCGCGGCACGGCAGGCGCGACGGGCAGCGGCCAGGCGAACGTCAGCGTCGTCGTCCAGATGAGGTGGGCGACGATGGGGGCCACGAGCCCGCCCTGCCACCAGGCGAGCGTCCCCCACACCACACCGCAGGCCGCGCCGGCGATGGTGAGGGCCAGGTTGCCGGTGACGAGCTGCACTGCGGTGTAGGCGGCCACCGCGCCGACGAGTCCGACCCAGCCCTGGATCACCCCGCGGAACACCAGCTCCTCGGCCACGCCCATGGCAATGATCGGCCCGACCACGGTTGACGGTCGATCTCCCACCTGAAGCCGGTACAGCTCGCTGACCTGGCGGAGGAAGGACGGGAGCAGCCGGCCGATCAGGTCGTGCCCGACGTGGGTGGCCACGAGCCAGGCCGCGCCGACGGCCACGCCGGCGAGCACCTGGCGCGCCGCGTGGGGCCCGAGGACCGAGTCGAGGCGATGGTCGAGCGCCAGCACGATGACCGCTTCGACCCCGAGGGTGGACGCGACCATCCAGGTCCGGGGCCACATGCCCGGCCGCTCGACGCGGAACAGCACCCACCACCCCACCACGGCAGTGGCAAGCGTCACGACCAGCCCGAACGTGATCACACCTGCACCATGTTGGGTGACCTTCCCGCTGCATGGGAACGCGAGACCTGGGCAGGGGCGCTCACATGCAGATCTTCGTCACAGGTGCCACCGGCGCCATCGGCCGCCCGCTCGTCGACGCGCTCGTCCGCTCCGGCCACGACGTCGTGGCCGCAACTCGGCGTCCCGACGAGTACGACGGCGTCGCCCGGCCCGTGGAGCTCGACCTCGACGGCGAGGTCCCGGCCACGCCCGCAGCGCCCATCGATCCCGACGGCATCGCCGACGACTGCGTGGTGGCGTACTACCTCATCCACGCGCTGGACGACCCGGACTTCAGCCACGTCGAGATGCGCCGCGTGCAACGGTTCGCCGACTGGTGGGGCCCCGAGCGGACGGTGATCTTCCTCGGCGGCCTCGGTGCCGAGGACACCCCTTCGGAGCACCTGCGATCGCGCCACGCGGTCGGCGCCTACCTCGCCGAGCACTGCCGCACCGTCGAGCTGCGCGCCTCGCTGGTGATCGGCGCCGAGAGCCTCAGCTTCAGGCTGCTCGCCCGTCTCGGCGACATCGCCGGCCGGTCGATCGTGCCGGTCCCGGTGCCGACGTCGTCCACGACGCGCACGCAGCCCATCGCCGAGGCCGACGTCATCAGGCTCCTGGTGGATGCCATCGAGCTCGAACCGGGGATCTACGAGGTAGGTGGGCCGGATGTGGTCACCTACCAGGAGCTGATCGAGCGGAGCGCCCGTCTCCAGGGCCACGACCTCGACACCCGGGCGGTCATCCCGCTCGACGCCGACTGGGCCGGGCCGGGCGCCGCCTTGGTGACCGGCACGGACGCGTGGGCCACGAGCGCCCTGTTCGCCGGCATGAGCACGGAGGCGATCGTGCGGCCTGGCAAGGGCGTGCCCTCCGAGCTCGAGCCGACCACCCGCCTCGACGAAGCGATCGCGACCGCCCTCGCCGCCATGGCGTCGTAGGTCAGGACGCGCCCGCGACCTCGTCGATGGCCCGAGCGAGGGCGAGGTCGCGGCTCGTGACCTCACCCTTGTCGTGGCTGACGAGGTCGATCACGACCCGGTTCCACGAGTTGGACCAGTCCGGGTGGTGATCGAGGCGTTCGGCGGCTTCGGCCACCCTCGTCATGAAGGCGAACGCCTGGGCGAAGTCGGCGAACACCAGCTCGCGGTGCAGCGCGCCGTCGCGGTGCTCCCATCCATTGGGGATCTCGGTCAGCCCGCTGCCTTCCTGGTCGCCCATGTCGGTGCCTCCTCGGCCAGCTCGGCCCGGGTGAGGACCCGGACCTCGAACACGTCGTCGTTGTTGACCGTACGGGCCGGGAGCTCGCGACGCACCGTGGCGAGCGCGGCGCGGTCGAACCTCGGCGTCTCGAAGTAGCCCTCGCCGATCAGGCCGAGCAGGCTGCGCTCCCCCAGCACCGCCTGCGGGTTGACGCCGATTCGGGCGAGCAGCTGGGCGACGTAGGCCCGCTCCTTCGCGGTTGCGTAGTGCGTGCGCAGGATCGCCTCGGCCTGGGCGGACGGCGTCGGGACCGTGGCCCGGACCTGGGCGGCGAGCGGTTCGAGGGCGGCGTTGAGCTCGGTGTTGAGGTCGGCGTGCACGAGCACCTTGCCCGGGCCGGCCGGGACGCTCCCGCGCCCGGTGACCAGCTCCAGGATCAGGTCGCCGGGGTCCTCGCCGCGGCGCAGGACGCGGTGGTTGCCGTAGAAGCGGCCCTCCACGGCGGGCAGCACCACGTCGTGCCCGGCCGCGCTCAGGGCGACGGTCATCGACGGACCGCTCGCGAGGACCGCCGACTGGCCGCGCAGCACGAGGGTGACGCGGCCCTTGCCATCGGCTGCGTCCACCGCGGCGTCGTTCACCGTGCGCATGATGCGGAAGCCGGCCTGGTCGCGGCGCTGGTCGTCGTGGCTTGCGGTGGCGGCCGACGCGATGCCGGGCACGAGGAGGGCG
>JADMIO010897402.1_pt1 | contig 15598 bp, 13 predicted proteins | sample 8958161 | NCBI WGS metagenome assembly JADMIO01 (sample SAMN16585339, study PRJNA669376) | soil metagenome | isolation source: Crop rotation soil | place: USA: Cullars Rotation, Alabama | collected 2011
GTTCGAGTACATCACCTGGCTCGGCTCGGCGGCGCGGCGCGCGGCGGGCGGCGACGACGCCGACGACGAGGTCGGCTTCTTCCGCATCGGGTTCACGCCCGACGCGCGCTACGTGATGTTCAGCCGCTCGGATCGCTTCCGCTACCGCTTCAGTTACGACATGATGATGGTGGATCAGACGGAGGACACGGCGGCGGCCGTGGACTTGACGACGTTTAAGCAGGTGGACGTGGGCGGCGACCTGAAGAAGCTCGCCGCGCGCCCGTACGCCTTCCTCGACTCCGGCTCGATCCTCGGCATGCCCTCGCGCAAGAACACGGACTCGGGCGTCTTTGCCTTCCCTTCGGGCAAGCGGCTCAAGAAGTTCGAGTTCGGCGCCAGGGTCGTCGAGCGGACGGAGAACCCCGACTTCGTCATTATCAAGCCGATCTCGAACGCGAAGCTCGGTGTCTACGACGTGAAGCGCAACACGCTCCTCGGCGGCTTCGACAAGGACGACGCGGCCATCCACGGCAACCTCATCGCCTACGAAGCGCTCAACGGCAACGTCCTGCTGCGCGAGGCGAGCTACAACGAAGGAGGGGAGAGGCTCGACCTCAAGGACGTGGGCGCGGTCGAACTCCCTGTGAGCCCCGTCCACGGCCTCGTCGCCTCCGACGTGTCGGACGACTTCGCGTGGCTGCTGCTCTCTTCGAAGACGCGCGGCGGGCTCTGGTCTTTGAAGACGGGCGAGCGCAAGGTCTACGTCCGCGGTTTCAAGGGCGCGGTCGCGGCCAACGACGGCGGCGCGGTCGGAGACTTCCCCAAGCTCGGCGACGTGTCGCACAGCCTCGTCCTGATGAGCGGAGCCAACGGCAACGTCGGGGCCATCCGCGAGCTGCCCGAGAAGGGCGCGCGCCAGTACGGCCGCTTCGTGCTCGTGCGCACGAGCCTCAAGGCAAAGCCCGAGAAGGAGAAGCAACTGACGGCGCTGCTCACGCCGGGCGGGCAGGCGGAGGACTTCGGGCTGGGACGCGAGGTGCGCTTCGAGTTGAAGGACATCGTCCGCGACAAGATCATCTGGACGCGCGAGTTCACGAAGGAGGCGCCCGAGTTCTCCTTCGACGCCTACAGCGGCCGCCTCATCTTCTACTGGCGGCTGGGCAGCGACGTGGGCAAGTCGAAGCTCAAGGAGTCGGCCGAGCTGAAGGCGAAGGCCGACGCGCTCGGCAACAAGGCCGACGACTATCTCGTCGAGGTCGTGGACGCCTTCTCGCAGCAGACCGTGGGGACGATGCTGCTGGAGACGGGGCAGGGCTCGTTCGACGTGGGGCGCGGGTTGTCGGAGGGCGACCGGCTCGTCCTGCACGACTCGGAGGGGCGCGTCCTCATCTACTCGCTCAAGACGGGTGAGCTGCGCCACCGCTTCTTCGGCGACACGGCGGCCGTCAACCCGAAGCGCAACCAGGTCGTGGTCGAGAACTTCCCCGGCGAGGTCTCGCTCTACGACCTCGACACGGGCGACCTCAAGGCGAACGTGCGCATCGCCGGCTCGGCGGCCTTCGTCCGCTTCAACCTTGCCGGCGACCGCCTCTTCGTTTTGAGCGACGCGCAGACGGCCTACGCCTTCGACCTCGACAAGCTGGCCGCCGCGTCCGCGCCGCCGGCACAGGCTGCAAAGTGAGACGGGAGGGGAACCTTTTGAATAGACTTCTGACGGCGGCCGTCGTGCCGCTCTCTCTGCTCGTCGCCTGCGCCGCGTGGGCGCAGACGGGCGCCACGCCGCAGGGGCAGTTTAAAGTGCGGCCGAAGGGGCGGCGCTCGGTCGTCGTCACGGAGCGCGGGCGCGCACACACGCTCGACCTGACGCAGCAGATCGACGCGATGCGCATCGAGGAGGCGTCGGCGCTGTTGGTGTCGCGCGCGGGCGGGTTCACGTATCTTGTGCTCGACGTGTGCGGGCTGTCGAAGGTGCCGCCCGACGACCGGCAGTGCGGCGCGGGGACGGAGTGCAACGTCGTCTGGCTCAAGCTCGACAGTGCGTGGCGCGTCCGCGGCGCGCAGAACCAGCGCTACGAGTCCTGCTGGTCATCCATCTCCTCCGAAGAGGGGCTGAAGGTCGAGGGGCGGCGCCTGACGCTTGTGCTCGACGACTTCAGCGCAGAGGCGCATCGCGAAATCGCGTACGACGCCGACAACCCCGAGGCCGGCCTGACGGTCAAACAGACGCCGCTGCCGAAGACGAATCCTTAAAGCGCTCTCCACCACAGAGGCACAGAGACACAGCTTGTTGAAGTCTAAAGTTGAAGCTGTGTCTCTGTGGTTAAATTTTCTGATATAACCTCAACTATGAGGACTTTGTTGAAAGCGGCGCTGGCCGCCTCCCTCTTGCTCTCGTGTGTGGCGGCGCCGTCGTCCGCGCAGGTCGCGCCGAAGCAGCGCGGCATCACGGCCGAGGACTACTACGCGTTCGAGTTCCTCGGCGAGACCCGCGCCTCTCGCCCGACGGGCGCTGGGTGGCCTACGTCGTGACGACCGTAGACCAGAGGCAGAACCGACGCCTCTCCCAAATCTGGCTCGCCGCAACCGACGGCAGCCGCCCGCCGCGCCAGTTCACGACGAGCCCGCAGTCTGCAAACTCGCCGCGCTGGTCGCCCGACGGAACATCAATCGCCTTCCTCGGCCGCATACATGAGACAGACCACCCGAAAATCTATCTCGCGTCTTCGGGCGGCGGGCAGCCGTCGCGCAACGTCTCACCCGAACTCGACCTCATTCCTTCAAACTTAACCTGGGCCGAAGCGGGACGCACCCTCTACTTCGAGACCGGCGTGAAGGGGGAGTCGCACCTCTTCCGCGTCGATGCGAAGGACGGGAAGGTCAGGCAGGTGACGAAGGGCGCGCGCGCCGTCCGCCTCGTGGACATCGCCGCAGACTCGCGCCGGATGGTCTACGCCGCGAACGACTTCAAACACCCCGACGACCTCTACGCCGCAGACCTCGACGGCTCGGACGAGAAGAAGCTCACGAGCCTCAACGCGCGTCTCTGGCCGCAACTCCGACTCGCCGACGTGGAGCGCATGACCTACAAGGGCGCGGACGGCTGGGACGTGGACGGCTTCCTCGTCAAGCCCGTCGGGTGGCGGGAGGGCGTGAAGTACCCTTTGGTTCTCAGCATTCATGGCGGCCCGGCCGGGCAGTACGGCGTCGACTGGTTCCACGAGTTCCAGGTCTACGCCGCGCGCGGCTGGGCCGTCTTCTATACGAACCCGCGCGGCTCGACCGGCTACGGCCAGAAGTTCGAGCGCGGCATCGAGGGCGAGTGGGGGCGCAACGACTACACCGACGTGATGAACGGCGGCGCAGAAGTCCTGCGCCGCAACCCCTGGATTGACCGCGAGCGTCTGGGTGTGACGGGCGGCTCCTACGGCGGCTACCTCACCAACTGGATCGTCGGCCACACGAACATTTTTAAAGCGGCGGTGACGCTCCGCAGCGTCGTCAACTTCGTCAGCGACGAGGGCACGCGCGACGGCGCCTACGGCCACAAGGACGACTTCGGCGGCGACCTCTTCGAGAAGTTCGACCTCTACTGGGAACGCTCGCCGCTCAAGTACGCGAAGAACGTCAGGACGCCGATTCTGATTCTCCACTCCGAGAACGACTTCCGCGTCCCTTTGGAGCAGGGCGAGCAGTGGTTCCGCGCCCTCAAACACTTCGGCGGCACGGCCGAGTTCGTCATCTTCCCGCGCGAGAACCACAACCTCACGCGCACCGGCGAACCCAAACATCTGGTGGAGAGCCTCAACTGGCAACTCTACTGGTTCGACCGCTACCTCGACGGCAAGACCAACGCCGTCCCCCCCGACGCGCGATGAAGTTCGATCTACCGAAGCTCTACCCGATTACCGACCGGCGGCTGTCGGGGCTCACGCACGCGGAGCAGGTGGCGCGGCTGTGCGAGGGCGGGGCGCGTCTGGTGCAGTTGAGGGAGAAACATCTGCCGGCGCGTGAGTTCTACGCGGAGGTGTTGGAGGCTCTACGGGTGGCGCGCCTCTTTGGCGCGACGTTGATTATTAACGACCGCGCCGACGTGGCGCTGTTGGCCGGCGCGGACGGCGTGCATCTGGGGCAGGACGACATGCCGCCGGGGGCGGTGCGGACGTTGTTGGGCGAGGGGAAGATTGTAGGGTTCTCGACGCACAGCGTGGAGCAGGCGTCGGAGGCCGCGCGGCTGCCGGTCGATTACGTAGCCATCGGGCCGGTCTTCGACACTGCGTCGAAGGAGAACCCCGACCCCGTCGTCGGCTTGGAAGGCGTCAGAAGCGTGCGTGCGGCGGTCGGCGACGCCTTCAAACTGGTCGCCATCGGCGGCGTCACGTTGGAGACGGCGCCCGCAGTCCTCGAAGCCGGCGCCGACTCGGTCGCCGTCATCGGCGCCCTCGTCAAAACCTCAGACCCGTCCGAAATCACACGCCGCACGCGCGAATTTCTCGCCCGCCTTTAAAGTCCGCCGGAAGCTAAGTGTTCAAATACTAAGCGTTAAAAGTTTTAACTTGCTTTTCCTGCGTTGGCCTGACATTATAAAAACGGTTGCCGGGGGCAGTGCCCCGTTCCCGGCATCCAGACTTAAGAAGAGTTTCGCCCCGTTCTTTATCGCCCGCCAAACGGAGTCGCCAATTCCCGCATGAAATATTTCGACCTGCCGCCCGTCATCGAGCAGATGCTCAAGGCCGCCGAAGGCATCAGCGACCTTAACTTCTCCGTCGGCCAGGCGCCGCAGGTGGAGGTCAACGGCCAACTGCGCCCCGTCCAGCCGTCGGGCTTGCAGAAGCTGACGCCCTACCAGACCGAAATCATCGCGATGACGCTGATGCACGGCAACCCGGACGCGGCGCAGCGCCTCGCGCACACGGGCTCGGCCGACCTCAGCTACAGCTTGCCCTCGCGGACGCGCTTCCGCGTCAACGTCTTCCAGCAGCGCGGCACCTACTCCATCGTGATGCGCGTCATCCCGACCGAGATCCCGACGCTCGAAACCCTGAGCCTGCCGAAGCAGCTCGCCGACATCGCGGAGTTGCGCAACGGCATCGTGCTGGTGACGGGGCCCACGGGCTCGGGCAAGTCCACGACGCTCGCCGCCGTCATCGACCTCATTAACAACCAGCAGCACTACCACATCGTCACCATCGAAGACCCCATCGAGTTCCTGCACACGCACAAGCGCTCGACCATCAACCAGCGCGAGGTCGGCTCGGACGCGAAGGACTTTCCCTCGGCGCTGCGCTCGGCCCTGCGCCAGGCGCCGAAGGTCATTCTCATCGGCGAGATGCGCGACTACGAGACGACCGAGATCGCTTTGGAAGCGGCCGAGACCGGGCACCTCGTCCTCTCGACCCTGCACACCATCGACGCGTCGAAGACCGTGGATCGCATCATCGGCCTCTACCCGAAGAACGAGGAGCAGGTCATTCGCACGCGCCTCGCGCAGACGTTCCGCTACATCGTCTCGCAGCGTTTGATACCACGCGCCGACGCGGGCGGGCGCGTCGCGGCGGTCGAGGTTTTAAAGTCCACGCCGCGCACGCGCGAGTACGTGGCGGCGGGCGAGTCGGACGGGAAGTCTCTGCTCGACGCGATGCGCGACGGGCGTCTGGACGGTATGCAGGACTTCGACAACGTCATCAAGGAGATGATCGAGGCCGGCACGGTCACGCTCGAAGACGGGCTCTCGTTCGCCACGAACCCCAACAACCTACAGCTCGCGCTCAAGGGCATGTCGGCGACGGACGACTTCCGCCCGGCCGAAGCCGCTGCCTTCACCGCGAAGCGCCCCGCCAGCACACGTACCTTCCCCAACACCCCCGCGCGCCCCACCACGGGCGCCGGCTCCATGCTCGACATGCTCGAATAGGGTGTAGGGTGCTGGGTTTTAGGTTTTGGGTAAAACTGTCTCTTCTTACCCAGCACCCAGCACCCGGCACCCGGCACCCAGCACCCAATACCCATGATCGTCACCTGTCCCAACTGCACCACGAAGCTCCAGCTCGACGGGGCCAAGGTTCCTTCGCGCCCGTTCAGCGTGCGCTGTCCGAAGTGCCAGCAGATCGTCAACGCGCAGCCGCCCGCGCCGGCCGTGCCGCAACGCGACGCGCTGGCGGCCGTCGGCGACATACCGTCCTCTTCCAGGCCGCAGCAGGAGACGGCCGCCGCGACGCCCGCGCCCCTGGTCGGCGAAGCGCCGCCAGCCTCGGTCGAAGGGCACGAGGACGTGCTGCGCCTGCTCGCGTCGCTGCTGCGGCGCGAGGCGGCGGGCGAGGGCGAGGATGGAGGGGCACGCCGTACGTCGGGCGGGCGCCGCTCCTGGGAGCGCAGGCGCGCGCTCGTCTGCGCGGGCTCGGCCTTCGGCGGCGACGCCGCGCGCGCCCTGGGTCAGTCCGGCTACGACGTGTCGGTCGCGGCCGACGCCGCGCAGGCCGTCGAGATCATGCGCGAGGATCAACTCGAAGTGCTCGTGCTCGACCCGGAGTTCGACCCGCGCGCGCAGGGCTCGATGGCAATCGGGCGCGAGGTCTCCGCGATGCGCACCGCGGAGCGCCGCCGCCTGGTCTTCGTGCTGCTCACGAACACGGCGCGCACGGGCGACGCGCACGCGGCCTTTCTCGCCGGCGCCAACCTCGTCATCCAGATGAAGGAGGTCGCCGACCTCCCGCGCGTGCTTGAGAAGAACATCCGCGACCTCAACCGCGCCCTCGGCCTCGCCGAACTCTGATAAGGCAAAAGTAAAAAGGCAAAAGGCAAAAGTGAAGACGAGGAGTGTGCTCCCTGTCTTCACTTTTAGCTTTTGCCTTTTTACTTTTGCCGCCACTGATGCTTTATCATCGACACGTGCCGGCAAAGTTTTTCTTGCTCTGCTTTGTCCTGTTCGCCTGCGTCGGCGTGGTGCGTGCGCAGGAGGGGGCGAGAGCGTTGCGCGGCGTGGTCGTGGACGGAGACGGCGCGCCGGTGGTGGGCGCGTCGGTCACGCTGTCGGTGTACAGGTCTTTGGACATCGACGGCGCGAAGACCGACGCGGAGGGGCGTTTCGAGTTCAAGGGGCCGGGGCGCTTTCCCTTCAAGCTGACGGTGACCGCCGTGGGCTTCGGGCGCTCCGAGCGCGTGTGGAGAGAGGGGGAGTGGGACGGGGGCGAGTTGCGCGTCGTGCTCGCGCCCGCGTCCTTCGCCGAGCGCGTGACGGTGACGGCCGCGCGCACGGAGACGCGTTTGGCCGAGACGGCCGCGAGCGTCGTCGTGCTCGGCGAGGAGGAGCTTGAAACGGCCGCTGCCCTGAGCGTGGACGACGTGCTGCGGCAGGCGCCCGGCTTCCAGCTCTTCCGGCGCACTTCGAGCCGCGCGGCCAACCCGACGGCGCAGGGCGTCTCTTTGCGCGGCGTCGGCGCGAGCGGGGCGAGCCGCGCGGTCGTGCTCTACGACGGCGTGCCTTTGAACGACCCCTTCGGCGGGTGGGTCTACTGGGGGCGCGTGCCGGTCGAGGGGCTCGTGCGCGCCGAGGTTCTGCGCGGCGCTTCGTCCTCGCTCTACGGCAGCGGCGCGCTCGGCGGCGTCGTGCAGTTCGTCCCGCGCAGAGCTGAAGGGACGCAGCTTCGCTTCGAGACCTCTTACGGCACACAGCGCACTCCCGACGCTTCCATCTACGCGAGCACGGTGCGGTCGGGTTGGGAACTCTCGCTCTCGGCGCAGACGTTTAAGACCGACGGATACGTCCTCGTTGACGAGCGCGAGCGTGGGCGCGTGGACACGCCCGCCGCGTCGCGCAACGCATACGGCGAGCTGTACGTCGGCCGCGAGGTGGCAAAGAATCTCCGCGTCTTCGCGCGCCCCTCTTACTACGGCGAGTCGCGGCGCAACGGCACGCCGCTTCAGTTCAACCGCACACACGTCCGGCAAATCGTTGCGGGCGCGACCTGGGAGAACGCGGGCGCCGGCCTCTTCGACCTGCGCGCGCACGCCTCCACGCAGGTCTTCGATCAGAGCTTCACCGCCGTCGCGGCCGACCGCGCGAGCGAGACGCTGACGCGTCTTCAGCGCGTGCCGGCGCAAGGCTCGGGCCTCTCTCTGCAATGGTCGAAGTCTGTCAGTGCGCGCCATGCACTCGTCGCGGGGTTTGAAACGCAGGAGGCGCGCGGCGCGAGCGACGAGCTGGTCTACGTCGCGGGCCGTCCTTCGTCTCTCGTCGGCGCGGGCGGGCGCGCGCGCACGTTGGGCTTCTACGCGCGCGACGCGTTGAGGGTGACGGAGAGGCTCGTCGTCACGCCGGGCGTACGCTTCGACCGCTGGCGCAACTACCGCGCGCAGCAGACGACGCGCGCGCTCACGGGCGCGGGCGCGGTCTCGACGATTGATTTTGCAGAGCGTGACGAGACGGCCTTCAGCCCGCAGCTCTCGGCCGTCTTCAAGGTGTCGGACGCGCTCTCCTTCAACGCGACTTTTGCGCGCGCCTTCCGCGCGCCGACCCTGAACGAGCTGTACCGCTCCTTCCGCGTCGGCAACGTCCTGACGCTCGCCGACGAGAACCTTCGGGCCGAGCGTCTGACGAGCGGCGAGGCCGGACTCCTCTTCAACTCTCCGCGGCGTGGGACGGCGGCGCGCGCGAACTTCTACTGGATGGACGTGACGCGACCCGTAGCCAACGTGACGCTCTCGGTCACGCCGGCCCTCATCACGCGCCGGCGCGCGAACCTCGGCCGCACGCGCTCGCGGGGCTTCGAAGCGGAGTTCGAGCAGCGCCTCGGGCGCGGCTGGACGGCCTCGGCCGGCTACCTGTTTGTTGACCCGCGCGTCGAGAGCTTCCCCGCCGATGTGACGCTCGAAGGTAACCAGCTCCCGCAGGTCGCGCGCCAGCAGCTCAGCTTCCAACTGCGCCGCGTCGGTCGCACGACCCTCGCACTGCAAGGCCGCGCCTCGGGGCCGCAGTTCGACGACGACCAGAACCAACTGCGGCTCGGCGGCTACTTCACGCTCGATGCCTTCCTCTCGCACCGCCTCGGCCGCGGGGTCGATGTGTTCGCCGCCGCCGAGAACCTCACCGGCCAACGCTATGACGTGGGCCGCACGCCCGTCCTCACGGTCGGCCCGCCGGCCTTCGCGCGCGTCGGTCTGAGGCTCCGTCTGGGCAAAAATCAATAAAAACAGAAGTTTAGATGGCGATGGCACGCGCGCCAGTCGTCCTGACGCGCGTGCCATCGTTAATTACATCCGCGCAATTGGCAGTTACATGCGTGACAGTGGCGTTGTCACGCATGACAACGCCACTGTCACGGATGACAATGCTACTGTTACGCATGACAACGCCACTGTCATGCACGACAACGCCATTGTTATGCGTGCAAACGCCACTGTCATCCGTGACAGTGGCGTTTGCACGGGCGTTAGGGCGAGATTCGTGGGAGTGCGAGCCGCCTACTTCTCGTCTCTTTCAGAGTCTCCCGGTCGCGACGAGCAGTTCGGCGTTCAAGATCGCCGCGCCGGCTGCGCCGCGGACGGTGTTGTGGCTGAGGGCGACGAAGCGGTAGTCGAGCACCTTGTCGGGGAGGATGCGGCCGACGGTGACGCTCATGCCGCGGCCCGCGTCGCGGTCGAGGCGCGGCTGCGGGCGGTCGGGCTCATCGCGGACGAGGATGGGCCTCGCGGGCGCGGTGTGCAGACGCAGCTCCTGCGGCAGCGACGTGAACGAGGCGAAGGCTTCGCGCAGCTCTTCAATCGTCGCCGGGCGGGCGAGCTTCACGCGGACGGCGGCCATGTGGCCGTCGCTGACGTTGACGCGGTGCACCTGCGCGCTGACCTTGAAAGGCGCGTCTTGAATCTGCCCGCCCTCGAAGCGGCCGAGAATCTTGAGCGTCTCGGTCTCGATCTTCTCCTCCTCGCTGCCGATGTATGGGATGACGTTATCGACGGCGTCGAGCGAGGGCACGCCGGGGTAGCCCGCGCCGGAGAGCGCCTGCAAGGTCGTCGCGACGCACGCCTCAATGCCGAAGCGCGCGTGCAGGGGCGCGAGCGCGAGCACGAGCATGATGGTCGAGCAGTTCGGGTTCGTCACGATCATGCCGCGGTCGAGCGAGCGCGTAGCCTTCTGGCCGTCGAGCTGCGCGAGGTGCTCGTGGTTGACCTCGGGGATGAGCAGCGGCACGTCCTCGTCCATCCTGAGCGCCGAGGAGTTGCTGATGACGGCGTAGCCGGCGCGCGCGAAAGACTCCTCGGTCGCGCGCGCGATGTCGCCGGGCAGGCTTGAGAAGACGATCTCGCAGTCGAGCGGCGGCTCGGGCGCCTGCACGCGCAGGCCGCGCACGGCCTCGGGCATGTCGCCCGGCAGGCGCCACGCGCACGCCTCGCTGTACGCCTTCCCCTGCGAGCGGTCGGAGGCCGCCAGCGCAGCCACCTCGAACTGCGGGTGCCCGTCCAACAACTGTATGAAGCGCTGCCCCACCGTGCCCGTCGCGCCCAGAATCCCGACCCGATACTTCCTGCCCATATCTCCTCCAAAAAAGGGACGAGTGACAGGTGACAAGTTAAAACACCTTGCCGCCGCTTGTCACCCTTTATGTTGGTTGAGTGTGGGAAAGAAAGTTCACCACAGAGACACAGAGACACAGCTAAAAACTTCAAGCTGTGTCTCTGTGTCTCTGTGGTGAACTACTCTTTGGTTAGCTCGCCCTTAAGCTGAGGACAGCGCCGCCTTCATTCTCCGCACGCCTTCGGTGAGGACGTTCAGGTCGGCGCAGAAGGAGACGCGGATGTAGCCTTCGCCTTCGGCGCCGAAGGCCGCGCCGGGGACGGTGATGACTCCGTGTTCGAGGAGCCTCTCGGCGACCGACATCGAATCGCCGTGCGCGCTCACGTCTACCATCGCGTAGAAGGCGCCCTCGGGCTCGACGGCGCGCAGGTTCAATTCACTGGAGAGGAGATTGAGCAGGTGGTCGCGCCTTTCGCGAAAGATGCGCCGTATCTCTCGGCGCGCCTCCGCCGCCTCGGCCGTCCACGCGGCGAGCCCTGCCTTCTGCGAGACGGTCGAGGCGCAGGTCGTCGTGTAGCCGTGCAGGACGAGCGCGCTCTTGACGACATCCGCGTCGCCGCAGAGCCAGCCCAGACGCCAGCCCGTCATGCTCATCGACTTCGACAAACCCCCGATGACGAGCATCCGTTCCCGCCGAAACTCGGAGACGGACGAGGGACGCTCGGCGCCAAAGTACAACTCCCTGTAAATCTCGTCGCTCACGACGTACGCGCCCGAGCCTTCGAGCGCCGCGCCCAACGCCGCCAGTTCCTCGCGCGACAGCACGCGCCCGGTCGGGTTCGAGGGACTGATGCACACGACCACTTTCGTCTTCGGCGTGAGCGCGCGTTTGAAATCGTCCGCGTCGAAGGCGAAGCCATGCGCGGCGGGCAGCTTGTAAAACTTCGGCACCCCACCGGCCATCCTGACGATGGTCGGGTAGGCGACGAAACCGGGGTCGGGGATGAGCACCTCGTCGCCCTCGTCCACGAGCGTGAGCAGCGCGAGGTAGAGCGCCTCCTGCGAGCCGGCGGTGATGATGACCTGCTCGGGCGTGAGGTTTAGATGCGGATAGTCGGAAACGACGCGCTCGCGCAGAGCCGGCAGTCCCGCGTGCGTCGTGTAGCCGTTCTGCTCCTCGACGACGACGCGCGCGGCCTCGCGCCTCACCACATCGGGCGTTGGCAGGTCGGGCTCGCCCAGACCGAGATTGATGCTCCCCGGGCGCGCGCGGTCGAAGACCTGCCGGATCATGCTCTTCTGTATGCCGCGCAGACGCCGCGCCGGCTCGAACTCACTCAAGGCGGAACCTCCAAAAGGGTTTTGGGTGCTGGGTAACAGGCGGTTCTTCCCCAACACCTAACACCCAACACCCAATACCCCATTTATCTAAGGTAGTCCTCCAACTGAACGGCGCGGTCGGTCTTCTCGTCGCGGTACTTGACGATGACGGGCGCGTAGAGCGAAAGGCCCCACTCACGCCCGCGTTCGGTCGTCACCGCCCGCGAGCCGGGCACCACGACCGCGCCCGCGGGAATCTCAAGCGGTGCGTCTTCGGTGCGCCTGTAAACTTCGCCGCGCACCAGATCATAAACCGGCGTGGCACCCGTCAGAATCGTCCCCGGCGCCAGCACCGCGCCCGCGCGCACGACCGTCCCCTCGTAGACGCCGCAGTTGCCGCCCACCAGCACGTCGTCTTCAATCACCACCGGCACCGCGCCCACCGGCTCCAACACACCGCCGATCTGGGCCGCCGCCGAGAGGTGGACGCGCTTGCCCACCTGCGCGCACGAGCCGACGAGGGCGTGACTGTCGATCATCGTCCCCTCGTCCACGTACGCGCCCGCGTTGACGTACATCGGAGGCATGCAGACCACCCCCGCGGCGAGGTACGCGCCGTCCCTCACGCTTGAGCCGCCGGGCACGATGCGCACGCCGTCCATGATGTTCGTCGGGCGCACGGGGTATGTATCTTTATCGAAGAAGCGCAAGCTTGCGTGCGCGCTCATGTCCGTGAGTGCGCCCATCTTGAAGCCGGCGAGGATGCCGCTCTTGACCCACGCATTGACGCGCCAGCGGCCTTCCCGGTCGCGCTCGGCGGCGCGCACCTCGCCGCGGTTGAGCGCCTGCTTGAACGACTCGAAGACCTCGCGGTCGGACGCATCGAACCCGCCGACCTTCGCGTACAACTGCTCGACCTGCTCACGCAGCGACATGCGTTGACTCTCCCAGAAGTCCCGACTCGGTCAGCACCTCGCGCACGCGCGCGCGCGTCTTCTCCGTCACGGGCACGAGCGGCAGGCGCAGGTTCTCTTCGAGCAGACCCATCAAAGCCATCGCCGCCTTGACGGGGCCGGGGCTCGACTCGACAAAGTTCACGTCCATCAGAGGGAGCCAGCGGTAGTGCTGCGTGCGCGCCTCGTCCCAACGCCCCGCGAGGGCGTCGTCAACCAGCTTCGACAGAGGCCCCGGCGCCTCGTTCGACGCGACCGAGACGAGCCCGTCCGCGCCGAGCGCCAGCATGGCGAACGTCAAAGCGTCGTCGCCCGAGAGGACGAGAAAGCCATCGGGCCGTTGGCGGATGATCTCCATGATCTGCGCGAGGTTGCCGGAAGCCTCCTTGACGGCGGCGACGTTCTCGACCTCGCGCGCGAGCCGGAGCGTCGTCTCGGCCGCGATGTTCGAGGAGGTGCGGCCCGGCACGTTGTAGAGCATGACGGGCAAGCCTTCGACCGCCTCGGCCACCGTGCGGAAGTGCTGGTATAAACCTTCCTGCGTCGGCTTGTTGTAATAAGGCGCGACGATGAGGACGGCGTCGGCGCCCAACTCGCGCGCCGCACGCGCGTTCGAGACGGCGTGCGCCGTCGAGTTGCTGCCCGCGCCCGCGATGACGCGCGCGCCGTGCGCTTTGGCGACCTCGACGGTCGTGCCGATGACCTGCCGGTTCTCCTCCTCCGACATCGTGACGCTCTCGCCCGTCGTCCCGCACGGCACGAGCAGGCGCACGCCGCCCTCGCACTGCCGCTTGACCAGCGCACGCATCCGCTCTACGTCAACGTTCCCATCAGACTTGAACGGCGTGACTAATGCCGTCGCGCACCCGCGCATCCATTCGACGTTCATAAGCACCTCCGGTGCGTGAGTGGTAAATGGTAAATGGTGAATGGACTAAGGCAGTTTCCATTTACCATTTACCATTTACCATTCACTATTCACCCTTTCAGTATTTCATCAAGCGTCTCGGAAAATTCATACACGCCGGTCTTGCCCTGAATCCAGCGGGCGGCGACCAGCGCCCCGGCGGCAAAGCCCTCGCGCGAGCGCGCCGTGTGCGTGAGCGTCACCGTGTCGGCCGCCGAGTCGAAGCCGACGCGGTGCGTCCCCGGAATGTGGCCGGCGCGCGTCGAGGCGACGGGCACGTCGGGGCCGTAAGCTTCCGCCACGAGGTCGCGCAGGCGCAGCGCCGTGCCTGAGGGCGCGTCGCGCTTGCGCGAGTGGTGCGCCTCCTCGATGAAGGCCGCGTAGTCGAAGCTGTGGAACAACTCGGCCGCGCGCCCGACGACGCGGTAGAAGAGGTTGACGCCGACCGAGAAGTTCGCGCCGTAGATGAGCGCGCCGTTCTCGCGCTCGAACACGCGCCGCACCTCTTCGAGCTGCGCGTGCCAGCCCGTCGTGCCTTCGACCAAGGGCACGCGTGCGAGGGCACAGGCTTCGGCGTGGCGCGGGACGGCCTCGGCGACGGTGAAGTCGATGGCCGCGTCGTGGCCGCTCAGAATCTCGGCCAGCTCTTCGGCCGAGAACGCGGCCTCGCGCGAGCCCAACACGTTCGCCACCTCGTCGCCCGCCTCGCGCGCCAGACGCTCGACGAGCTGCCCCATCGCGCCGTGACCGAGTAAAGCCAGCCTCATTCGCCCGCCCCTTGCATTTGCCCGCGCTCGCCCGCGAGCAGCGTGCGCACAAGTCTTACGTACAGCTCAACCGCTTCTTCAAGCTCGCGTTTCGGGACGCGCTCGCCGTCGGTGTGCGCGTCGAGGATGGAGCCGGGGCCGAGCAGCAGCGGCCGTCCCCAGTTTGAAAGATACGGGATGTCGGTCGTGAAGCGGACAACCTCACGCTCGAAGCCCTCGACCGAAAGCATCCGCACGGGCTCGGCCGCCGACATGTACTCCACGCGCGCACGACCGGCCACGACGTTTTCAAGAATCTCTTTGATGGTGGCCGAAGGCTTCACAAGTCTTATCTGCAACTGCGCCTCGGCCTCGGCCGGGATGACGTTGGGGCGCGTGCCGCCGTTGAGCGTCCCGATGTTACATGTCGTCTCGCCGAAGAACTCGTCGCGCGGCCACACGCACGCACGCACGTCCGCGAGCACATCGAGCATCTTCTCTATCGCAGACTCGCCCCGCTCCGGGTAGGCCGAGTGCGCCGCGCGCCCTTCGGTCAAAAGTTTTAAGCGGAGCGAGCCTTTCGACCCGACGGCGAGTCTGTTCTCGGTCGGCTCGCCGTTGATCAGGTACTCGCACTCGCGCCCCAACGCGTGCGTCGCGGCTGTGCGCGCGCCGAGGCTCCCCATCTCCTCGTCCACGGTGAAGAGCAGCCCCAACTCCTCGACGCCTTCCCCGCGCAGACGTTCGGCGGCCGTCAACTGCGCGGCGATGATGCCCTTCGCGTCGCACGCGCCGCGCCCGTGGATGTGCGTCGCGTCCTCGCGCGAGGGGATGTGCGGCGGCACTGTGTCCATGTGCGTCGAGAGCACGACCCGCGGCCGCGCCCCCGTCCGCGCCAGCACGTTCTCACGACCCGGCGCGACTTCCTGAAGCTCGACCCGGTACCCGAGCCCCTCCAGGTAAGACGCGAGGAACCGCCCGACCTCCCCCTCCTCGCCCGAGACCGAGGGGATGTCCATCAGCGTCCTCGTCAACTCGAATAAGTTCATGTAAGTGCTGGGAGCGCGGGCATCCCTGCCCGCCAAAGCGTGCGAAGGCACGCTTCCAACCTTTCACTTCACCTCAACCTTGAGGTTTAAAGTCTCTCGGTCTTCGCGCTTTTGCGCTCATGGCGGGCAGGGAT
>JADMIO010987993.1_pt1 | contig 15598 bp, 18 predicted proteins | sample 8958161 | NCBI WGS metagenome assembly JADMIO01 (sample SAMN16585339, study PRJNA669376) | soil metagenome | isolation source: Crop rotation soil | place: USA: Cullars Rotation, Alabama | collected 2011
AAATGAGCAACTAACGCGGGCAAAAATACTAAGCTCGCTGCAGTTCATTGACTACATAATTCTTCTCAACGGAGTGACAAAAGATGAAGAATATGATAAACTTATAGTTCAAATCAAGCCGGATGTTATAGCACTGACCTATGGAGATCCGCAAATCGAAAAACGGAAAAAGCAGTGCGAAATGATCGGAGCAAAACTAATAGAACTGGAGAAATCCGATACTGCCTCAACAACGGATTTAATCAAAAAAAATGGATAGATTAATGTTATTCATCAGAGAAAATATAAGACTCATTTTGGGCGCAGCCGTAGTTATTTTTATCTTATTACTTTTGCTTGCGGTAATTCTCAATCATAAGCCAACAAAAGTAAAAGTCGCTGAACAAACTTTTTCAGTAGCTGTCGCTAAAACAGATAAGGAAAAACAAATCGGTCTTTCTGGGAAAAAAAGCCTACCAAAAAATCAAGGCATGCTTTTCGTCTTTGATAAACCAGATTTTTATTCTTTCTGGATGAAAAATATGAAATTCCCAATCGACATTATTTACATTCATGGAGATAAAGTCACAACTGTAATAAAGAACGCTAAACCAGTTCAAGATGGAGATTTACCAATTTATCAACCACGAGAGCAATCAGATAAAGTGCTAGAAATTAATGCAGGACTTTCTGAAAAGTATGGAATCAAAAACGGATCAGAAGTGACTGCACAAAACCTCAAGTAAAATGCTTATCTTAGGAATTGAAAGTAGCTGCGATGAAACTGGTGCAGCAATAATTGAAGGCACTTCCAAATCAAAAAAAGTAAAACTTTTATCTAATGCTCTTGCTACTTCTTTAGCAATGCATGGAACTACTGGCGGAATAATTCCTGAAAACGCTGCGCGAGAGCAAGTAAAATTTATAATTCCTGTAATTAAGGAGGCACTGGAAAAAGCTGGTGTCAAACCAACAGAACTTGATGCAATTTCAGTAACTTACGGGCCAGGACTTATTGGCTCACTTTTAATTGGAGTCGAAACAGCGAAAACTCTTTCTTACATTTACAACAAACCCCTGATTCCAACAAATCATTTGATCGGCCACATTTATGCAAATTTTATCGAGCAAGAGAACCAAACAATAGATATTGAATTTCCTGCAATTGGTTTGATTGTTTCCGGCGGCCACACTGACCTGGTACTAATTAAAAAACATGGAGATATTAAATGGCTTGGTGGAACTCGTGACGACGCAGCAGGAGAAGCGATGGATAAAATAGGCAGGTTACTCGGTCTTCCATATCCCGGTGGACCTAATATTGAAAAACGAGCGAAATTAGGGGATCCAGAAAAATATAATTTCCCAACACCGCTTAACGATAAGAGTTTTGATTTTTCTTTTTCAGGCCTTAAGACTGCAGTGCTTCGCGAGGTAAAAAAACAACAAATTAATGATCAAATGGTAAATGACATATGTGCAAATGTTCAAAAAGTAATAATCGGAATTTTAATAAAAAAGACTTTACGAGCAGCAAGAGAATATAAGGTAAAATCAATTTTGCTAGGAGGCGGTGTGGCAGCTAATCAAACCTTAAGAGATCAATTACAAGAAGAGATCAATCAAGCAAATCTTGGCTTTAAACTTTTTATTCCAGAAAGATTTCTTTGCACAGATAATGGTGCCATGATCGCCTCGTCAGCTTTTTATAATAATCAAATACAGAATTGGCAAAAAGTAGATGCCGATCCGGGTCTTTACTTTTAGTGCTATAATATTACACCATGTCTCCTGATCTGCTCATAATTTTAGTCGCCTTAGTAATTGGCTTCTCTGCTCTCTACTTTTTATTATCAAGAAAGCAGTCTAATCAAGCATCTGATAAAACGTTAACGCAGTGGCTTTCCTCCATGCAGACTTCAATTGATGAAAACAATAGGCAAATTAATGATCGACTTACCAAAGCCGCTGTAGCAATTGGACAAGTTTCCGAAATCGGTCGAAACATGCAGGAATTAAATGAATTTTTAAAAAGCCCGAAGCTGAGAGGAAATATTGGCGAAGAGGTTTTAAAAGACATGATAAGTCAGAGTTTTCCTAAAAATTCATTTAATCTCCAGTATGAATTTAGAGGGGGTCAAAAAGTTGATGCTGCTATAAAAACGGATGCTGGAATTTTACCAATCGACTCAAAATTTCCGATGGAAAATTTTACCAAAATGAATAAAGCCGGAAGTCAAACGGAAAAAGACGCATATCGAAAGGAATTTAATAGAGATGTCAAAAAACACATTGACGATATTTCTAAAAAATATATTTTGCCCGCTGAAGGAACTATGGATTTTTGTCTTATGTATATTCCTTCAGAGCCTGTTTATTATGAAGTTGCAGCCAGTCCCGAGTTATTAGATTATGCTAGACGAAAAAGAGTATATGCGGTATCTCCAACTACTCTTTACGCCCATCTCCAAGTAATACTTCTGTCTTTCGAAGGCAAAAAAATCGAGACCAGATCGCGAGAAGTCTTTGCGCTTTTACGAGCACTAAGGGTAGATTATGAAAAGGTAAATGATAACCTCGCTGTTCTAGGAAAACATGTAGGGAATGCGTCAAGTCAATTTAATAACGTTCTAATATCATTTCAAAATATTGGCAAAAAACTGGATACAACAAATGAAATTGAAAACGAGATTACTGAAAAGTTAAAATCTTAATATCCTGGGAAGTTTTCTGAGAAAATATTTTTCTTTGGGATCCTCATATCTTTTAACATTTGGAGCATTCCTTCCTCCATCACTTCTGACCCAACAACAAAAAATTCTGCTTTTTTATAATTAGGAGAATATTTTTTGATTAAATCTTTACTTATACGGCCAAACTCAAAGCCTTCAGCTTTTTCTTTAGTCAAAGTATAGATAATTTTTATTCTAGGATTTCTTTTTTCTATTTGTTCAAATAAATCATGATAGATTACTTCATCCTTCTTTGAAAAAGAAACAAAAAAATAGATATTGGGAATGTTTTTCTCCCCATCAATCGTTGTAAGAATACTGTGATATGGAGTTAATCCTATTCCGCCCGCTAAGAAAATTTTATCTTTTTTATTTTTCAAATCAAACGTAAAATATCCTAATGGTCCAAATGCTCTGACAATATCTCCTTTTTTCAGATGCGACAATTTCTTTTTAAACGAGCTTTTTATGACTCTTGTCGTGATTGTAATATAGCCTAAGTTATTTGGACTTGAAGAAATTGTGAAATATCTGGAGGTTCCCCGATCATCAGGATTTTTTATTTCGAGAAACCATTTTAAATATTGCCCCGAATTAAACTTAAACCCAATCGGTCTTCTGAAATAAAATTCGTATGCATCAGACGAGAGTTTTATTTTTTTGACAAATGTCGTTTCAAACTTTTTAGCCTTAGGCATTCGTTGATTATACAACTTACTTGTGCTAGAGTTAATAATCCTCATGCCTAGCCAGAGTTTAAACAAAAAACAAATTGAGGCAATCGAACATGGATCTGGTCCTCTTCTAATTATTGCTGGAGCAGGTACTGGAAAAACCACCGTAATTACTCAAAGAATAAAGCACTTGATTGTCGATAAAGAGATTTCCCCAGACAATGTGCTTGCTCTTACTTTTACAGAAAAAGCTGCTTACGAAATGCAGGAAAGGGTGGACGTTCTACTTCCTTATGGATACAACGATCTTTGGATTAATACGTTTCACTCTTTTTGCGACCGGATATTAAGAAATGAAGCGCACTACATAGGATTAGATCCTAACTACAGACTAATTTCACAGTCAGAATCCATTCTCCTACTTCGCCAAAATATTTTTGATCTAGGGCTTAACCAATTTAGACCTCTTGGAAATCCTACTAAGTTTCTAGAAGCGCTCCTTACGCATTTTTCTAGATTAAAGGATGAAGACATTACACCAAAAGATTATCTAAGTTGGGCTATTAAACAAAAAGGTGAAGAGAATAAACAATATATAGAATTAGCGAATGCTTACAAGAATTACGAAGAACTAAAAACAAAAGAGTCCATGATGGATTTTTCAGATTTAATTTCAAATTCGCTTCTGCTTTTTAGGGGAAGAGGAAATATTTTAAATAGATATCAAAAGCAATTTAAATTTATTTTAGTTGATGAATTCCAGGACACTAATTATGCACAAAATGAACTAGCAATTCTTCTTGCGGGAGATGACAAGAACATAACTGTAGTTGCGGATGATGATCAATCAATATATAGATTCCGCGGAGCTGCTGTAAGCAATGTTTTACAATTTAAAAAAACCTTTCCAAAAGCTGGAATTGTAACTCTAACTGATAATTACAGATCTACACAAACAATTTTAGATGCTTCTTATAAATTAATTCAAAATAATAATCCAAATAGATTAGAGGTAGTAGAAAAAATTGATAAAAAGTTAAAAAGTCATTCCAAAACGACCGAAAAAAAAATTGAACTAATTCATACTACGAGACCTGAGGATGAAGCAGACGAAATTGCAAATAAAATTGAGGAATTATCTAAAAAATATGACTACAAAGACATGGCAATTTTAGTTAGAGCCAATAACCATTCCCAGGGAATAACTGCAGCCCTTCAGAGACATAGAATTCCATATCAGTTTTTAGGACCAGGATATTTATTTCAGCAAGAAGAGATAAAAGATCTAATTGCCTACCTGACTTTTCTTACAAATCTTTCTGATACTATTTCTTTATTTAGAGTCTTGTCAATGGACGTATTCGAAATACCTTATGTTGAATTAAACTATTTAGTAAATTTCGCAAAGAAAAAAAATCTTACCTTATTTGAAGCGTTGAGCGATCTTAATCAAACATTTTTAAAACCAGGAACGCAGATAAAATTGGAAAATTTTAGGAAGATGACAATTCAACACCTGGAGAAGAGTAAAAAGGAACAGGCTGGCCAAATTCTTTTTGATTTTCTGGTAGATTCTCATTTATATGATAAATATAAAACTGCTAAGACAGTGAGGGAAGAAAAACAGGTGCAAAACATTTCTAAGTTTTTTGATCGTGTAAAAAATTTTGAAATCGAGAGAAGCGACGCAAATATTTTTACATTAGTAGAGTGGCTAAGTCTAATGCTTCAGATGGGAGACAGTCCAACAGCAGCTGATATCGATGTGCGAGATCAAAACGCAGTAAACGTATTAACGGTTCACTCATCAAAAGGATTAGAGTTTAGAATCATTTTCCTGGTAAATTTAGTCTCCGATAGATTTCCAAGCCGCGAAAGGGCTGAAAAAATACCACTTCCTGAAGGCATAATAAAAGAGAAGTCAGCAAGCGAAAGAGATTTCCATCTTGAAGAAGAACGAAGACTATTTTATGTGGGAATGACCAGAGCAAAAGAAAGGTTGTATTTTACTGCTGCAGATTTTTATGGAACAGGAAAGAGAGCAAAGAAACTTTCTCCTTTTATTTTCGAGTCTTCACCGCAATTTGCGGATAACAAGCCAGATTCTCAAATCAAACAATTATCCCTAGCAGATGTTTTATCCGACTATGAAAACAAATCCGAAATGCAAGATAATAAGCCCCCATACAAAGTCACCTACATAACTTATTCGGACTTACAGTCTTTTGATATTTGTCCTTTGCATTATAAAGCAAAGGTAATATATAAAGTTCCTACTCCTACCACTTCTATACAAAGCTACGGAATATCGATTCATGCGGCGCTTTATGATTTCTATAAATCTGTGCAGGATGGAAATACGCCAACCGAAAAAGATTTAATCAAATTTCTTCAGGAAGAATGGATAAATGAGGGATACGCTAACAAAAAACATGAAGAGACAAGTTTTCTTTCCGCGCAGCGCATTTTAAAGAATTATTTTAAAGAAAATAAAATTACAGGAAAACCACTTGGATTAGAATATCAATTTAATTTCATGCTAAAAAACGGTGTAAAGGTTTTTGGAAAAATCGATCGAATTGATAAAAAAGGTGATGGAATTGAAATCATAGATTATAAAACAGGTGAAGATAATCCAAAAGCTGCAAAATCACATGAACTACAACTTGCCATTTACGCTCTGGCAGCGAGCAAAGTTAAAGATAATATCTTAAACAAAAATCCGGAGAATATTACCCTTACTCTTCATTTTCTAGATGGGAATACTAAGAAATCTATGAATTTTAAAAAATCTGATTTAGATAAACTTGAGGATGATCTGATAGAAAAGATTGGAGAAATTGAGAATAGCGATTTCAAATGCTCTGGTTCAGTTCTTTGCGTAAACTGTGAATATCGAATGCTTTGCAATACTATTAGCTGAACTGCTATAATATTTCGAAATGTATAAGAAAACTATCAACCAATTCTGTTTTGAAAACCTTTTGGGGAGGTTGGTAGTTTTAGTGGCTAAATAAGCTTTTAAGCCGCAAAAATGAGAGCAACCTCCTCCGGGAGGTTTTTTTGTGGCTTACACCAAGTAGGACTTGGAGAAAGGATGTGATAAATATGAATCAAGAAATATTGGCTGATAATTCTAGAATAATGGATGAGGCGAGAGGAATTGAAACTGAATCCGTCTCTTTAATTACCGTTGACCAAAGAATCGATTATGATCTAGGAACAGAAGAAATTCGCTTAGATATGCAAGCTGGCCAACCAGGAGAGTATGACACCGCGCTCGGCCCATTAACAATTTTGGATATCGCACCCGTAGAGGATCCGAAATCTCGTGCTCAAATGAAAGTGGCTATTGCTGCAAACGGTTGGTTACAAAAAAGCGATAAAGCTCAACCTAGAAATAGACGCGCACCAAGAAGAGTTTACCTTATTGATGGGATAGGAAGGCAACAGCTGCCTCCGTCTGAAGGTCGAAAAAGATGGTTGGTGGTTACTTATCGCGAACCTCAGATGTAGAGAAAAATTTATGATGGCGGGCGGGCTGAATTGCCCCAGTTCACTCAACCGCTTTTATACTATAAGATAATATGGTATAATACTTATTAGACCGGGAAGAAGGTCTGCTACTCTTAGGTCAAACTAAGAGAGGAAAGTCCAGACAGCATTAGGAAGGGGATGGATCGTAAGATCCGGCTAGTAATAGCCAGTGTTCAAATTCTTAACCTATTAAAAGGAATTTGAAACAGATTCAGAATTGACTGAATTTGAGAGCAACAGAGACGAATAGGAGTGAAACGGGCAATCCCACCTGCTGAAACCTTGAATTAGTACGCTTGAGTTTTTCTAGACGAGTACTAAAAAAGGGGCACCGCCGTGAATAACGGGGCGATGTGATCTAATCATCATATTGAGAAAGATTGCGGACTTGCAACAGAATCTGGCTTATTATCTTCCCGGTTTTTTATTGGCCAACAGCTCTTTTTCGTTAACTGCATCTACTGAAAACTGCAAAAGTATATTTAAGGCTGCTGCAATAGGAACTGCTAAAAGTAAACCTAAAATTCCGGCAGTATGACCACCTGCAAGAACTGCGATAAGTATGACCAATGGATGGAGCTTGGTGATTCGCCCCATAACGTGTGGGATAATAAAATAATCTTGGATTTGTCTGACGACGAAATAGATTATCACAACTACAATTGACGTCTGTAGCTGAGTTAGAGGAAAATTAGCACTTCCCCCACCCAACAAAACTACTAAGACTGCAGCAACTGTCGCTACGACTGGACCAACTATCGGCACTATTTCAGCAATTCCTGAAAATATCGCTATAATTAATGCAAATTTTACTCCAAGTATAGATAGCGCTATGAACAAAATAAGAGAAACAAGAAAAACCATGAGAAGCTCTCCTCGTAAATATTCGCCTAAAACCGAATTAATTTTCCGCAGAAGTATTTCCACTTCCACTTTATAATTAATCGGTACAAATACTAAGGATTTATTAATAATTTCTCTTCCTTCTTTAAGAAAATAAAATGAAGAAACAAGAAATATTATTAAAGCAATTGCTCCGCTGACTGCTCTAGGAAAGAATTCAAATATTGAGTTTACTTTAAAAATTCCATTATTTTCAAATGTATTTATTGTTTGATATATATTTGCTCGCAAATCTGCTGGCAATAAATTTATTTCACCTTTTGCTCCGATTAGAAAATCATTCACAGTTTCCCGAAGCTCCACTGACTGGGTAATTAATCCTTTTGCTAAAAAGAATATAAAAGCAATGAAAAGAGAAACGATAATTAGATAAATAATAATTATGGAAAGTCCGCGTGGAAGTCTAATTTTATTGTCAAAAAAATTAACGATCGGATTGAAAATATAAGCAAAAACTGCAGCTAGGATAAAAGGGGTAAGTATGGTTCGCTCGATGTAAAGAAATCCCAGAACGAACAAAGCGAGCACAATCAGGAAGATCGTTCTAAGACGGATGGTCATTACTGCAATTATATATCTTTAATCAAGCTTTGAACAATTATCGAACAGCTTTTTTAAGAGTTTTTCCGGGAGTAAAGCCTGGAGCACGTCTCGCTGATAAAGTGATTTTCTCACCTGTCTTAGGATTTCTCCCTGGCCTCTCGGATCTTTGTCTCACTGAAAAAGTTCCAAATCCGGTGATCACAACTTTCTCACCATTTTTCAATGAATCTCTTATGCCGTTGAGCATAGCCTGAACTGCATCTCCTGCAGCTCTGTTAGTAAGATTAGCTTTTTTAGCAACTAAAACAATTAAATCTTTTTTAGTCAAATGATCACCCCCTTTTAGTAGATTAGATTAACAATACAACGTAATCGAAGAGGTGTCAATATGACAAAAGCGGTCAATAGTTATTCTCCGCCGGCTACTGCGCGGAATTCACGGATTGCTGTAACTTTTACTTCTCCTGGGATCGCGAGAGATCTACTTACTTCATCTCTGATTTTATCAGCAAGAACAGTCGTAGAAGCATCATCTAATTTTCCTGGATCTATGATTACGCGAAGCTCGCGTCCTGCTTCAAATGCGTAGGCATCTTCAACGCCTTCATATTTCTTTGCAATATCTTCCATCTCAGTGAGTCTTGCGCCATATTCCTCAACATCTTCATATCTCGCTCCAGGTCTTGCTCCTGAAATAGCGTCAGCGACGTGAACTATGACTGATTCGACAGAGGAAAACGGTTTGTCTTCGTGATGCTCTGCTACACAATCAATAATTGGCTCTGGCATATTAAATTTCTTAAGAGTTTCTACGCCAAGCTTTACGTGGCTTCCGTCTCCCGGAACAACTTTTCCTATGTCGTGAAGTAGAGATGCGATACGGACTATGTTCACGTCAACTCCTACTTCTTGGGCAATATGTGTACCAATCTTAGTAGTCTCTAGAAGATGAAGCATTAAGTTCTGTCCATATGAGGTTCTAAATTTAGATCTTCCCAAAAGCGCTATTAATTCGGTTGGTAAATTAAATACGCCCGCATCATGAGCCAACTTCTCACCTTCTGAAAACATGATTCTTTCTACTTCTTTGCGTGTTTCTTCTACTATCTCTTCTATTCTAAAGGGCTGAACTCTTTGATCTTTGATAAGTTTTTCTAAAGATCTGCGGGCAATCTCACGTCTTACCTGATCAAACGAAGACAAACGAATTACGCCTTCTTCATCTAGATCCACGTCCACACCAGTTGCCTGCTCAAAAGCTCTGATATTTCGACCTTCTTTTCCAATTATTCTTCCTTTTACTTCTTCGTCAGGAATTCTGACGATAGAAACTGTGTATTCTGGAATGTAACTTACTGCGCCGTGACGCATAGAGTCCACGATTATTTCCTGGGATTTTTTATCTGCAGTTCTTTTGGCCTCTTCTTCTCTTTCTCGAATCATTTTTGCCAAAGTTTGAGTTTCTTTATCTTCAACTTCTGCTAGCAATTCTTTTCTGGCCTCTTCAGAAGTCAAGCCGGAGACTTTTTGGAGCTTCTCTTCATATTCTTCTTTTTTATCCGCGACGTGTTTTTTCTCACGATCAAGATCCTCGCGTTCTTTTTCAAGTTTTTCCTGTCGTTCAATTAATTTTTTTTCTAGATCTAAAAGATCTTTATTGTCAGCCATAAAATTTACACAAGAAGAAACCCGAAATTACGGGTGAAGTTAAATTCTTATCAATTTGAGGTAGAAATTGGAATTCATAACCTACATTTGACAAATTCTTCTTGTCTAATGGAATTATACTCCCATTAATAACAAAACTCAATCTTTGAGCGCTTTTTTTACTTCGTCGTAATCAAATCCTTTACGAAGTAGGAATGCGATCATTTTCTCCTTGGCTTTTTCCTTCGGATATCGAGTCAAACTTCTGGATTTCTTGAAAATTAAACTTTTTAATAGATCATTTTCTTTAGATTCTAAATCAAATTCTGAAGCAGCCTGATCAATTACGTCTTTAGAAACTCCTTTTTGTTGTAATTCAATACGAATAAATCTAAATCCTTTTTTTCTATGCTCTATCCAAAACCTGGTAAATGCCAAATCGTCAATAAATTTATATTCAATCAATCGTTGCATAATCTTAGCAATAGTTGATTCATCCAGACGACCTTTTGTGCGTTTACTTTTCTCCAGGAGATATTTATAGACTTCTTGTTCAGAACGAGGACGATACGAAAGATAACGAAGAGATAAATTGTAATATCGATCGAAGATTAACTCGGGATCGTTAATTAGGGGCGACTGCGGATTCCTCTTCATCTTCCTCAACACCCACCTCTACTGGTGTTCCGCCGGTTTTATTTGCTTTAATTATGTCTTCTTTTATCTTATTCGCCATAGACTTATTTTCTTTTAAATACATCTTGCTCGCTTCTTTTCCTTGGCCGAGCATATCTTCTCCATATCTAAAGAATGCACCGGATTTTTGAATCACTCCCATCTCAACGCCAACATCGATTATCGCTCCTTCTTTACTAACCCCGTCACTCATCACATCAAATTCTGCGATCCTGAAAGGAGATGCAATTTTATTTTTTACGATTTTTACTCTGTGGCGCGAGCCTATGACCTTATCACCATCTTTTAATGTCTCTATTTTTCGAGAATCTAGGCGCACAGAAGAATAGAACTTAAGTGCCAAACCGCCAGTCGTTGTTTCTGGATTTCCAAACATAATTCCTATTTTTTGTCTAAGCTGATTAGTAAAAATCACAACAGTTTTAGATTTAGAAATTACTCCTGTAAGCTTACGCAATGCTTGGGACATAAGTCTTGCTTGAAGACCTACCATGGCGTCTCCCATTTCTCCTTCAATTTCAGCTCGTGGGACCAATGCGGCAACTGAATCGATTACCAAAACATCAACGCCACCTGAACGAATTAAACTTTCTGCAATTTCTAAAGCCTGCTCTCCGGTGTCTGGCTGAGAGATAAGCAGATCGTCAAGTTTTACTCCAATTTTTTCTGCCCAAAGAGGATCTAGAGCATGTTCCGCATCAATAAATGCTGCTACTCCACCTTTTCTTTGCGCTTCAGCGATAACAGAAAGACAAATCGTAGTTTTTCCAGAAGCCTCTGGCCCATAAATTTCTATAATTCTCCCCCTGGGTAAACCACCGACACCAAGAGCTATATCTAAAGGCAAAATATCAGTCGGTACGACGGAAATATCTAATTTCGACGCGGCTTCTCCCATCCTCATGATGGATCCGCGGCCATACTGCTTTTCGATTTGCTCCATGGCAAGGCGGACTGCATCTAATTTAGCTGATTGTTCTGTATGTCCGTTTGTTGGGGGAACTGTTTTCGCTTCTTTTGGGGCGCGTTTCATCGTGGAATGATCATAAAACAGTTTTACGAAAAAAACAAGAACTGAAATTATGTTAAAATAACTTTCGACGACGGGGTATAGTTTAGTGGTAGAATGCGCGGCTGGGGGCCGTGTGGTTCAAGTTCGATTCTTGATACCCCGACTACTCACAATCTAGAAAAGCGTTTATGAAGACTGGCGGGATTGGTGCTCGACCTACTTCTGATTCCGCCTTGATTCCATATACGGTACCTGAAAGACCTGTATCTTTCCATCTAGCACCTAGTATCCATTCCCTAAACTCTGGCGTTTGTGAGTCCGGCACTTCTACAACCTCTCCTTTACGCATTACAAAATTTTGGGCGCTAGGAACTTCTTGTGGATTATCAGTTTCTTGAGTCATTTTTACCTCTTTGGGGATTGTTTTTGACGTCGTGCTTTCCCGCCTGTTCCAACTTTTCTTCGCTCTCTAACTCTTTGATCACGAGTTAGCAGTCCATTTTTTCTAAGAATTGGTTTATATTCTTCATTTACTGCAGCGAGCGCTCGAGACATACCTAGGACAAATGCTTCAAGTTGTGATTTAGATCCACCACCTACAACTCTTCCTGTAATTGCATACTTATTTAAAGAGTCAGTAAGCTTTAGGGGTTTTTCATAAACTGCTTGAGCGACATTTCCTGAAAAATAAGAAGAGATGTGTTTTCCGTTGACTACCATATCGCCTTTTTTAACTGCATAATCGCCAAATTTTAGTGAATCACTAACCTTAGAATAAATTCTGACTCTAGCAACTGCTTCTCGTCTTCGTCCAACTCCAAACATAAAGTCTTTGTATTTTTTTGTACCACCTACATTGGTTTTTTCGTGTTCAGCCATTATTTATTCTCCTTTGGAAATTTTTCTGCGTAATCGTGCTCTGCTCCTTCAAAAACCTTAAGTCGACCAAGCATTTGATCTCTCAATCTATTTTGAGGAAGCATTCCTTTTACTGCGTGAATTATTATATCATTTGGCTTTCTATCTCGTAGATCTCCAAGTGCTTCTGCTTTAAATCCACCAGGATATCCAGAATGCCTGTAGTACATTTTCTTTGTTTCTTTATTCCCTGTTACTTTAACTTTTTTAGAATTTATAACTACTACGAAATCTCCACAATCCAAATTTCTAACAAAATATGGCTTTCCTTTTCCCATAAGAAGATTAGCAATTTCCGTAGAAATTCTTCCTAATGTTTTTCCGTCGACATCAATTAGATGCCATCCTCTTTTTATTTCACTTGCTTTTGTAGAATTCATTATTTAGCCGCCTTTCTTGCTGATTTTTTTACTACTGGCTTTTTGGCTGCTGGTTTTGCTTTGGTTGCTGTCTTTTTTGTTGGTTTTACCGCTGATTTAGTTGGCTTTGAAACTTTTGCTGGAGGGGTAACCTCTTCCATTTCAACCCATTCTAAAATTACCATTGATGCATCATCATTAAATCGATGCCCTGTTTTTATGATTCTTGTGTATCCTCCTGGACGATTTTTAAATCCTGGTCCAATCTGAGTAATCATTTTTTCTATTTCGTGGGGTTTGAGTTTTTTTTGAAGAAGTCTTTTTGCAGATTCACCTTTCTTGGCTTTAGTTACTAATTTCTCAAGCTCCGGCTTTATTGATTTAGCCTTTTGTTCTGTAGTTTCGATTCTTCCTTTCAAAATCATGGCAGAAATTAAGCCATTAAATAAGGCTTTTCGCTCATTCTTATCCCTTTTAAATTTTCGGCCAAAAACTTGTTTTCTCATTTATAAAATAAATGGCACTTTTCGTGCCATTAAGGTTCAAACGGAAGTGCTTATTAGGCAGGAAGCTCGATCCCTTTTTCCTTTAGTTTTTCTTCTATGATTGAAATCGATTTTCCACCCATGTTTCTCATGCTGATAAGATCTTTTCGAGGAGCTTCTACTAATTGTCCTATTGTTTCAATCCCACCATTTCTAAGTGAATTATAGATTCTGGTTGGAAGATCTAATTCATCAATTGTCATTCTAAGAGCTGCATCAGAGGCGCCAGTTGAGGAAACTTCTGATTCAGATTCTAATTCTGCTTTTGGTTCATAGATTTGGTGAAAGTAAGAAGTGACTGTTCTAGCTGCTTGATCAAGCGCATCTTTTGGAGAAATTACTCCGTTTGTCCAAATTTGGAGAGTCAATTTGTCTAAGTTTGTTTGTCTTCCTACGCGAGTTGCAGAAACTGTAAAATTAACTCTTCTGACTGGAGTAAAAATAGCATCTGTTGGAATTACTCCTAAAGATGTGCTTCTTCTTTCTTCAGCTAAGGAATATCCATATCCTCTTTCAAGGGTTAATTCCATATCTAGCTTTGCTTTTTTATCTGATAAGGTCCCAATAACATGATCTGGGTTTGCAATAGCTACATCTTCTGTTAGCTCTACGTCTTTTCCGGTTGCAGTTGATGGACCTTTTGCTGACAATTTAACTACGCTTGAATCTTTAGAGTTTAGGAGCTTAAAGTTAAGTCCTTTTACATTAAGAAGTAAATCTACAACATTTTCCTTAACTCCTGGAACTGTAGAAAATCTGTGTTTTGCACCGCTGATTTTAACAGATGTAACTGCTACTCCTGGAATCGAGGTCAAGAGAACTCTTCGAAGTGCTGTTCCTAAGGTGTGACCATATCCCGGCTCAAGAGGTTCAATTACGAACTCTCCGTATTCCGGTGTCAACTGCTCTTCTTTAACTTTAAAATTAGGCTCAACCATAAAGATTTATTCTACCACTATCTGGAATAATATTCAATGATCAATTGTGTGTCAAAAGGGACCTCTAGATCTTCTTTTTTGGGCATTCTTACAAGTTTTCCCAAAGCTCCTTTACGCTCAACATATGGAAGAGTCTCTTTTCTTTCTTCCATAGCCTGTAATACGAGTGGGTTTTTCTGATATTTAGGAGCTACTGTAATTACGTCGTCGACCTTAACTATGTAGGATGGAATATTGACTCTTTTATCGTTTACCAAAACGTGTCCATGAGAAACAAGTTGCCTTGCTCCTGCACGCGAACGTGAAAATCCCAGCCTATAAACCACGTTATCAAGTCGGGTCTCAAGATATGCGACCAATAATTCTCCTGTTTCTCCGTTTTGGTTTTCAGCATATTTGAAAAGCTTTTTGAATTGTTTTTCATATAATCCATATGTTGCTTTTGCTTTTTGTTTTTGTCTAAGCTGCTCTCCATACTCGGAAAGTCTCTTTTTTCTTTTTCGGGCATGTTGTCCCGGTGGAATATTTAATCTTCTTGCCAAACTGGCAGATGACTTATCCAGAATATTAATTCCTTCTCTTCTTGCTAATTTATGTTTTGGTCCAGTATATCTTGCCATAATTAAATTCTTCTTTTCTTACTTGGTCTTGGTCCATTGTGTGGAATTGGTGTTACGTCTGCGATCTGAGAAATTGAAAGACCTGCTGTCTTAATAGCTCTAAGCGCTGAATCTCTTCCGGCACCTGGCCCTTTTACATAGACTTCAACTGATTTTAATCCTTGAGCTGCTGCTTTTTTAGCAACGTTTTCTACTGCTGTGGTTGCTGCAAAAGGCGTGGATTTTCTGGTTCCTTTAAATCCTGATGCTCCTGCTGAAGACCAACCGATGGTATCTCCGTTAGCATTAGTAATAGTAACCAAAGTATTATTAAAAGTTGCTGTGATATAAACCTTACCGTTTTCAGTAACTCTATTTACTTTTTTCTTGCTTACTGTTTTTTTAACTTCTTTTTTTGCCATATGATTACTCAGTAGTTAATCCCATTTTAACTGCTGCCTCTTTCTTGATAGCTCCAATTGTCATTCTCTTACCTCTTTTTGTTCTCGCGTTACT
>JADMIO011398696.1_pt1 | contig 15596 bp, 11 predicted proteins | sample 8958161 | NCBI WGS metagenome assembly JADMIO01 (sample SAMN16585339, study PRJNA669376) | soil metagenome | isolation source: Crop rotation soil | place: USA: Cullars Rotation, Alabama | collected 2011
CGCGACAACTTGTCCACGTGGAATTCTAAGCTTAGGATCCCAATGTGCTGGAAAGGCCCGCGGGCTTAGTGGTCACAAAGGGCTCGAACATGCGCTGGAGAACGTCGGAGGCGATCTCGGGGCCGCTGTTGCTGATGGCGATGCGGCAGCGGGCGCCTCGTCCCTCCTCCCGGATCGCCCGGATCGCAATCGACTTCTGCTCGACGCTTTCGACGGCATCCAGGGCGTTCGCCACGATGTTGCACAGCAATTGTTCGAGCCGTACCTGATCGGCGACGACGCGGATACTTGGCTCGACGTCCGTCACGACGTCGACATTCCCGTCCTTTATACGTCCGGAGAGTATTTTGAGAGATTCAGACAGGGCATGTTCGACCGCGACCGCATCAAGCGGGCTGCTCGCCTTGTATGCGAAGATCCGCAACTGGCTGGTCAAGCGCCCGAGCCGGCGCACCAATTCACCAATCCGGATGAGATTGCCGCGGGCATCGCCGACCAATCCACGGTCGACGAGCAGGACCGCATTGTCGGCGGCAGTCTGCAGCGCGGCCAGCGGCTGGTTCAATTCATGCACGATTCCCGCCGACATCTGGCCGAGGGCGGCGAGCTTGCCGGAATGGATCAGGTCATCCTGTGCCGCCCGCAGTTCGGCCGTCCGCTCTTGTACCCTGATCTCGAGCAAATCCTTCGCGGTCTGCAGCGCGGCCTGGTTGGCCAACCGTTGCCTGATTTCTCTTCTGCGCTGTTCGACGAGACCGGCTGCCAATAGCGCGACGATGGCCGCAAGGCCCGACATCGCACCGATGATGAGTGCCGTCTGACGGATCGGCCCTTCGTCGTCGAGAAGGACCAGCTTCCACGCGCCGCGATTCAACGGCCGCTCGGTGGCCGTATAGGCCGCTCCATTTTCTGTCGTGATCCTCGCGGCATCCGCGTTCCATCCGAGCGGTTTCAGGTCGGAATTGCCATATGGCTTCGATCGCGAAATTTCCTCGCGAAGCTGGGGCGAAAGTGGCGCCGTCGGGCGAAAGCGCCACTCGTCGCGCGTCGCCAATATCGCGACCTGACGCTCGTCGATCAGGAGGATGTCGCTGTCGGTGTCGCGCCACTCGCGTTCGAACGAACCCAGATTGACCTTCACGGTTGCGACGCCTTTGGTCGTCCCGCCGTCTTTCAGGGCATAGGAAAGATAGTATCCGGCACGTGCGCTGGTAATGCCGATGCCGAAGAACGCACCCCGGCCGCGCGCGAGCGCTTCGCTCACATAGGGACGATACGACAGGTTCTGCCCGACCGGCGTGCCCGGCTGGTCGAAATCGGCCGCAGCCAGCGCCTCGCCGGAGACTGTCAGGACGTAGAGGTTGTCGGACCCCGCAAGCGAATTGATCGACTTCAGGTACAGGCTGACCGCTTGCTGCAGTGCGGGGTCGGTGGGATCGCCCAGCAACCTGAAAACTCCGGGCGACGTCTCCAGCAGGGACGGCAGGTACTCAAACCTCGAAAGATAGCCGTCGAGCCTGGCCGCCTGCAGGGCGAGCCGCTGCTGTGCAGCGGCGTGCGAATGGTCCAGGCCGCGGTTGAAAGCCAGGGCATATCCGAGCCACGCAGCGGCCGCGACCAATACCAGCGCAATGGCCCCATGGGCCAGCCGGCGTGTGAAATCCGGCGCCACCGGGTTGACGTCGGAGCCGGCCTTGGTTTCCGCCCGCGATGAAAGGTCCGTCATCTCGTAAGCCAAACAAATCCGAGGCGTGACGGCCAGAGCAGGCGACCCCTCACGCATGGGGCAACTCTATGATCTTGCCGGGGAATACGCGACAGGAAAATCCGGCATGGTCGGCTGGGACCGCCGGTGCCGCGCCGATCGGGATGAGTTTGAATGACCCGGAGCCGCCGCCGGCCCCGCAGACGGTCAGCCTGTCGGTCATGACCAACGGCCGGATACTGCCCCGGAGCGCGGGTGTCACAACGTTCCTCCCTTCGTGAAATTGCAGGCCACGAGCAACCTCGCAATCAATGAAGCTTCACGTGCGGCTCGGTGCGCCGCGTGATCAGCCGGGCCAAGGTATCCAGCGCCACCTTCACCGGGCCGTGCAGCGCGTATTCATGCATCTTGTAAAGCGACAGGTACATCATCCTTGCGAACATGCCTTCGAACACGAGGCTGCCGCCCACGAGCGCTCCCATCATCGAGCCGACCGTGCTGAATTCGCCGAGCGACACCAGGGATCCGAAATCCCGGTAGCGATAGGGCTTGAGTGGCTTGCCCTGCAAAAACTGCAGAATCTGCGAATAAAGGTGAGACGCCTGCTGATGGGCCGCCTGCGCCCGGGGCGGCACGTTGCCGCGCTCGCCCCACGAGCAGGCCGAGCAGTCGCCGATCGCAAAGATGCTGTCGTCGCGCGTGGTCTGCAACGTCGGCTGGACGACGAGTTGATTGATGCGGTTGGTTTCGAGGCCGGCGATATCCTTCAGGAAATCGGGCGCCTTGACGCCTGCGGCCCACACGATCAGTTCGGCAGGAATGGTCCGGCCGTCGGTGAGGCTGACGTGATCGCAACCGACTTCCGAGACCTTGGCTCCCACAAGCACATTGACGCCGAGCCTGCCGAGCAGTTTCTCCGTTTCCTTGGACACCCGCTCAGGCAGTGCGGGGAGCACGCGTTCGGCGGCTTCGATCAGCGTGATCGTGATGTCCTTCTGGGGATCGACCTGGTCGAGCCCGTACGCCACCACTTCGCGCGTCGTCCTGTGAAGTTCGGCCGCCAGTTCGACGCCGGTCGCGCCGGCGCCGATGACAGCGACCTTCAATTGATGAATTCCCAGCGGCGATGACTGGGCATGCGCGCGGATGCAGGCATTGACCATTCGCTCGTGAAACCGCCGCGCATCCGCCTGCGATTCAAGCTTGATGGCGTGGTCCGCGACGCCAGGCGTGCCAAAGTCGTTGTTCTGGCTGCCGACAGCGATGACGAGAACGTCATAGTCGAAGGTCCGCTCCGGCGTGACCTCACGACCCTCGCTGTCGAAATATGGCGCCACCTGCACCTGGCGGCGGTCCCGATCAATCCCGACCATGTCGCCGATGCGGTAGCGAAAGCCGTGCCAGTAGGACTGCGCGAGATAGTCGACCTCGTGCGCCGAGATATCCATGCTGCCGGCGGCGATTTCGTGAAGCTTCGGCTTCCATACGTGCGTCCGGTTGCGCTCGATCAGGGTGATGTCGAGCTTTCCCTTGCGTCCGTATTTGTCACCCAGCCGGGTCGCGAGTTCCAATCCCCCGGCTCCGCCGCCGACGATGACGATGCGGGGCTTTCCCGGCTGTAGCTTGCTCATGACGGCCTCGACCGATCGAGTTCAACCTGCCCAATTCATCTTCCCGATCAGGCTCTGTCGGAAACGGCATCCGCGATCGCGACGGCCGCCATGTTCACGATGCGCCGGACCGTGGAGGAAGGCGTGAGAATGTGGGCCGGCTTGGCCGCCCCGAGCAGGATGCCGCCTACCGTCAGTCCCTGCCCCGCCGCCATCCGCAGCAGGTTGTAGGAGATGTTGGCGGCGTCGAGATTCGGCATGACAAGCACGTTCGCCGGCCCCTCGAAATCGGTGTCCGGAAACTCCTGGTGCAGCACAGTGCGGGACAGCGCCGCATCGCCGCGCATCTCGCCTTCCACGGCAAGGTCGGGAGACCTCTCGCGAATGATCGCCCGCGCCTGCCGCATCTTGCATGCTTCCGGAACCGTCGAGCTCCCGAAACTCGAATGCGACAACAGGGCGACCCGCGGCGTGATGCCAAATCGGCTGACTTCCGCCGCCGCCAGCAGGGCAATGTCGGCCACTTGTTCGGCGGTCGGATTGAGGTTGCAGTGGGTGTCGCAGATGAACAACTGATGCTGCTGCAGAATCAGCATCTGCATCACCGCGAGCGTCCGCACGTCGTTCCGGGGGCCGATCAGGTTACGTATGGCCGTCAGGTGGTCCGTAGTCCGCCCGATCACCCCGCACAGCATCGCATCGCCGACGCCCCGTTCGAGAAGCAGCGACGCGAGCACCGTCGCGTTGCTCCGCGTTTCCGACAGCGCCAGCGCGGCCGAGACGCCGTCGCGCTTTCTCTTCGCATGATAGGCTTCGGCACATTTTGAATAGACCTCCGCATCGTGCGGATCGATGATGTCGCAATCGATGCCCGGCCGCAGCCTGAGATCGCAGGACGTGATGCAGTCCTCGATCGCCGAGGGCCGGCCGATCAGCAGGGGTCTGGCAATCTTCTCGTCGACGATGACCTGCGCTGCGCGCAGCACGCGCTCGTCCTCGCCCTCTGCCAGCAGCAGCGACTTGCCGCTTGACTTCGCCACCGCGAAGACCGGCTGCATGGCGTTGCCGGATTGATAGACGAACCGGTCGAGTTGCTGGCGATAGGCCTCCATGTCCGCGATCGGACGTCTGGCAACGCCGCTGTCGGCCGCGGCCTTGGCGACGGCCGGCGCGACGACTTCGATCAGGCGCGGGTCGAGCGGCTTTGGAATCAGGTATTCGCGGCCGAAGCGGAGCTTCTCGCCCTTGTAGGCGGCGGCCACCACTTCAGGCACTTCCGCCATGGCCAGATCCGCAAGCGCCCGGACCGTCGCAAGCTTCATCTCCTCGTTGATCGTCGTCGCCCCGCAATCGAGCGCGCCCCTGAAGATGAACGGGAAGCACAGGACATTGTTGATTTGGTTGGGGTAGTCGGACCGTCCGGTCCCGATGATCGCGTCCGGGCGGACCGCCAGCGCGTCTTCCGGCATGATTTCCGGGATCGGGTTGGCCATGGCGAAAATCAGCGGATCCCGCGCCATCCGCTTGACCATGTCGGGCGTCAGCACGTTGCCGGCCGACAGGCCCAGAAAGATATCGGCGTCCTGAATGATGTCGTCGAGCTTTCGCGCCTCGGTCTTCACCGCATAGCGCGCCTTGTTGTCGTCCATGGCTTCCGTTCGGCCCGCATAGACCACACCGAATGCGTCGCTCACGATGATTCGATCGGGCGGAAGCCCAAGACTGACGATGAGGTCGAGGCATGAAAGCGCCGCAGCGCCGGCGCCCGAGCAGACCAGCTTGACGTCCGCCAGGTTCTTCTTGACCAGCTTCAAGCCGTTTAGAATCGCCGCCGCTGCGATGATCGCAGTGCCATGCTGGTCATCGTGGAAAACCGGGATCTTCATTCGGGCACGGAGCTGCCGTTCGATGTAGAAGCATTCCGGCGCCTTGATATCTTCCAGATTGATGCCGCCGAAGGTCGGCTCCATCCGGGCGATGGTTTCGATCAGGGCATCCGGGTCCATCTCGGCAAGCTCGATATCGAACACGTCGATTCCGGCAAACTTCTTGAACAGGCACGCCTTGCCTTCCATGACCGGTTTGCTTGCCAGCGGCCCGATATTGCCCAGACCAAGCACGGCGGTGCCATTGGTGACGACGGCCACGAGGTTGCTGCGCGCCGTCAACTCATCGGCTTGCGCCGGGTCCTTTGCGATGACCAGGCAAGGCTCGGCCACGCCCGGTGAATACGCCAGCGACAGATCGCGCTGCGTTGCCATCGTCGTGGTCGGCACGACGGAGATCTTTCCAGGCCTCGGCAAGCGATGGTATTCGAGCGCGGCTTCCCTCAGATCGTGATCCATCGTATTTCCCCAATCTACTCGTTGTTCGAGGGCCGGATGCCGCCGTCCCTCTCCAGCCTTCGCGAGATCAGCCTGCCGCAGCCAATCATTCGCGTCCGGCCTCAGATCATGTTCTGGCCGCCGTTGGCGGATATCGTAGATCCCGTGATGAATCCCGCATCGTCTGACGCCAGGAATACGACGACACGCGCGATCTCGTGCGGTTCGCCCAGCCGGCCGACCGGAATCTGCGGCAGAATGTTCTTGGCCACGACATCAGGGTTGATCGCCCTGACCATTTCGGTCGCGATATAACCGGGACAGATCGTGTTGACGGTGATGCCCGCGCGCGCGCCCTCCTGGGCCAGCGCCTTGACGAAGCCGATGTCGCCCGCCTTGGCGGCGGAATAATTGACCTGGCCCATCTGGCCCTTCTGGCCGTTGATCGAGGAGATGCAGATCACCCGGCCGAACTTGCGCTCGCGCATTCCTTCCCAGACCGGCCGCGTCATGTTGAACAGCGAGTTCAGGTTGGTGTTGATGACACCATACCACTGGTCCGGCGTCATCCTGTGGAACATGCCGTCCTTGGTGATGCCCGCATTATTGACCAGCACGTCCACCGGGCCGAGGTCGGCTTCGACCTGCTTCAGACCTGCGACGCAGGCGTCGTAGTTCGACACGTCCCATTTGTAGACGTTGATGTCGTTATCCTTCTTGAACTTCGCCGCAGCCTCGTCATTGCCGGCATAGCTCGCGGCCACCTTGTAGCCGGCCGCCTTGAGCGCAATCGAGATCGCCTCCCCGATGCCGCGCGTTCCGCCCGTCACCACCGCAACCCTGGACATGAATTCCTCCTGCTTCCTGTGCTTGTTCTGAAATCGGCGGCTCTCGGGGAGCCGTTCTCCTTCGCGGACGGAACCGTCCGCGTTCAGCCGTTCGAACCGATCAGCGCGCGTCGGGCTAGCGCTCCACGGTCAAGGCGACGCCCATGCCGCCGCCGATGCATAGCGTGGCAAGACCCTTCTTCGCGCCGCGCTTCTGCATCTCGAACAGAAGCGTGGTCAGGACACGCGCGCCGGACGCGCCGATCGGATGGCCGATGGCGATGGCGCCGCCGTTCACGTTCACGATCGAGGGATCCCAGCCCATGTCCTTGTTGACGGCGATCGCCTGCGCCGCGAAAGCTTCGTTGGCCTCGACGAGGTCGAGATCCCCGACCTTCCAGCCGGCCTTCTCTAGCGCCTTGCGCGACGCAGGAATCGGCCCCGACCCCATCACCGCCGGATCGACGCCGGCGGTCGCCCAGGAGACGATCTTGGCGAGCGGCGTGAGCCCGCGCTTTTTGGCTTCATCGGCGCTCATCAATACCAGCGCCGCCGCACCGTCGTTGAGGCCCGAGGCGTTGCCGGCGGTCACGCTGCCTTCCTTGTTGAACGCAGGCTTCAGCTTCGCGAGCGCATCCAGCGTGGTGCCGGCGCGGATATATTCATCCTGATCGACGACGACGTCGCCCTTTCGGGTCTTGACGGTGACGGGAACGATCTCATCCTTGAACCGGCCGGCCTTTTGAGCGTCCTCGGCCTTGTTCTGCGAGCTGGTGGCAAACGCATCCTGCTCGCCACGGGTGATCTGCCACTTGGCGGCGATGTTCTCGGCCGTGACGCCCATGTGATAGCCGTGGAACGCATCGAGCAGGCCGTCCTTCAGCATGGAGTCGATGAACTTGGTGTCGCCCATCTTGGTGCCGTTGCGCATGTGCGCCAGATGCGGCGCCATCGACATGGACTCCATGCCGCCGGCGACGATGACCTTCGCATCGCCGTTGGCGATCTGCTGCAGGCCGAGGGCGACGGAACGCAGGCCCGAACCGCAAAGCTGATTCATGCCCCACGCGGTCTTCTCCTGCGGAATGCCGGCCGCCATCGCGGCCTGCCGCGCGGGATTTTGTCCCTCGCCGCCGGCCAGCACCTGGCCCAGGATGACCTCATCGACGTCACCGGGCGAGACCTTGGCGCGTTCGAGCGCCCCCTTGATCGCCACCGCGCCGAGCTCGTGCGCGGTCAGCGATCCGAGCGCACCATTGAAGGAACCAACCGGCGTCCGCGCGGCGGACACAATCACGACATCAGTCATCATCAACTCCCCGTTCAATGTTTCCTGCGAATCAAGCGACGACCGGCCGCGGCGCGCCTGCCTGGGCCTCGTCATCCGCAATCGCGACGGACTCCGGATCGTCGGCTTCGACGTCGGCTTCCTGGTTCAGACGATGGTGCAGCATCTTGTCATCGAGCGCCCCTTCCCATTTGGCGACCACGACCGTCGCAACGCCGTTGCCGATGAGGTTGGTGAGCGCGCGTGCCTCCGACATGAAGCGGTCGATGCCGAGGATCAGGGCGATGCTGGCGACGGGAATCGTCCCGACGGATGCAAGTGTTGCGGCCAGCACGATGAAGCCGGATCCCGTGACACCCGCGGCGCCCTTGGAGGTAAGAAGCAGAACGCCGATGATGCCGAGTTCTTGCCAGATCGACAGGCTCGTACCGGTCGCCTGCGCCAGGAAGATCGCGGCCATGGTGAGGTAGATACACGTGCCATCGAGGTTGAACGAATAGCCGGTCGGAATCACCAGACCGACGACCGACTTGTCGCAGCCAAGATTCTCCATCTTGACGATCATGCGCGGCAGCACCGATTCCGACGACGACGTGCCGAGCACGATCAGGAGTTCTTCCTTGATATAGCGGATGAACTTGAAGATCGAAAAGCCGCACAAGGCGGCAACCGAGCCGAGCACGATGAAGATGAACAACAGGCATGTCGTGTAAAACGCCAGCATGAAGCTCCCGAGCGAAATCAGGGTCGCGACCCCATACTTGCCGATCGTGAACGCCATTGCGCCGAACGCGCCGATCGGCGCAGCCTTCATGATGTAGCCGACGATCTTGAAGAACACGTGGCTCACGACGTCGATCAGCCGCAACACGCCCTCACCGTGATGACCGAGGGCCTGCAATCCGAATGCGAACAGGATTGCAAAGAACAGCACCTGCAGGATTTCGCCGTTGGCAAAGGCGCCGACGACCGTCGACGGGATGATGTCCATCAGAAACTGGACCGTGCCCTGCTCCTTCGCCTTTGCGGTGAAGACCGCGATCGACTTGGTATCGACCGTCGACAGATCGACGCGCATGTGGGAGCCGGGATCCCACAGATTGATGACGATAAGTCCGATGATCAGCGCTGCCGTCGTCAGCACTTCAAAATAGATCAGCGCCTTCAGACCAACGCGTCCGACCTTCTTCATGTCGCGCATGCTCGCAATGCCATGCACGACCGTGAAGAAGATGATCGGGGCGATGATCATCTTGATGCATTTGATGAACGCATCGCCGAGCGGCTTCATCTGCTCGCCGAGGTGGGGATAGAAATGCCCCAGTAATATGCCGGCCGTGATCGCAGCCAGGACCTGCACATAGAGGTGCTGGTACCATTTCCCAGAATGACCACCCGTCGTTGCTGCTGCTGTTGCCATACCCTGTTCCTTCCCTGAAACTGCTTCTCAATCCGACTGGACGATCCCGGGCGTAACCCTGTTGCGATACCAACTGACCGCTCCGCCATGAAACGGTATGAAATTGTTGCGCGTGAAGTTCGAAGGGATTGTTTCCGCCGCCGCCGGATGGGATTCGACCATCCGCTCGTTGTTGGCGAACACCGTGTCGACGATGGCCGTCACCAGATCGTCGGGCAGGTTTTTGTTGGCAACGGCAAAATTGAACAGGCCCACCGTGTCGTAGCGGCGCCGCAAGGTCGGATACGTACCCGCCGCGACGACGGAGGCGGAGAGTTCCGGCATGGCCAGGCGCAGCGTGGCGACCTCCTGCCGCGTGAGCGGGAGGTAGCGCACCTTAGCTTTTCGCTCGATATCGATCAGGAACGGAACCGGCACGCCGGCGCCGACCGCGAGCGCATCGATGCTTCGCGCCAATGACTTCTCTTCGAGCACTGCCCAATCGCCCTGAACCAGGGTGGCCTCGATCCTCAGCGCCTTGAGGAATTCGGGAAAGTAGGTAGCGGTGGTACCGCCCTCGGGTCCGACACCGATACGCTTGCCCGCGAAATCGGCAAACGACTGAATCGGCGAGTCGCTGAGCACCTGAAACTGGAACGGCGTGTCATACATCGCGAACATGGCGCGCATGGTTCGGTACTGCCGCCCATCGGTCCAGGGGGCGCTGGCGTTCCACGCCTGCAACGCCACGCCTTGCGTGACGAAGGCCAGTTGAATTTCGCCGGTCTCGAGCAACTTGATGTTCTCGATCGGGCCGCCGGTCGGTCGCGCCACGACCGGGATGCCGAGTTCGCGCGTCAGCAATCGGGCCAGCCCTTCGCCATAGGCGTAGTAGGTGCCGCCTTCCGATGCCGTGCCGAGCGTGAGTGTCTGGGGCCAATGCGGCTCCGCCGCCGACGCCGGCCCGAGCGGCAGCAGAACACATGCGAGAAGGACCAAAACCCGCCAGGCTCTTGAAACCATGACTGCCTCCTTCGTTTCGACCCCCGGTGTCACTTTTTCTTCTGCGGCGGCAGGTCCGTGCAATGCCCCTCGAACACCTCGGCCGCCATGCCGATGGACTCGCCGAGCGTCGGGTGCGGATGAATGGTCTTGCCGATATCCGCCGGCACGCAGCCCATCTCGACTGCAAGACAGATCTCGCTGATCAGATCGCCCGCATGGGTGCCGACGATGCCGCCACCGATGACGCGGTGCGTCGCCGTGTCGAACAGCAGTTTGGTGAAACCCTCGTCACGACCGTTGGCGATGGCGCGGCCGGAAGCCGCCCAGGGGAATACCGACTTGCCGAACTTGATTCCCTCGGCCTTGCACTGGTCCTCGGTCTTGCCGGCCCAGGCCACTTCGGGATCGGTGTAGGCGACGGAGGGAATCTGCCGCGCGTCGAAATATGATTTCTCGCCATAGGCGACTTCGGCGGCGACATGGGATTCATGCACCGCCTTGTGCGCCAGCATCGGCTGGCCCACGACGTCGCCAATCGCAAAGATATGCGCCACGTTGGTGCGCATCTGCCTGTCGACGTCGATGAAGCCGCGATCGGTGACGGCAACGCCTGCCTTATCGGCGCCGATCTTCTTGCCATTCGGACTTCGGCCGACCGCCACCAGCACGAGGTCGTAGACCTGCGGTCCGGCAGGCGCCTGCTCGCCCTCGAAGCTGACCTCGATGCCGGCTGCGGTCGCCTTGGCGCCGACCGTCTTGGTCTTCAACATCACCTTGTCGAAGCGCTTGGCGTTCATCTTCTCCCAGACCTTGACCAGGTCGCGGTCGGCGCCCTGCATCAGGCCGTCGAGCATTTCGACAACGTCGATGCGCGTGCCGAGGGTCGAGTACACCGTCGCCATTTCGAGCCCGATGATGCCGCCGCCGATCACCAGCATGCGCTTCGGGATCGATTTGAGCAGCAACGCGCCGGTGGAATCGACGATGCGCGGATCCTCAGGCAGGAACGGCAGTTTTACGGCCTGGCTGCCGGCGGCGATGATCGCCTTGGCGAACTTCACCGTCTTCTTGCTTCCCGCCGAGACGACTTCGAGATGATGCGGATCGAGGAAGCTGCCGACACCGGTCACGACCTCGACCTTGCGGGCCTTCGCCATCCCGGCGAGACCACCCGTCAGCTTCTTGATCACACCGTCCTTGAACCCGCGCAGCTTGTCGAGGTCGATCTGCGGCGGGCCGAAGGTAATGCCATGATTGGGGAGATGACTGACCTCGTCGATGACAGAGGCGGTATGCAGCAGGGCCTTGCTCGGGATACACCCGACATTGAGACAGACGCCGCCCAGCGTATCGTAACGCTCGACCAGCACGGTCTTCATGCCGAGATCGGCGGCGCGGAAGGCGCCCGAATAGCCGCCGGGGCCGGCGCCAAGCACCAGCATGTCGCACTCGATATCCGCCTTGCCGGAATAGGATGAAGCGGCAGGCGCGACCGCTGGCGGCGCCGCCGCGGCGGCGGCCGGCGGCGCCGCCGGCGCGGGTTTTGGCGCAGCGGCGGCGCCTGCGGCCTCCAGCACCAGGATAGCCGAGCCCTCGCTGACCTTGTCGCCGGTCTTGACCTTCACCTCCTTGACGATTCCGGCGTGCGACGACGGGATCTCCATCGACGCCTTGTCGGACTCGACCATGATCAGGCTGGTGTCGACCGCAACGGTCTCGCCCGGCTTCACCAGCACCTCGATGACGGCGACGTCCTTGAAGTCACCGATGTCAGGCACTTTCACTTCGACCTGCTGGGCCATGCTGTGTCCTCCCGATCTCAGAACAGCACGCGCCGCAGATCGGCGAGCACGTTGGCGAAGTAGACGTTGAAGCGCGCCGCCGCCGCGCCATCGATGACACGATGATCCCACGACAGCGACAACGGCAGCGTCAGCCGCCAGTTGGCGGTCTTGCCGTCGGCCGAGTGCTGCTTCCAGTAGCCCTTGCAGACGCCCATGATCGCAACTTCGGGCGCGTTGATGATCGGCGTGAAGTAGATGCCGCCGATGCCGCCGAGCGAGGAGATCGAGAACGTCCCGCCCTGCATCTGGTCGGGCTTGATCTTGCCCTCGCGCGCCAGCTTGGCGAGCGCGTTCATCTCGTTGGCGATTTCCGGCACCGATTTCTTGTCCGCGTCGCGGATGACAGGCACCATCAGGCCGTTCGGCGTGTCCGCGGCAAAGCCGATGTGCCAGTAGTTCTTGTAGACCAGCGTGTCGCCGTCGAGGCTGGCGTTGAATTCCGGGAACTTCTTCAGCGTCGCGACCGCCGCCTTCACCATGAACGGCAGCAGCGAGAGCTTTACGCCGCTCTTCTCCAGCTCCTTGTTCATCTTGACGCGGAACGCTTCGAGATCGGTGATGTCCGCTTCGTCGTGAGTGGTGACGTGCGGGATGACGACCCAGTTGCGGTGAAGATTGGCCGCCGAAATCTTCTTGATGCGGCCGAGCTCCTTGCGCTCGACCGGGCCATATTTGGCGAAGTCGACCTTGGGCCACGGCAGCAGGTCGATGCCGCCGACGCCGCCGCTTGCGGCCGCAGCTTGCGGCTTGGCGGGCGCTGCGCCGCCCTTGAGGAAGGCCTCGACGTCTTCGCGCAATATTCGCCCGTGGTTGCCCGTGCCCTTGACCTTGCCGAGGTCGGCCCCCAGTTCGCGCGCCAGCTTGCGCACGGCCGGGCCGGCATAGGCGAGCGCAAAGGCTGCTTCGTCAAAGGCACCGACCGCCGCCGGTGCGGCGGCGGCGGTCGGCGAGGCGGCAGGCAACGGTGCGGGAGGCCCACCGGCCTGCACAGACGACTCCCCGGTGACGAGCGACAGGATGATCGAGCCTTCGCTGACCTTGTCACCGGTCTTCAGCTTGATTTCGCGGACGGTGCCCGACAGCGGCGCCGGCACTTCCATCGTCGCCTTGTCCGATTCGAGCGCGATCAAAGGATCTTCCGCCTTCACGCTATCGCCGGGCTTGACGAAGATTTCGATGACCGGAACGTCCTTGAAGTCGCCGATGTCGGGGACGCGGACTTCCGCGACGCCCGCCGGCGCGCTGACCGGCGACGGCGGCGCGCTCACCACCGGACGGGCTTCGCCCTGTTCGGCGCCCGCGCCATCGAATTGCACGATCACGGCGCCTTCGCTCACCTTGTCGCCGACCTTGACGACCACGGATTTCACGACGCCGTCGCGCGGCGACGGCACCTCCATCGTCGCCTTGTCGGATTCCAGCGCTACCAAGGGATCCTCGGCTTTCACCTTGTCGCCCGGCTTGACGAAGACCTCGATGACCGGGACGTCCTTGAAATCACCGATGTCGGGAACCTTGATGTCGATCAGACCACTCATCGCTCTGTCCTCGGCTACGCCTCACACGGTCCAGGGCGCCGCGCGCCCGGCGTCGATCTTGTATTTGGCGATGGCGTCAGCCACGACCGCCGGCTTGATCGCGCCATCGTCGGCAAGTGCCTTGAGGGCGGCGACCGCAACGTAATGCCGGTCGACCTCGAAGAACTTGCGCAGCTTGACGCGATAGTCGCTGCGGCCAAAACCGTCGGTGCCCAGAACGACGTAGCGGCGTCCGGCCGCCTGCACATATTCCCTGATCTGGTCGGGGTAATTGCGCATGTAGTCGGTCGACGCCACGACCGGGCCCGCATGCCCTTCAAGTTGCGCCTCGACCCAGCTCTTGCGCCTCGGCTCGGTCGGATGCAGCAGGTTCCAGCGCTCCGCCGCCATGCCGTCGCGACGCAGCTCGTTGAAGCTGGTCGCGCTCCAAATGTCGGCGGTCACGCCGAAGTCCGCCTTGAGCAGATCAGCGGCCGCGATCACCTCGCGCAGGATCGTGCCCGAGCCGACGAGCTGGACGCGCAGCCCCTTCTTGGCCGTCGCCTCGCCGCCCTTCAGGAGATAGAGCCCCTTGAGAATCCCCTCCTCCGCGCCCTTGCCGGCTTCGGCGAGCGAGGGATGCGGATAGTTCTCGTTCATCAGGGTGATGTAGTAGTAGACGTCCTCCTGCGCTTCGTACATGCGGCGCATGCCTTCGCGGATGATAGTCACGACCTCATAGGCAAAGGTCGGATCGTAGGACACGCAGTTCGGAATGGTGCCGGCCAGCACGTGACTGTGGCCATCCTCATGTTGCAGCCCCTCGCCGTTGAGCGTGGTGCGGCCGGCGGTGCCGCCGAGCAGGAAGCCGCGCGCACGCATGTCACCAGCGAGCCAGGCGAGATCGCCGACACGCTGCAGGCCGAACATCGAGTAATAGATGTAGAACGGGATCATCGGCACGTTGTTGGTGGAGTAGGACGTCGCCGCGACGATCCAGCTCGACATCGCGCCGCCTTCGTTGATGCCCTCCTGGAACACCTGCCCGCTTTTGTCCTCGCGGTAGTACATGAGCTGGTCGGCGTCCTGCGGCCGGTAGAGCTGGCCGACCGACGAATAGATGCCGAGCTGGCGGAACATGCCTTCCATACCGAAGGTGCGGGATTCGTCCGGCACGATCGGGACGATATGCCTGCCGATCGCCTTGTCGCGCACGAGGGTGCCGAGCATCTGCACGAACGCCATTGTGGTCGAGATTTCGCGATCTCCGGTATTTTCAAGCAACCGCTGGAACGTCGACAGCGGGGGAATCTGCAGCGACGCGGACTTGCGCCGGCGCTGCGGCAGGCTGCCGCCGAGCTTTTCGCGTTGCGCCCGGAAATACTTCATCTCCGGGCTGTCTTCCGGCGGACGGATGAAGGGAACCTTCGCCAGGTCCTCGTCGGCCACCGGCACCTGGAAGCGGTCGCGGAAACCGCGCAGCGCATCCTGCGTCATCTTCTTGGCCTGATGCGCGATCATCTGGCCTTCGCCCGACTCGCCCATGCCGTAGCCCTTGACGGTCTTCGGCAGGATGACGGTCGGCTGCCCCTTGTGATTGACCGCCGCCGTATAGGCCGCAAAAACTTTCTCCGGATCGTGGCCGCCGCGCGCGAGCTGCCAGATCTCGTCGTCGCTCATGTCGGCGACGAGCTCTTTCGTTTCCTCATACTTGCCGAAGAAGTGCTCGCGGATGTAGGCGCCGCTCTTGCTCTTGAAGTCCTGGTATTCGCCGTCGACGCATTCGTCCATGAGCTGGAGCAGCCGCCCGCTCTTGTCCTTTTGCAGCAGGCGGTCCCAGCCCGAGCCCCACAGCACCTTGATGACGTTCCACCCGGCGCCGCGGAAAACGCTTTCGAGCTCCTGAACGATCTTGCCGTTGCCCCGAACGGGCCCGTCGAGCCGTTGCAGATTGCAGTTAATGACGAAGATCAAATTGTCGAGGCTCTCGCGACCGGCAAGCGAGATCGCGCCGAGCGACTCCTTTCCAGCACAGTGGGATCCGAAGCTTGGAATTCACGTGACTTGAAGTCGCGGC